>ERZ869936.782-NODE-782-length-26912-cov-7.177086_pt1 | contig 26912 bp, 35 predicted proteins | sample MGYA00520876_ERZ869936 | MGnify/ENA primary metagenome ERZ869936 (study PRJEB32218, sample SAMN09650985) | biofilter metagenome | isolation source: enrty point of leading RO module | place: Saudi Arabia: Thuwal, RO plant located on Red Sea | collected 2016-02-17 ... | reverse complement strand
GGCTTCGCGGACGGGTTCACCGTCACGAAGTCCTCGACCAGCGTCCCGCTCGTCCCGTCCATCAGCGTCCCCTTGATCCGGAAGAACACCTTAGACGGCAACCCCTCCGCTGTGTTCACGACCTGCGTGAACGGCGCCGAGGAGTCCAGCACGAAGGACGACAGTGCCCCCCGGCCCTCCTGCGTGGCGAACTCCACACCCGTGACCCGCGACTCGGGGTCGCTCTGGATCGTGACCGTCACCGTCGTGGAGGTGTCCCCCTCCGCGCTCTGGCTCACCCCGTAGGTCGGCATGATCCCGCGCACGGGGATCGTCTGGGTCTCATAGGTGGGCACGAGGCTCCCGAACTCCGCGTGCCAGGTGATGGTGCCAGGGCCGTCCGCGGGGAGCGGTCGCACCACGGTATAGTCCTGCGTCCCGGTCGTGGCCCAATCGTTCGTGACGAGCAGGGAGACCGGGTCCGTGACGTTCGGGCTCAGGGTGACACCCGCCAGTGTCCGGTACAGGTTGACCGCCGAGGTCCCCTGCGCCTTCACGCGCACCCGGTAGGTGATCGTCGTCAGCGTCACGGCCTGCCGCTCCACCCGCACCAGCAGCGTGTCCGCCGCGCTCACCTCCGGCACGTCGATCGCGTCCGTGACGCTCTCCCGCCCCGGCGAACTCAGGGTGAACACCACCCGCCCCGGCCCGCTCCCGTTGGCTGGCCGGTTGAACACATACGGACCCGTGCCGGACCCCGAGGAGTAGGTCGCCCCGAACGCCGCATACGTCACAGTGAGCGCGGCCCCGTGCGGGTCCTTCGCCTCCAGCGAGATCGTGACCGTGCTCGTGGACGCGGCTGTCTGGGTCGCCTTCAGGAACAGCGGGGTAATCCGCGTGTCCCGCTCGGCGACCTTGACCTCGATCGGCTCCAGGAACGGGATGACGAGTTCGGCCGGCGCGGACTGCTTCCGGGAGAGCCGTGCCGGGAGCGTCCCCACGGTGTACCGGGTCTCGCGGGGGTCCTGCGGGTTGTCCTCGATCTCGAGGAGCCGCGCCTGGACGGTGCCGAGGTCGTCATCGACCGCCACAACCTGCTGGCCGAGCTCGACGGCGGTCTGCGCTGGGACGCCGAGCCGCTCCAGGTCCACCGCCTCGAACTCCCACGCCACCTGCTTGGAGCGGTGCGTGTCGAGGAAGTCGTTGATCCCCTGCCACGTCCGGGCCGCATTGCTCCCGACCGTGGGGGCGCGGGGGTTGAGGCTCGGTCCGAGGCAGATGTGGTCCACGATCATGTTCACGGTGCCGGTGCCGCCGGACTTCACGATCTCGGCGACCAGCGTCACGTCAGACCCCACGAACGCCGAGAGGTCCAGCCCGGAAATCTTGAGCTGGCGGTAGGCGTTCACCGGGGACAGGTAGACGAGCCCCGTCCCCACGACGGTCCCGTTCGCCTTGACCCGGAACGTGACATCGCCCGCGCCGATGGCGGCCCGGAGCCGGATGAGCGCCGTCGCGCTCCAGAACGTCTTCCGCGCCCGGATGCGCCAAGTGCGGGCCGGCGGGGCCGCGATCTGCGCCCCGTCGCTCACGGACTGGTTGACAAGGAGGGCCTGGCCGCTCGTCACCCATTCGTTCGTGGTCGTGGTGCGGCTCCCGAGGCCGGTCCACCCGTCCGGCGGGCCGCTTGGTGTCGCCCAATTGGCCTGCAGGGCGTTCTTCAGCACGCAGAGCGTGTCGTCCCATGCGCTCTCATACCGTCCCCCCTGCACGCCATAAGTCGCGATCTCGCTTGGCGCGTCGAGGTGGGTCAGGTGCTTGCCCGTCGAGCTCGCCACGACCCGCACCCAATCGCCCACGGAGGTCGCGGTGAGGTTCCCGACCTCGACCTCCTGCGTGCTGGCGAACGAGTCGGTGATCTGGACCGTGGTTCCGTCGCGCCGCTCCAGGTACAGCGAGTTGGCCCCGCCGGGCAGGTTGGCGTGGTTCAACTGGTCGTCAAACTGGATGGGGCCGGGGCCGCCGTGGATCGCCTTGAGTTTGACCCGGTAGGGGCCGGCGCCACTCGTGGCCTCGACCTCCCAGTAGGCCCACGCGATCCCGCTCGGCCCGTCGTCCCCCTCCTTGCCCCGGATCTGCCCGACCCGGTTCACCTGTCCCGGCTGCACGCGCTCCGACAGCGACCGGATGTTCTTGGCCGTCCGCAGGTAGAGCGTCGGGGCGCTACCCCCGATCACGGCGAAATTGAGGCCGTACTGCGTGGTCCCGAGCGGGACGAGGTCCGTCTCGTAGCCCGGGACCGCCTCCTCGAGACGCCGCATCCCGGACAGGGCGCTGTCGTCGCTGAACGCGACCTCGGTCAGGCCCGTTGGCGTGATCGTGTTGTTGACGATCCACGACGGCGTCCGGGACCGAATCCAGTTCGTGATGATGTTGGCGGGGGTGAGCTGGACCGCCGCGGTGTCCTGGTAGACGTACCCGTCGGCGTCGGTCGTCTCCACGGGGTAGTTGACGAGGAGCGCCATGGGCGAGACACAGGAGACCGGAAACCCGGTACTCGCCCCGCTGGAGCGGGCGTAGGTGTCGATCACCCACTCGCGCCACGTCGCGCCGTCTACGGACAGCACCTCCCGGATCACCCGCCCCTTCTCGATGGAAGCGGCCAACCGGTGGCCCCGGGGCATCACGAACGTCTTGGCATTGTCGCCGGTCACGGAGCGGCGGCGGCGGATCTGTGTCGCGACGCCGATAAACCCGAGTCGGGTGCCCCCGGCGGCCTGCAGGCCCGTCCAGAGTTCGAGGTACTGGAACGCCTCAGCCATGGCCTACCGCCACTGCTTCTTGTACGTCGCGGTCCAGGAGCCGCTGGTGGCCTGCAGGGTGGGCCAGGTCGAGGACTGATACCCCGTAGGGCTGGAGGGGAGGGGTTTCGGGAAGACGCCGGCCGTGAGCGAGGCGTCAGAGACGACCCACGCCGAGCCGTTCCACTTCTCGATCGTCATCACCGCCGGGGTCGTGGTGATCCGGTACTTCTCGGACGCGCCCTGGGAGGCGAGGGTCGCCGTCCAGAGCGTGGCGCCGAGGTAGTCCTTGCAGGTGATCGTCGGCGTCGTCGCGGCCCCGACCGCGCTCTCGAGCACCGCCTCCCCCGGCGCGGTGCCCTGCGGCATGGCGACGGCGGAGGTCGTGAACGCCACGACCGTGTTGCTCGTGTCGCGCCAGTAGGGGTTCGCCGCCCGGAACGTCATGGCGACGTGCATTTCCTTCTCGTTCAGGCTGTTCGCCCGCGACTGGCGGGGGTAGTTCTGCCCGTCGAAGCGGATGCACCGCGCCGTGATGTCCACCGTGGTCCAGTCGGCGACCCGCACCGTCACATCCTCGGACCCCACCAGCGCCTTGAGCTTGTGGAAGTTGGTCCGGACCGCGGCCTGGTTCGCCCCGGTGAGGAAGCCGGTGATCGTGAACTCCCGCACCGGCACCCGGTCGGGGCCGACGAAGATGGCCCCCCGGACCCCCGGAATCTCCAGTTCCCCGGGGACGGACACGGCCCCGTCGTGCTCCGCGCCCGTGTCCGTACACTGGAACCCGAGGGTGGCCTCGAGATCGACCCCGGCGACGTAGACGGTGGCCATGGCTTACCGATTCCCCGCCGGGATGCCGCTCACGCGGTCCGCCGACTCCGCCAGCGTATTGAGGCTCCGGTCCACGGTGTCGATGTCGAGCGACCCGTCCCGGATGCCGCGGAGGATGGTCTCCATGCGCCCGAGAATCCCCTCCATGCGGGGGAGGGCGCTCCAGTAGGTGAGGCCCGACGCAAGGAGGCCCGCGATCCGGCCGCCGGTCGTCTCGGAGATCCCGACGGCGAGGTTCACGGCGGTCTGGCTGTCCCGGGTGGCCTGGAAGGCGTCGATCGCCGCCTGCTCCGCGGCGTCCGCCGCCGCCTGCTGGCGTGCCCGCCGGGCGGCGTTGAAGCTGTCCCGCTCCTCCGCCTGCACGGCGAAGATTTGCGCGATGACATCCTCGCCGAGTCCGTCCTTCCGGGCGCGGCGGATCTCGTCCTGCTGCTGGAAGAAGAGCCGCGCCTCCTCGGCGGCGTCGGCGAACCCGCGCGCGGCGAGGCTCCGGGCGGTCAAGTCCTCGACCTTCCGTGCCTGCCGCTCCAGGGCCTCCTCCAGCTCCCGGATGGCCTCGGCAGCCTGCTGGGCCGCGTCCCGCTGGTCCTCCAGGGCGTGGACGTGGCGGAGCGCGGCGATCGCGGCGTCCGACAGGCCCCTCTCGACGGCCTCCTGGATCTCCCGGTCCTGCTGGAGCTGGCGCCGCCGCTGGCGCGCCTGTTCGGTGAGGCCCCGGGCCTCCAGGTCGCGCACCTCGAGGTCGGCGAGGAAGGCGCGCTCCAACTGCCGCGCCTGCTCCGCCTGCTCGGCGTACTGCTTGGTGAGATCCGCCATCGCCTTGCCGAGCTCGCCGTAGATGAGCCCGATCGCCCGCGCCATCTCGGCCTCGGTGATGAGCCCCTCCCGGAACAGCCGGCGCACCTCCGCCTCCCGCTGGAGCGCGGCGAACTGGAGCGCGGCCTGATCGGCACCCCGGTCGTTCCCGCCGAGCCGGAGTTCCCGGACGGTGAGGTCTCCGAGGAACTGGTTCCGCTGCTCCTGGCGCGCGATGGCGCGTTCCGCCTCCGCCCGAGCCTGCGCCTCCAGTTCCAGGGCGTGGACATGCCGGAGGGCCGCGAGAGACGCCTCCTCCCACCCCTCCTCCAGGGCGCGGGCGATCTCCCGCTGCTGCTGGGCATTGAGCGCGGCGCGTTCCGCCTCCTCGTCCAGCCCCCGGGCGCGGAGAGCCCGGGCCTCGAGGTCGAGCCGGGTAAGCCGCTGGTCCTCCTCGAACCGCTTCTTCAGGGCCTCGATGTTCTTGAGGTATTCCTCGGTGAGCTTGTCGAGGTCGCCGAGCAGGGCGCGCACGGCCGCGGAGCCGCGCGGGAGGTTCCTCAGTGCCTCCAGCGCCTTCCGGATCTCGTCAATGTTGTTGCCGGAGATCGAGATCCCGCGGGCCTCGGCGGCGACCTTGACCAGGTCATCGAACTGCCGCTTGAGGTCGCGCTGGGCGCGTTCCAGCGAGGAGAGTGGGGAGTGGATCTCGGCGAAGCCCTCAAGGGCGCGCTGCCACCGCTCGCGGGCGGCTTCCAGCCGGAGGGCGGCCTGATGCGCGTCCTCCCCGCCGCCGAAGATCGACCCGAGGATGGTGCCGGCGACGCCGAGCCCAGCACCGATAACACCAAGGGTGCCCCCGGCCTGGGCAGTGTTGGCGAACCCGAGACCGCCCGCGGCCTGGGCCGTCGCCAGGGCGCCGGCGAACCGCTCCGCTCCCTGCGCGATGCGGCCGGCGGCCGCCGCCGCCTCGTTCCCGAGCACCCCGAGACTGGCGGCTGCCTCAATCGCCCCGAACGCAGCATCGGCCACACCGCGCACGAGCAGTTCCCGCGCCTTGCGCTCCCGCTCCACCTCGTCGGACCATGCCTGAATGGTGCGCGACGTGCGCTGCAGCGTCTGGTTGACCACGACATCGGCGCGCGCCAGGAGCGATCGGGGTGGTGCCCCGGGCTGGGCGGTGTTGACGACGCGCGGGGTGACCCCGTCAAACACCCCACCCGAGAGCAAGTCCAACTGACTGTCCCGGATCTTGCGCGCGGCGTCGAGCCAGGCATCCCGGAGCGCGGCGGCGGCTCGCTGCCCATCCTGGGACAGTTTCGCAAAGCTGTCGTTGATACCCGCGACCGTCTGCTCGTACTCGGTCCGGATCAGCGTCGCGAGGTCGCGCTGCTCCGTCGCGATGGCGACCAGCGCCGCGGTGCGGAACTCGCGCGCCGCCTTCGCCCGCTGTTCGGCTTCCCGGGCGGCGCGTTCGGCTTCACGCCGAGCCCGGTCTGCTTCGATCTGAGCCTGCCGCCCCGTGCGCTCTGTGGCGGCGTTGATCCGCCCCACTGCGTCCACGTACTTGTGTCCCGCCTCGGCGAGCGCCGCGTCCAGTTCCCGGATCGCCGCCGTTGTGCGCCGGACGTTGGTCTCGTCCACGACACGACCGTCGCGGGTCTCAAACCCCTCCTCCGCCCGGCGTCGCTGGGCGTCCAGCCGTGCGCGCTCCCGGAGCAGGGTCTGGACCTGTTCATTGAACACCTCGCCCGGCCGCTCCCGCTCCCGCCGCCGAGCGGCAGAGGCCAGCAGATCGTCAATGAGCCCCTGGGCAATGCGGGACTCTTCCCCGATGAGGGAGATGGCCGCGGAGATGGCCGCGAACCCCGCCAGAATGGCAATGGTGGGGGTCGCGCCGAGCGCGAACCCCCCCAGCGTGGCCCCGAGCCTCCCAAGGTTGGCGTTGACCGGAAGCGACGAGGTGGCCACGGTGGAGAGTTGCCGGGCAAATGCCTGCTGGGCGGCGGTCGCACGGGTGAACTGGCGCGTGACCTCGGCCGTGGCGGGGGACACCGCCTGGTCGATCCGCTTGGCGTCGCTCTGGATACTGGAGGTGGCGCGGGAGAAGTCGGCGGCGCCGCGCTTGACGCCGTCCGTGTCGATGGTGAGCCGCAGGGTGGCGAAGTCGGTCACGGCGTCCCCGGGAAACGCGAAAGAGGCCCGGCCCGGGATCACTCCCGAGTCGGACCTCTTGGGTCTCTGGCGCGCCACCCCACGCGGGTGGCGCCTATGCTGCGTTCAGCCTGTAATCTGCCGGATGCTGGCCTACCCCGCTACAGCCCTGCCTCCACCTGCACGCCGAGCGCCACCCGGCACCCCTCGTTGGGGCACCAGACCGTGAGGCCCGGCGTCCGGGGCACCTCCTCGAGCCGCGCCTCCTCGACCACCAGCACAAGCCCCGCGACGACGCCGATGGGGTGCGCGCAGCGGGGACAGCGCCAGACCTCCTCGGTCGGGCCGTAGACGGACGGGGAGGAGCGGGCCGGATCGGGGGCCATGGAGCTCCGGGTGGCGGGGTATAGGCCGGAAATCTACTCGGTCCGCCGGGGGATCGGGAGGCCGGGGCAGGGGGCACCTGCCGCCTCCGCCATGGCCCGCACTACCCGCGTCCCCGTCGCACGCGGAGCCCGTCTCCCCAGCGTCGTTCGCGCCAGCCATTGGTCGCAGCGCCGACACTTCACCACCACCCGACGCCCGGTCCGGAACCCCACCACGTCGTGCGTCACGTCTTCGGCTTCTCCTTACCGTGCCGCTCGTGCACCGCCTTGAGCCACGCCTGGTCCATGGCCATGATCGCCTCCACCTCCCACGGGGCCGGCCGGCACCCGCTCAACGCCGCCCATGCCGCGAGGTCGTGGTAGGAGAGGGGGTTCGGCCCGAACCCACTCCCGCCGCGCGTCCGCGCGACGGCGAGGAACCAGTCCACGATGTGGCCGGCGACCGTGGGCAGCGAGGGACTGTCCCCGCCGTCCGGCGCGTCCTTGCCCGTCTGCCGGCGGTAGCTGGCGAGGTGGTCCGCGTCGGTCCCCAGGTCGTCGCCAGCGCCTACGCGCCGACCGAGCCACCCGGCGAAGGCGGCGAGCTGGTCGGTGAGGTCCCGAAAAAATGCGACCGGTCCCCGATGAACGCCTCGCAGTCCGCCCGCAGCCACGGACACTCCTCGAAGAGCCGGCGCGCGTTGGCGGGGGTACAGGGCAGTTCCTGCCCGTCCAGCGTCACCCCCTCCCAGCCGATGACGCAGGCGACGACCAGTTCGATCGCCTCGGCGTCCACCTGTGCCGCGTCCAGGGTGTACTGTCGCTTGCGCGACGCGACCTCCATGCGCCGGTTGGTGGCGGCCTGGCTGGCGGCGCGGTACTGGTCCGAATCGACGCCGGCCAGGGTGATGGTGATGGGACGGTCCTCCGTCCCCAGCGGCAGGCGCGTCGCGGGGTGGAGGACCGTCAGGGTGGCCCCCTCGGTCGAGGGGGCGCGGGTGGCAAGGGTGCGGAAGTCGGTGCCCACTGGAAACCCGTCCCGGGTTAGAGGGTGGAGTCCTGAATGCTGAGGGTGGTCTGCTCGCTGTCCGTGCCGGAGCCCCCGGTGGACTTGTACAGGCCCTCGAAGGCGATCGTCTTCTTGAGCCCGGTCTGGCCGTCATCCCCCCCTGCCGAGGTCGCCTTGACCCGACCGAGGTAGATGTTGAGGAAGTCGGAGTTGATCGCCGACGAGAGGTCGAGGCGGCAGGCGATGTCGAACTCCGTCTCGTTCACGAAGTAGTCCCGCAGCGTCGCATTCTCGAAGAACGCGGTGAGCTGGCCCGTGACCTGCACGGTGCCGGAGAAAATCTCCGGGACCGTGTTGGACCCGACCACCGGCTCCGTCGAGAGCTGGTTCGTGAGGCTCAGACTCAGGCCCGTCACGATGGCCAGGTCGCTCCCGCCGACCCGGAGGGCGCCGTTCACGGCCGCGGCAATGCCGGTCGTGGCCGCCGCGGTCGGTGAGGTGAAGTACGCGCTCGTGCCGGGGGTGAATCCGGCGCCGAGGAAGCTGATGTCGATCGTCGCGAGGCCCGTGGCGGGGAGCTGGATCGCCAGCGAGCCCACGCGGCACCCGGTGAAGAGCTCCGACTGCAGGATGTCGCTGTGCCAGTGCTCGATGCTGTACGAGTCGTTCGTGTGCCCCGTGGCGGGGATGAAGGTCTTCTTGCCGACCACCGTGCAGGTAACGGAGTCGCCCGCCGCCTTCGCGGCCACCACTTCGTTCCCGGTGCCCGTGACCGTCATCACCGTGGCCGTCAGGACCGTGATGCGGTAGTTGCGGGCGTTGTTGTTCACGCCCGTCGTGGTCCAGCCGGTCCAGCGGACCACGTCACCCACCTTGAACCCGTCGGTGAGGAACGACCCCGCGGACCGCGTGAACGTGCCCGGGGGGCCGGCCGCGGCGGTCACGGTGGTGATGGCGCCCGTGGTCGCGCCGGTCGTGAAGTCGCGCCGGAGGGCGGACTGCATGAACGCCGAGTACGAGCTCGGGGAGAGCTCGCCGCGGAGGGTGCCCTCAGAGCGCCGCGCGCCGTGCCGCATGTCCAGGGTCTGGTTGTGCGTCACGATCTCGGCGGACCGATAGGTGTCCTTGACGAGGGTCAGGTCGCTCGTGACGCGCCGGTACTGCTGCGCGCCCGTCGCGCCCGCCGCCACGTTGAAGGACGACTCCTTCTTCGCGCGGACTTCCTTCTTGGGGCCAGTTGCGATCGCCATGGTGTGTCGCCTCGCGGGTGCCGGAACCACACGAGGCCCGACCGGGGATTGCTCCCCTGCCGGGCCTCATGGGCCTCTCGTGATTGAGTTGTCGCCTGCTACTAGGTCAGGCTGTTCGTCGTCCAGTGCTCGCAGGTGATCGTCAGTGGCACCCGATAGCGCCCGTCTTCCGGGAACCCGCCGAACCGTCGCGCCCCGCCCGTGGCCGGCACCACCAGCCGATCCGGCGGGCTATCCAGCAGAGTGAGGCCGAACGGGAAGGCGAGACAGATCGCCCGCGCCATCGCGTCGGCGTTCACCGGCCCCTCGCCGAGGGGGTAGTACAGGTCCACCTGGTACAGGACCACCCCGCGCACCCACCCGCCATCCGCCGGCCGGGTCTCGAGGAGTTCCGCCCCGAAGAGCACCTCGTCCCGCACGTAGGGCAGTTTCACCGACTGGTCCGTCGCCACGTTGACCGGCGCCACCGTCGGGAGGTTCGCCACCGTCCGGAGCCGCGTCCGGAGCGCCTGCCGGATCGCGCTGTCGCTACGGGCCACGGCGCCGCCGGGCCAGGAGCGCCTCGCCGATCCGGTTCGCGATGTCCTGCGCGTGCGCCAGCGTCAGCCGGACCATCCCCTGCGGCGCCTGCTGGGACCACCCGAACTCCAGCCGCCGCGCATACGGCGCCGTGTTCACGAGGACGATCGTGTCCCCCGCCTTCGCCGTGAGCAGCGCCCGCAGGATGCGCTCCTGCGTGATCCCCGGTGCGTAGGTCGGCACCCCGTCCTGTCGGATGCCCGCCTCGAGCGGCTCCGGGGCTTCGGGCTCCGCGTTGACGCCTGCGTCCCAGCTCGCCCGTGCGTACCCTGTGTCGATCGGTGTCCCCGGGCTGAACTGGCCGCCCACCTGGACCTCGTTCGCCACCGCCTGCGCGAACCCCTGCACGAAGAGGTCGGCGTCCTCGCCCAGCACCTGTTGCCAGCCGGAGAGCCGGACCGAGAACTCGGCGGCGTTGGTGCCCATCGGCTACCTCGTCACCGTCACGCGGTACTGGATCGGGGCCATCTCCGGGAACGGTGACGCGCCCACGACCCGCCAGGTCTCGCCCCCGAAATCCACTTCCTGCCCGCTGGTCGGCGCGAACGCGAGCCCCGCCGCGGGGACCGGCACCAGCAGCACCCTGGACCGCTCCCGCACCAGCGCCCGGGCGTCGAACCCGTCCCCGGGTGCCGGTCGAGCCGGGACACCCGTCACCTCCGTGACCGTCATCTCCTCGAACGACGTGCTCGGCGCGTCCGTCACCGGGTCCACGGTCTCGTCCCCGCGACGCCGAAACGTCGCCGGCCCCTTGACACTGGCGGGGAGCCTCGCGAGCGCCGCGTTCACCGCGCGCCGGAGGCTCATCCGCGGATCACCCGGACCTGCGCCGGCAGGAGGAGGTCGGCGAGAATCGGCCGGATGACCTGCGCCAGGAACCTTGCCCCGGCGGGGATCGAGGCGCCGGCCCCCGAAATCGTCAGTTCACTCCCGAACCGGATCTCGCGAAACGCCGCGAGCTCGTCCGGGGCGAACGGGTCCTCCGTGTCCCCCTGCTGGACGAGCCAAATCGCGAGCCGGGCGCACGCCCGCTTGACGGGCTCGGGGATCTCGGTCGTCAGGTACAGCGTGCCCGGGGGGCGCTTGGGCGCCCCGGAGCGCGGGAACTCCAGCGCCTGCACGGCATCGACCCGCCCCCCGACGTAGCGTTCCTGGTCGAGGAGGCGGGTGGCCGTGAGGATCGCGCGCCGCTGTTCGTTGAGCGAGGCGTCGCCCCACGCGGTCGCGTTGGGGTGGAGTGCGTCGGCGACCGTCGTCACCTCCGCCTCGGTGACGTAGGCGTTGGCCGACGCCGAGCCCGGGGTGGTGACGAGGGTCGGCACCGCTCAGTCCTTCTTGCCCCGCTTGGGGCTGGCCTTGCCGCCGCCGGCGGGCTCCTCGGCGGGCGCGGCCGGGTCCTCGTGGACCTCGGCGTCGAAGGTCCGGTCGTCCACGAGCACGTCCTCGCCCGTGTCCTTGTGCCGGACCGTCCAGGTGTAGATCGAACCGTTGTCGTTGCGTCGCATGGCAGAATCCCTCTGTGTGCGCTGTGGTGCCGGGGGCACGAGGCCCCCGGCCCAAGGAACCGCCGGCCCCGCTTAGATCCGGAGCCGCACCGCGAGGTTCGGGTTCAGCGTCTTCGTGCCCCAGAGCGCGTCCAGCGCCCAGATGGTGGCGCCGAGCCCACCCGAGCCCCAGACACGGGACCGGAGGGTCAGGCCGGTGATCGGGTCCTGCACGGTGGCCGTGAGGATGCCCGGGCCGGCCGGGGACAGGGGCTGCATCACCAGGGCGAAGGCGTCCCGGTGGAACGCGATGCCCGTGGAGGTCGAGGCGGTCTGGTCCACCGTCACGGTGACGCCGTCCGCCACGTCCGCCGCGAGGGGCGGGGAGATCGTGACGCTCGCCAGCGCGTTGCCGGAGGCCGTCACGTCCGCCTTCACCGCGTACTTCTGGGTGTCGCCCGTGATCGTCAGGACGTTGCCGCGCCGGATGATGCCGGTCAGCGTGGCCGCGTCGAGGTTGACACTGGTAGCCCCCTTCGTGAACGCCCCGTTGGTCAGGAGCGTCGTGGTGGAGAGCGTGCCTGCCGCGGCGGTCGGCGCGTTCTGGTTCGGGAAGATCCGGAACCCGAACTTGACGCCGAGCTGGCCGTCCCGCTGCAGCGACTGGTCGCCCGCCGTGTTCGCCTGCACGAACGTCGTGCTCTTCTCGTACCGCTCCTGCAGCACGCCGTCCGTCATGTAGGCGTACTCGATCGGGTTCACCAGCGGCGCCTTGTTGTCGAACAGCGTCTTCCGCATGGCCGCGAAGTCGTTGGTCGGCGTAGTGGCGTCGTCCTCCACGATCCACGGCACCTCGAGCGCGAGCGAGGAGAGGTCCTGGTCGATCTTGTCCGCGATGGACGCGGCGACCGGGGTGATGTGGTCGCGCACGAACACGTCCGGCGTGAGCGTGGTCTCCTTGTCGGTCAGCTTGAAGCCCTGACCCCGCCACTCGCTGATGACCAGGTTGTCGTAGTGCGGCGACACGTCCGCGAAGGACGCTTCGGCGATCGGCATTGCGGCCGTCGTGAACGCCTGCGGCCGGCGGACCTGGATCGTGTCACCCGTGCCGCTCGCCTTGCCTTCCGCGAGGTCCCGCTTCACGTAGAAGGCCATGCCCAGGCGCTTGTAGAGCACCGTGAGGGCCTCCTGCACGTAGAAGTACGGGTTGTACGCGAGGCCCGAAGTGAGAAGGTTTGCCATGGTACGTCCGTCTCCCGAGAGGGTCTGTTAGGAACTGCGTGGTCGTCTCGTGGTGGCGACCGACCCTCCCGGTCGATCCGCGCGTGACCTGCACGCGCGCCCTGCTACTGCTGTACCTTGATGCGGGCGTGATCCCCGCCGACCTTCTTGAGCGCCTCCGCGTAGGTGCCGCGATCGCTCGCTTGCTCCGGCGTCAGCGTCACCACGCCCGCCCCGCCACTCGAGGCGCCACCCCGCCCCCCGCTGCCCGACGTGCCCGTGCCCTGGTAGAAGTGCGGGCGCTCCTGCCTGTAGACCTCGGCCCAGAACTTCTCCGGGCTCGTCGTGGACGGATCACCGTCCTTGTCCTTGAGGTAGGGCTCGCCGCTCTCGTTCAGGTCGAAGCGGTGCGCGTTGAGCGAGACCGCATCGTCCACCAGCTCAGGGAACACCCCGTGCTTCACCGCCAGCGACTTGAGCCGATCCGTGAGCGCCACCTTGCGGTACTTCGCGTCCGCCTCGCTCACCTGCTTCTCGTAGGCGGCCTTCTGCTGGTCGAGGAGCTTCTGGGTCTCCGCCTTCATCTCCTGCCGGAACTTCGCGAGGTCGCCGCCGTCCCCGGCGCCACCCTTCGCCTCCAGTTCCTGCAGCCGCGCCAGCTTCTCCTGGATCTCCGTCGGGTCGCCGAGTTCCCGGGCCTTCCGGAGTTCCTCCTTCGCCTTCTTGACCGCCCCGCGCTCCTTCTCCAGCGCGCTCTTGAGGCCGGCCACCCCCGGGTGCTCCTCGATGTTCATGTCGAGCACCCACTTGCCGTCCTGCTCCGTGTACTCGCCGCGCAACGCCTCCGGGATCGCGTCCTGCGTCTCGTAGACTGGCTGCAGTGCCATGGGGCGCCTTCTCCTCTGGAGGGACCCGCCCTCCGCGGGGCCGCGATCTCCTGACCGCGACAGGGGGAAACGCGAAAAGGCCCCGCCAACCGGATTGCTCCGGCGCGGGGCCTCAAGGGTCTCAGTGCGTGGTCGCGCGTCGCGCGCGGCCTATGTCGTCACCCCCTGAATTTGCGGGGCGCGGTCCTACCTTGCAAGGGTCACACGGCACTGGGTCAGTCTGACGGTAACAGTCTCGCCGGGTCCATCAGGGCCAGCACGTCCTCCACCGTCCAAATCCGGTCCGTGAGGCCGTTGGCCATGGCGGGGGTCGTCTTGACCCCACCGGCCAGCTTGGTCAGGGTCGCATGGGGCCGGCAGTAGTTGTAGTGCATGAAGTGGAGCGAGACGGCCGCCGCATGGTTCTCTGCCTTCTTGCTGAAGGCGTTGGTCAGCCGGGTAAACCGCCGCATCTGCATCCGCATGGTCAGATTGGCCCGCTCCACATAGGAGGTGCTGACCAGTTCGGCTTGGGGCCGCCCGATCACCCGGACCTTTTCGGCTCCGGTGCAGACCATGGGGCTGTACCGACGCGCTGGCCCGGCCTCCTCCACCGCCCCGTACTTCTTCACCAACTGAGCGAAGTCCACCCGAGCGAACCCGAAGGCGGCCCGCACGGCGGTTAAGTACATGTGGTGGCCGTCCGTGGTGAGCTGGACCCGGTTGGCGAGCCGGGCCGCCACGTCCTGCATGAACTCGACGGCGTTGTCGAGACTCCGGGCCCCCACCAGCCAGGACACGGCGAGCTTGGTATCCGAACAAAGAGCCGTGAACGTCCAGATGTCGCCCTGGCCGTCACGGGAGGCGTTCCGGGCCTTGGCCCCGCAGAACGCCCAAATCTCGTCCGCTTCGATCCGCGTGCAAGGAAGGTTGCGGAGGGCGTGGTGCTGGTAGACCGAGCAGAACTCCCCAACATCCACCAGCAGTTTGAGCACAGTCCCCTTGGCGGCACCCGTCATCCGGCAGGTAGCCCGGATCGAGTTCCCCTCGACCAGACACCGGAGGATGGCAGCGCGACGGGCCAACGGTAGCGTGTTCATTGTGACATTCAATATAGTCTAATGCCTACGCATTTCAAGTACTCTTGCGGATTGTGACAATCCGATTACCTTGGTCAAATGAACATCGATCCGTCCGACTTTCGCACACCCGGCCAGTACCTCCAAGCACTTCTGGCCGAGCGGCAGTGGAGCCAAAGCCTCCTGGCTGTTGTCCTCAAGACCCCAGACACGACCGTCAGTCGGCTGGCGCGCGACGAGAAGCCCATTGATGCCCCGACAGCTCTAGTGCTCGGGGAGGTATTTGGGGTTCAACCTGAGGTGTTCCTCAACCTTCAGAGGAACTACGACCTCGCCGTGGCAAGGATCACGGCGATACCGGACCCCACCAGGGCGGACCGCGCCACCCTCTTGAGTGAACTCCCAGTCGTTGAGATGCGGAATCGGGGGTGGCTCGATTTCAAAGACGTTCGCGAGGTGACAAGGGTGGAGTCTGAGCTTACCAGGTTCTTCGAGGTCCCCTCCGTAGGGGAGATTGAGGTTCTGCCACACGCCGCAAAGCGTACTGTGGTCAGCGGAGAAGTGTCCGCCCCCCAGCTTGCATGGATCTACCGTGTCCGGCAGATCGCTCGAGCGATGGTCGTGCCCAAGTACTCCACATCTGCACTTCAGCGGGCCGTCCGGGAAATGAAGGACCTTCTGGTTTCCGCGGAAGCGGTCGGGCGAGTCCCGAGACTACTTGCGGAGGCAGGGGTGCGGTTCGTCGTCGTTGAGTCACTAAGCGCAGCAAAGATCGACGGGGTGTGCTTCTGGCTTGATGACCGCTCTCCGGTTATCGGGATGACACTCCGCTACGACCGGATCGACAACTTTTGGTTCGTTCTCCGCCATGAGTGCGAGCACGTACTACGCGGCGACGGACGCCAATCCATCGCCCTGGACGCGGAACTAGAGCGCGACCGTGCGGGGACTGGGCCGGGCGTAGAGGAGGAAGAACTGGCAGCCAACCGTGCCGCAGCCGACTTCTGTGTTCCAGGCAAGATGCTGGAGGCTTTTATCGCTAGGAAAGCACCGGTCTTCACACGACGAGACATTATCGGCTTTTCCCGTGTCGTGAAGGTGCACCCCGGCTTGATTGCCGGACAGTTGCAGAACGCCACCGGTCGTTACGAGAGATTCCGAGACCATCTAGTACCGGTGAGGAACATCGTCCTGCCGCATGTTGTCCACGATGGCTGGGGGGATGTCGCCTCCACCACATTGACCTACAACTGAAGGGCCCTACACCATGTCGAAGGTCGAGGAAATCCAGAAGTGGCACCGGCAATACAAGATCGAGACCGGCATTCGTGAGGTCGACCTTGAGGCTTTCACTGAATGGATGGTCGAGAAGGGGTGGCCGCTGCCCGCACCGATCACCCCCCGGGAACGGCTGGCCAAGCAGTGTGCCTCGGCGCTTCGCCAGGAGACCCGGACCGACACGGACACCGGAGAGCCCTACCGCGTAAACCACATGTACATCGTGGAGCGGGACGGCGCTCAACTACACCTCTGGTTCGACATTGACGAGGCAGACCGGGAGCCGGTGACTGTAGCCTTGAATCTCCGCCGCGAGCAAACCGTCGGTGATCTAACCCAGATCGCCCGTGACGCAGACCACTGGAACCGGCGGAACCCCGACCAAGAGCCCATCGTTGTGCAGCTCGACCTCACACTGGACGTCGAAATCCGCCGAAGCACGCCAGCAGACGTGTAGTCACCCCCCTTTTTTCCATCGCGCGAGGGCCGCAAGCTGTGCGGCCTCCTCGCGCTCCTGTTCGGATAGCTTGCGTGCCCGAGCATCCCCGCCTTTTCCCCCACCCTTCTTGCCTCGCCGCACGGCCTCCGGGTTCTTCTCCTCGTCCGACCGATCCTCGGGCGGCTTGGTGTGCTCTCGCTCGCCCAAGGTCTCCTGTAGCACCCTGAACGCCGTCTCGTTAGCGTCCTCGCGGATCTTGTCTCGTTTACTCATGCTTGAAAGGTCGGAGGGTTTGGGGATGGGGGCAACCCGTCAAACGGGTAACGGGTGAACCCGGACCGCCCTTCGGGCCTCTAGCGGGAACGGTCACGGGGCGTACCTTACGCATCGGGGCCGCCCTTGGGCTTGAAACCACAGGGTAAGGAGTGTGGAGGATGGAATATCGCCGTTTGAAGGGCAGTGACACTTGGCACTGGTGTAAGAACTGCTCGAACTGGCCGACCTCGAACTATGATTCACGGTTCACCAAACCAACGACAGGCGAATTGGACAACGAGTGCCAGGCCAAGGAGAAGGCCGGAAACTGCCGGAACTAGAGCCGAGCAACGAACGACGTAATCGCAGCCAGGGATGACGTGAGGCGGCCCCGCTCCTCTCCCTCAAACCAAACCTCGTGAACCTCCTGCCCCCAAGGCGAGTACAACCGTGCCACTCGCTCGACACCGGGGGTTGCTGCCAGTTCGTGCGCCCGCCGGTTCCACTCCTGGCTCCGCCGCATGTCCAGCCAGAGCCACAGGTGGCCCGCAGTGCGCGTCCCGTCGCGTTCGACATGCCCGGCGCAGCTCTGAAGGGTGCACACGCCCTCCATGGCGTTTAGGCGGGTACACCAGGGGACGATGGCGGGATCGGGAACCCCGGGGCCGGTCTGCCCATGCAGGGCCGCTAGGGTCGCACCCCATTCGGCGAGCACGGCCGCCTTGCCTTCCGGGGTGAGGTACCGCCCATTGTCACAAGTCATCCTGACCCACTACCGGGTCACACCGCCGCCGCAGAGGGTGTGCGACCCCGTTTCGTGCGGTACGGTGGGGTCAGGCCGCTTCACCACCAGCGCGGCGAATCGCTGGCCCGCCAGTTTCTACGCCGCCGCCTCGGGCGGCAGCGCGTACTGGAGCTTCTCGTACAGCGTCTTGCACTTCGGGCACTTCGTGTACGTCGCCCCTGATGGTTCCGCGGTCGTCCCGCGGACCCGGAGGAGTACCATCGTCCGCGGCCCCGCCACCTCGAAGAGCGCCCGACACTGGCCGCTGATCTGCGGGCACCGCACCTCCTCCCCGGGGCCGAACCGCTTCCACGTCACGCGACCCGCTCCGCCGGGGCGTGCAGGGCCGACAATTCCAGCACCTCGACGCACCGGCAGCGCGGGTGCGCTGGCGGGCCGTCGAACACGTCGTCCGCGTGCCGGTACGGGGCGCCGATCACCGCTGTCACCCGGTTGAGTGGCCTGCAGATGGGGCAAACCCGCTCGTCCTTCGCCGTGACCCAGACCCGGAGCCAGTCCGCGCTCCGGATGACGCCCTCCCGGACGAGCCGCTCCCACTGGAGCCGCTTCGCCTCGTTCAGGACCCGGAACGTCTCCGTCCGCGCGATGCTCTCCGCCCGGAGCGTCAACTGCTGCCGCGCGTACCGCGCCGTCATGCGGTTCACCTGGGCGGGGTCGCGCCCCTCACGCTCCAGCCGCGCCCGGAACCGCTGGACCGCGGCGACCTGCCGCCGGTTGAGGCCCACCAGGTCCCGAATCTGCCGGGCGACCTCCCGCGGCGGGGTGCCGTTCAGGATCGCCCGCTGCAGGGCGTCCCGGACCGCGCCCCGGGTTTCGTCCGTCATGGCCGTCACCCGGGAGAGTGACATCCGGCGGAGCGCGTCCACGAGGTCGGGCCGCTGGCCCTCGAACGCGCCGAAGGACACCTCCACGAGCGGCGAGCGGAGCACGCGCCCGGGGAGGCCGCCCAGCGCCGCGTTCCACGCATCCTGCCGCAGGGCGCCGAGGGTGGATTGCGTCTCGTACAGCGCGTTGACCACGGGCTCGAGGCCGACCAGCCGGACCACGTGGTCCAGGTTGCCGGCGATGAGGGCGCGTTCCACGGTGGAGAGGGGGAGCCGCGCCTGCACGCGGAGCATGGCGGTGAGGAGGTCGCGGGAAATCCGGATCTCCATGTCGCGGGCGCGGGCCTCAAGTTGGAGGCGGGAGAGCGGGATACTTGGCACTACGCGTGCGCCCCCGTCACAGCCACTCCGGACGCTTGACGACCTTGAAACTGTGGCGCCACACCAAGTCTGGCTCCAGGTCCCGGAGGAATACGTCCGCCTGCGCTGCGGTCACGTAAGCGTCGGTGGCCGGCGGCTTGGCCCGCTTCATCCACGCGGGCAGCGTCACCAGCCCGGCCAACGCCGCGAGGAACCCCCGCCGCTCCATGCGATTCGTCATGCCGCCTCCGGCAGGGCGTCGCCCTCGTCATCCCCGCCCATCGGTTCCACCGCCCGGAACCGACGCACCGCCTCCGCCTCGTCCTCCGGCTCCAGGTCGTCCGGCAGCTTCCCCGCCGCCTTGTAGATCCGGAGCAAGGTGTCGAGCGTCAACTGGCCCCGCTCTTCCATGTCCGACGCCAGGCGGAGGTCGGCCTCCGAGATCCCCACGGCGGAGAAGTCGCGGGCAATCTTGACCGATCCCCCGCTGCCGCGCTGGAGCCGCATGAAGTCCGCCAGGAACCCGAAGGACGCCTCGAGCGCATCCTGCAGCGACCGGGCCGCCCGACCGAGCTGGGACGTGCTCTGCGCCTCCTCGATCCGGGCCTCCGTCGCGGTCTGCTCCCGCTGGTCCTTCTTGAGCAGGGACAGGCCCTGAGAGCCCATGCGCTTCTCGATGTCGAGCAGTTCCTGCCGGAGCTCGGCGAGGCTCGTCCCCTGGGGCTCCATGTAGAACGCATCCCCGTCCGTGGAGATGTCGATCCCGTAGCTCGGGCCGGTGATGACCTTGTCCGCGGTCGGCTGCGTCCCCGCCGCGATCCGGCCCTTGTAGACCGCCGTCGGCACCGCGCACTTGTGCATCGAGAACCGGCGGTCGCTCTTCGTCTGCGTGTGGTCGAGGTTGCTGTAGGCGAGCCCCAAGAGCGGCGGGGTGGAGCGGAGCGTCCCCTGCTGCTGGCCGCCGTAGACCACGCTGAACGGGATGCGGGTCGGCCCGACGACCGTCCCCTCCGCGACCTTGATCGGCTCCTTCGTCTGGGCGTCCGACTCTGGGTCCTCCCACGTCTCGTACCGCACGGCCGTCGAGCCGTCCGCCATCTCTGCGTCGGTCGCCAGCCGGAACACGCGATACCGGGTCCGGGTCGTGACCCCGAACGCGCCAGACGGCAACTCGTGGTCCTCCCGGAGGACGACCTGCGTCAGGACCGGCATCCCGTGCACCGTGTCCGTGCGCCACGACAGGATGCGGTCGGCGGGGTAGAACGTGAGATACGGTCGGACGCCGAGGTCCGCCTCCTGCTTGGCGCTCAGGCCCGCCTCCACCGGGGGCTTCTCCGCGAGGATGCCGCAGTGCCCGTCCTGCAGGGCGTGGTCGAGCACGTACTGCGCGAACACGGCCCCGTGGAGCCCCTCGCCGTCGATGTTCTCCCAGAGGTCGGCCAGCGCGGGCGGGACATCCCCCCCGAGCTCGGGGTCCTTCGCGAACACGAGGCCCACCAGCGCGCCCACGGCCTGCGCCACGGCGTCGTAGGCGAACGTCATGCCGACACGCGCCTCGTAGTCGTTCTGGTGCTCGCCCTCGAAGCGGGGGAGGTAGCGGGTACGCTTGCCGTCGTCCTGGATCGCCTCGGTGCCGGTCCGCATGTCGCGGACGAAGGTCCAGCGCGGCGCCATGGCGTCGTAGGCGGGACAGGTGTAGTTGGGGCGGTTGACGGCGGACTGGTCAGCCATGCACAGTGTTCCCCTGTAGCACGCAGAGCCCTGCGGAGACCTTCACTCGCACCAAGATAGGAACCGGCCACACACCCCGCTGGATCACGTTCACCCCACCGGCACGCGCACCGAGCCCCACGGCTGGTGCAGCGCCAACTCGTTGTACGCCAGCGCGCTCGCGTCCATTTGGTCCACGAACGCGCCGCTCGGGGCGAGCTCCATTTCGTCCAGGTACTGCTGGTTCCATTCGCCCTTAACGAGTCGCACATTCCCGGCCTGCCACTGCGCGGCGAACGGGTCTGCGCGAGTCGCCTTGTCGCCTGTCGCCGGCTTCGCCTTCACAGTGTACCCCTGCAGCCGGTTCACGGTGATCTGCGCGGACTCCTTGCCGCCAGACCCCGGCTCCTGCTCGACCACGATGGGGCACCCGGGGCCGTCGGCTGCCGCCGTCTGGTCCATCACGGCGTTCCGTTCCGCGGCCGCCCACTGGCCGAGGACGACGTGCTCCACGTAGGTGATCCCGTCCGCGCCGAGGGCAAGCTTGACCCCCGAGGACCGCTTCCCGGCGTCTTTGGTCCCCGCCTTGTCCCACCCGCGGACCCGACGCCGGATACCCACGGGCACCGCCGGCACGATCGGGACCTTGTCGCGGGGGAACATGTTCCCTGACCGCGGGGTGGGTCGGCACTGATAGAGGCCGGAGTAGGCATAGGGGCCGAGCACGACCGCGATCTTCCGGAGCTCTTCGAGGGGGTAGCGGTCCGGGCAAAGTGCCGCGCCGAACTCACGCCCCAGCGGGTCGTTCTCCTCGGCCTCCGCCGGCAACCGCACCACCGTCCAGCCGGCGCCCATCTCCGGGTGGCCCTTGATCCGGCCCACCAGGTCGTCGTGGTGCCAGGGTGTGACCCGGATCACAACCGCCGCACCGGGCTCTCGGCGGGTCCAGAGGTCCGACGTGAACCAGTCCCAGAGGCGCTCCCGGTACGTCAGAGACTCCGCCTCGAGCCGGTTCTTGATCGGGTCGTCTACGATGATGAGATCCGCGCCCTGACCCGCCACACCCGCCCCGACACCCACCGCACGCACCCCGCCCCCGTCCTCCGTCTCCCAATCCGCGGCCGTGTTCCGCTCGCTCGAGATCGGCACCCCGCGCGCCCGGACGAGGCGCCGAATCTTCCGGCTGAACTTCTCGGCGATGGTCTGGTTGTAGGCGGCGACGATGATCCGCAGGGAGGGGTCCATCTCCAGCCGGTACGCGGGGTAGCGGATCGTCCCCTGTTCCGTCTTGCCGTGTCGCGGGGGCATGAGCTCGATCAACTGCGTCAGTTCGCCCCGCGTGACCTGGTCGCACCGGGCCTGACTGTACCGCAGGTGGGGCCAGTCCCATTCCCATTCCGGCGTCGTGGCCTTGAGCCAGCCGTTGAACGTGGCGGTCTCCTTGGCCCGCGCCCGGCGCCGGAGTTCCAGTGCCGCCGCCGCTCGGATACGCAGCGACGGCACCGTCACGCGCCGAGCACCTTCCGCGGGTCCTCCCCGTTGGCGAGTCGGGCGAGTTGCTCGTCCGTGCAATCCAGGAGGTCGGCGTTCAGGTTGACCGAGCGATCCACGAAGAGGCCCAGGTGCTTCCCGAGGTCCACCAGCGCCGCCCGCTTGTCCGCAAGCTTGAACTTCACCCGCTTGACGTCCCGCGCATCCTCCCCGCGGCCCTCGACGTAGTCATCGACCGTCACCTCCTGCAGGGCGGCGGCCTGCTCGCGGGTCAGGGAGGCGAAGTCGAGGAATGGGTCGCCACCCGGAGTGGCGCGCATGTAGTCCGCCATGTTGGCGAACCCGATTTTGGCGAGCTCGGCGATCACCCGGTCCGCCGTCACCTGCGTCCGCTCGGCGCGCTTGTCCTGCGCAACTGCAAGAGCCGCCGCGATTTCGGGTTTCTTGAGGTTCTCCGATCCCGTGGAGTACGCGGTCTTTTCGCTGTACCCGGCGCGGATCGCCGCCTGCGTGGCGTTGAGGTCCACCAGGTACTCGTCCACGAAGCGCCGCTGTTTCGGCGTGAGCTTCTTGGCGCGCAACTCCCGGTCGGCACCCTGTTTACGCGGCTTCGTCATGCCTTCCTAGATAGCACGCGGCGGCGCGTTTCGCCGGATCACCTCGCGGCGTCGCGCCCTTCCGGTTCCGGGCGTGCAGGGCGATGCCGGCCCGGCGGACCGCGAGGGCGACGGCCGTGGCGCGCTGTTCGGGGCTCAGGCGGCGGTAGGGGACGCCGGGGTAGAGCTCGCGTTCAGCGAGGGCTAGGAAGTCGGGGCCGCGGTCCACCGGGCGCCTCACGCGGCCATCCGGGAGGGGTCGAGGTCCAGCCCGCAGACCCGGCAGACGGGGCGCTCACGGGGCTTGTCGGGGTCCGGGGTCCAGACGGTGCCCTCGGGGCACTCCCAGCAGCGCCACATCGTCGGGCGCGGCTTGCCGGTGGGCGCCTTCGGCTTCGGGGTCGTGGCGATCACCCGGATACCGCCCCGCGTCATGATGCGCCGCGTCTTCGGGCCGAGCTCGGCGGAGCGGCCGTAGCGGTCGAGTGTCGCCCGGGCACAGTGGAGGCGCCGGCTCATCCGGTCGATGGTCCAGAGGGGGTCGGGCCAGACGCGGGCGATCCACTCCCGTTCGGCGGGTGTGAAGACGCGCGGGGGCCGTCCGACGCGGGAGGGCTCGCGGCCGATCTTGGAGATCATGCGGGCACCCCCTTGACGGTGCTGCGGCAGGTCGGGCACGGCGTGGATTCGTCGCTGCTGTCGCGAGGCGCCCCGACCATGGCCTCCTCGGCGGACGCCGGGTACAGCCTCCCATTGGCCGCGCTCCGCACCATCCCGAACCCCCAGCACTCCGGGCAGTTCTCGTAGTGCCGGATCTCACACTGCGCGCAGACGCGGAACCGCGTGTCGCTCATGCTCCCCTCCGGTCGTAGTGCGTCACCGCCAGCGCCAACGCGGCGCGGGCGTGCTTCGTGATCCCGTACAGCACCCCCGGCGCCTTCTTCGTCCCCGGCGCCCCGAACCGATCCACCAGGGCTTGCCACACGTTCGCGTCCTTCGCCCGCGGGGAGTGGCACAGGTGGAGCTTCACGTCCAGCCGCGGGGTGAGCGTCACCCGCTCCGGCTCCGGCGTCGCCTGCTGGAAGCGGCCGATCCACACGCAGGTCGCGAAGATGTCCCGCCCCACCGGCATGCCGTAGGAGGCGACCATCTCGATCACGAGGTCCGCGGCGTGCGTGTGCAGACGCCCGAGGAGGGCGTCGTTCGGGTCGTTGCCCGCGTGCGTGGGCACGCCGTCCGCGCCGAGGAGGCACCAGCCGCTCTCCTCGGGTCCGGGGTCGATCGCCAGCACCGGGCGCGTCATGCCGCGTACCTCCGCCACGCGTCGTGGTCCCACGGGTCCTCCGGCATCGGGAGCCGCCACACCGTCGCGGCCCATGTCACTCGGCCCCCCAGCGGTAGGCAGGGGAGACTGGGCCGTACCGCTCCTCGACTCGGCCGGAGGGCGTCACCCGGAGGAGGACGCTCCGGTCGGCCGCCTTGCTGTCGCGCACGCGATGCTTTCGGCATGTCACCACCATCGTGTCGGGGTCCGCCAGGTCGCGCTCGCACTTCCCGGCTTGGTAGAGCGCCTTGAGGGTCGCGGGGGCCATCTCCACGTCGTGCCGCATCCGCCGCGAGAGCATGAGCACGATGTCCGCGTTTTCCTTGATCGCCGCCGACTCCCGGAGCCGGTCGAGCGACGGCGGGAGGTAGCGGTCGAACGGGTCCAGCGATTGCGTGATCTGCGAGGCGATCAGGATGGGCACCTCGTACTCCTGCGCCAGCGCCTTGAGTTGCCGCATGAAGGCAATCACCGCTTCCCGATAGGTGCGGAACCCGGCCACGTCGAGCTGGTGGAGGTGGTCGATCACCACGCACTGCGTCCCCGCCTCCTCGATGCCCCAGCGCACCCAGTCCGTCAGGTCGCCGATGTTGAGCGTGCGCTCCGGCACAAACTGCACGCGGGCATCCCGCGCCTGCTCGATCATCGTCTCGCCGATGCGGTCCTCCGCACCCGGCGGCAGATCAGACCAGCGGTTCTCGTTGACGGCCTCCCAGTCGTACCCGAGCGACCACGCGGCCCAGCGCCGCCGGCAGTCGAGCGGCTCGGTCTCGAGTGGCACGTAGAGCGTCCCGCGGCCTTGCCGCTGGAGGTCGTCCATCTCGGTCAGCAGGAAACTGGTCTTACCCTGCGCCGTCCCCGCGCCAAGCACCACCACGGAACCCGGCATGAGCGGGCCGAGGAGCTCCGCCAGCGAAGGCCAAGCGAAGCGGGGGAACACGCTGAAATCGAGCTTGCCCCGCTGGATCGCCTCCTCGACTTGCGCCGCGGCCATTGCGGCGGGCGAGGGCCGACGGACCGTCTCGCCATCCCGGACGATGCGGAGCAGGGGCTTCGCCTCCTGCCCGGCCTTCCGGTAGGCCGCGAGGTGCGCGAGGTAGTCCGGGTCCGTGTTCACGCACTCCTCCGGTCGGTCAGGCGAGCGGCGGCGCGGCGCATGACCTCGCGGGCGCGTTGGCATCGCTCATCGTGCTTGGCCCAGTAGGGGTCCCCTTCGGGGGCCGTCAGATCCACCCCGTCGAAGTAGGCGGCCCAGAGCCACCGCACCGCAGCGCCCTCGTGGTAGGCGGCCCACGTGAGGGCGTCCCAGACGTTCGGGTCGCGCTCCCCGCGGGCACATTCCTCGAACCACGCGACGTTGGCCGGGTAGCCCTCGGCGAGCTCGGGCGAAACCGGCATCACCACCCGGCTCACGAGGCCGCCCGGAAGAACGCGGGGTTGGGCGAACCGTCGTCCAGGTACGGCCGAACCGGCAGGTGGTCCCGGTAGGAGCTCGCGAAGTTCTCGGGGCCGAACTTGGCGTTCCCCCCATCGAGCCAGGAGCCCAACGCGGCGAGTGTGGCGTCGACCCCCACGGCCTCCACAACCGGCTTGAGCGCCTTCCCGAGCCGGCCGGGATTCGGCTCCCCCGCGCTCAGGCGCCAGCGGTCCACGCACCGAGCTACCCAGTTCGGGGGGGCGTCGGCGCCAGCCGACGCAGGGCGCTTCCGGCGTGCGCGAGAACCAGTAGTTACTTCTGGTTCTGGTTCTGGATATGGTATTCGGGGTTTTTGATCCCGTTTTGTTGGCGGTTTGTCGTCTGTTTGTGGTGACACACCACGATCAAACTCCGCGTCGTTCTCGCCACCCCTCCGGGCCCTCTGTCGCTTCTCCCGAATGTCCAGCATTCGCTCGCGCTCGCGCTGCAACCGCTTGTTCTGTCGGCTGTTGGGGTCGCCCTCCATGACCGGGAACAGGCCCTCGATCTCCTTCCACGCCTTCCGCCAGCGGGCCGGGGTGAGCTTCCGGACGAGTCGGGAAAGCATCGTCGGACTCGCAGGAAGCGCGATCGACAACCACTGAAAATCTAGGAGGCGTCTGGCTGCGAGTTCTGCATCCGCACTGAGCAATTCCCAGTCGGCCAGGGCGTCCCGCGGGTGCCATGGGTAGTACGGATCCTTGGTCGAGGCGTGCTTCTTCTTCACGGGCATCAGTCTCCCCGGTGGGGTGGGAGCAGGACGGACAGGAGGAGGCCCGCCCCGGCCAGGGTGGCGCCGAGGGCGCGGTCCACGAGCAGGAGGGCGAGCCCCACGGCGATGGCGATCGCAGTGGCCCGCCGCAAGAGGCGCAGGGTGCGGGGGCTCACCGGCGGTCCCATCGGCGGTACTGGACGAGGAGCCAGACGAGGAGGCCGACCGCGACGAAGATCGCGAGGTGCCAGTCCCCGAGGGGGGTCTCATCGGGGCGCTGGCCGCCAATTCGGGTGACCCGGACGGAGTCGATGGCGCCCCCCTTGGGGGCGCGGTACTGGACGTCGTCGCCGTCCTTGAGGGTGGCGACGGCCTCGGCGAAGGTGTCGACCTCAGCCACGGGGCACCCCCGTGGGGCGGCGGCGCCCGCGGACCGCCCGCCGCGCTTCGGCCAGCACGTTCTCGTAGGCCATCTCCAGCGCCTCCTCGTAGGACAGGCCGTACTCGGCCTCTGCGTCTCGCTTCAGCTTCCGAGGGTCCGCGTAGGCGGCGATCCTCCGGAGCGTCTCCAGGTCCTGCTCCGCCCGTGATCTCCTGGGCGCGACCGGGCCAACTCCCAGCCTGCTACTAGTCGACGCGCCCGGTAGTAGTTCGCCTGCCCCTGTCGCGCCGAGGTGCTCGCTCGCGTAGCAGGGCAGGCCGTTCGGCTCCAGGCAGGTGCAGCGCGCGGTGGCGGTCATCGAGCGGCCCCTCCGTGCTGGTCACCCGGGAGCCGGACGGGCGAGGGCGTGTCGAGCGGCGGCGTGATCGCGGCGGCGGCCTCGCCCGGGTGGATGGCGCCGTCACAGCGGATGCAGGCCCACCCGCCGGCGGGGGTGCGCATGGGGCGCGGCTTGGCGCAGGCGCAGGGGGCGCGGGTCACTTCGTCCCCCAGTTAGTGCCCGCCGGCGCATTCGACCGGAGGTGGTAGTGACGGACGTCCACGGCCGCGGCAAGGTCGTTGAACTTCCGGATCGCGTTCTGGAGCACTTGTTCGGCATGGTCCCGTGCGTTCTTCCGAGACACCACCAGGTCACGGGCTTCATCGAGGCGCTTGAGCAGCTCGTCCATGGTGAGGATGGAGAGCTCTTCCTTCTCGACTTCGGGCGTCATGCGTCGCCTCCCTCGCTCCCGGGGTACTCGGGGTGCTTCGTCTGCATGTGCCGGGCGAGGTTCTGGAAGCTCCGCTTGCAGCAGGGGCAGGCGCCGG
>ERZ869936.781-NODE-781-length-26920-cov-7.164377_pt1 | contig 26920 bp, 21 predicted proteins | sample MGYA00520876_ERZ869936 | MGnify/ENA primary metagenome ERZ869936 (study PRJEB32218, sample SAMN09650985) | biofilter metagenome | isolation source: enrty point of leading RO module | place: Saudi Arabia: Thuwal, RO plant located on Red Sea | collected 2016-02-17 ... | reverse complement strand
GGGGGGGGGGGGGGGGGGGGGGGGGGGGGGGGGGGGGGGGGGGGGGTGGGGGGGTGGGGGGGGGGGGGGGGGGGGGGGGGGGGGGGGGGGGGGGCTCCTGGTCTCGGTGTGCCCATTGGACACAGTAGTCGTGGTACGCCCCGTGGTGTTACCAGTGCAACGAGTGTTACAAGGCCGACGGCAAGCACGAGTGGCTGCACTGACGCACATCGCAATGCTCCGACTAGCGACGAGTTGGCCGCTTGCCCGAACGACTGGGGAGAAGTGACGGCACGGCGGACTCGAAACGTGGGCGGGTCCATGATGGACCCGCCCTGTTTTTTTGCGCGAGAGACGGTGCGAAGGTTTGCCGGCTGGGAAAGCCCTGTCGACGGCAAGTGCGCCAGAACCGATTTAAGAGATTCGCTCGCGCGGACCGATATACAACGTGCACACTGATCGGGAGGGCGGGACACACGTGGGTTCCGCTTCAGGATAGAGGTCATGGCAAGACGACGGATCGGCTTGCCATGACCTTTTTTGTTGCGCCGATGGCTCGGCCAACGCCGGGCATGTTCGAATCGCGGCCTATCGGCGGCCCGACGCGCCTCCGGTCCGCGTGCTCGGCGTTGTCGTGCTGGCAGCGGCCGCTTCGCCTTCGTCCGCGTTAAGCTTTTCCAGTTCTGCCAGTAATTCCTGCGCAGGCTTCCGATAGGCAAATGGCTGGTCCATGTCCAGCGCGTCCTTCAGCAGCTTGATCGCGTAGGGATAGCGTTTGGATTCGTGAGCGAGCACGGCCAAATAGTACGCCATGTCAGAGGTGACTCTGCCGTGCTTCGCGGTTGCCGTCTTGAACGCGGCCGACAATGCGCGCTCGGCTTCGGCGCGGCGATCGAGTCGATAGTAGATCCAACCCAGGGTCGTCATCGGTTCCAGCGCGTCCGGATTGCCCGCGGCATTGAGCTGGGCGAACTGCAGTGCGCGCTGCTGCTTGTCCGGATCCGGCATTTCGATCAACACCAATGCCAGGTGATTGGTAATGCCCGCATCGGCCGGCGACAGCAGGTGGGCCGCGCCCAAGTGCTGCTCCGCTTTTGGATAGTCCGCCTCAACGCGCGCGATCATGCCCGCCAACAAATTGGTATCCAAGCCGGTCGGGTCGAGCTCTAGCGCTTTGTCCGAGTGCTTTCGCGCTTCGTCGATCCGATTCTCGCGCAGCCGGTAGTTACCGATTGCCAATTGCGTGCGCGCGTCGCCGCCACTGCGCTCCAGCGCGTGCTTGAGCCACTCCTCGCCCTTGGTTTTGTTTTGAAACAGCGCGGCCATCGCGATTTCCGCCGGCGGCGCCTTGGGGTCGGCCGCGGCGGCGGCCTTGAACTGCTCGTAGGCCTCACGCCCCTCGTCCAACTGGAACAAGACACGTCCCAATCGCTGCATCGCGGCCGCGTTAGACGCGTCGACCTTTAATAGCGCCTGCAAGAACTTCTTCGCGGCGGCCAGATCGCCGAAGCGTTCGGCGACCAGTGACGAGGCGTCATTCAGGCGTTTTTCCAAATCGTCGCGTCGATTCGGGTTCTTGCGAAACTGCGCGACCACGGGCGCCGCCTTGCCCAGCATCATCGCCGCTTCGGTCAACCGCCCTGCGGCCAGTGCACGCTCGCCAAGCAAAACCAGCGGTTCGGGATCCTCGGCGTCTTGCCGCATCGATTGCTCCAGCAACGTATTGCCAGGCATTTCGAGTTGAGCGTCGAAATACAGCCGGGCCATCATGACTTCCGGCGGCGGCAGCGGCGGCGACAGTTTTTTCGCGCTCTTGAGCCGTTCGAATGCGGCCGCGTAGTCGTCCTGGCCAAAGGCCGCGATCGCGTCCTTGAGATCTTGGTAATACGGCCCCACGTCCGTGACCGCCGCGCCGCGAAGTTGCTCGACAGTCAGCTCGGCAAGAGCTGGTCGCGTCGGCGCAAGTACCGTGGTCACAAGCGCTAAGGTCGCGCACGCGAGCGCACGCGTAGACTCCAAATCTCGTGCGTTAAGCAGCATTCGACACATGGATGAGCGTTCCGTTGCCTAGGGTGGGCCTGGGTCGGACGTGTCGCGAGGCCCTTCGTTGTAGTGTAGCCGCCGGATTCGCTCGACGGAAGCAAACGGCTTTCTGGCGATTTGCCGCGGAATTGTTTGCTAGCGGGAACCATACACCAGTATGATTACTGGTTCCCCAAAAGGTAGGGTTTCTCGGCGATCGACTTTTCCACGAATAAAAGGAGTCTTGTCTGATGTCGAAGCAAACGAAGCAACGCGGAGTCGTTTTGAGCTGTTTGTTGGCGTTGGTGGCGATTGTGTTGCTGCCCACCATCGCAATCCGTGCCCAAGAGCCCGAGTCCAAGTCGTCGACGGCCCAGCGGCGCACGACCAACAAGCCCGTGGTCGAAGCGGAGAAAAAGCCGCGGATGCCGGCCCACTTCAACAAGGTGGTCAGCCCGAAACAGCGGGAAAAGGTCCTGGCGATCCTCGAAGAGTATCTGCCGCAAATCGAGCAAAAGCGCGCGGAATTGAAGGCACTGGTCGACCAGCGAGACAAGGCCGTTTTCGGCGTGCTCACTCCGGAGCAACAGCGCGAGGTCGAGGAGCTGCGGGCCGAATCGCGAGCCAGTCGCGCCGCGACCCTGGCGGCCAACCGCCGAAAACGGGAACAGGCCGAAGCGAAAGCGTCGGAATCGGCTGACGCCAAACCGTAGCGTTCAATCTACCACGGTTCTTGTGCGAGGCCCGCGCAGCACCACGGTCGGCGCGGGCCTCGTTGCGCGCGGTTCCTCCGGCCCGCCCTTTGGCTTTATAATGGGCACTCGCGCCGCGCCGGCCGGCGCAGCCAGCCTCCCTGCTTTGTTGAGCCTCCATTCGTGCTGATCGGACCCGTCTTCTCGCGCGAGATTGTCACAGCGCCGCGCCGCCCGCGACTGTACATCTCACGGGCCGCGTATGTTTCGGCCCTGCTGGTGCTGGTCTGCACGGCGTGGCTCTTGGTCACCGGCACGCAGATCGTGCGCAATTTGGGCGACATGGCCCGCTTCGGAGCGATGTTGTTCCAGATCATCGCGCCTTTGCAATTGGGCCTGGCGATTTTCTTTTCGGCCCTATTGGCGGCGGCCGGCGTCGCCCAAGAAAAAGACCGGCGCACGCTGGTCCTGCTACTGTTGACCAACCTGACCAATAGCGAACTGGTGCTGGGCAAGCTTCTGGCCAGCTTGCTCAACGTGTTGGTGTTGCTGGCCGCGTCGGTGCCGCTGTTCATGCTCTCGGCGCTATTGGGCGGTGTGTCGTTCATGCAGATAGCGCGCGTGTTTGCCGTCACGCTGGCGACGGTCGTGGTGGCCGGCAGCCTCGGCTCGACGATGGCCCTGTGGCGGGAGAAGACCTTTCAAACGCTGGCTCTGACGGCGTTGGTACTCGTGTTCTGGCTGGGGGCGGGCGAGGCAGTGGCTTGGGGCGCCTTGGGGCGCGAGTGGCTTGCGGCGCCGACGGACGTTTGGGCCGCCGGCTTCAGCCCCTGGCAAGCGATTGTCGTCGCGACCCGCCCGCTCATCGAAGCGCAAGACGCCCTGCCCTACTTCGGCAACGCCATCAACTTGTTTCTGCTTGTCGCACTGGCGATGACGCTGGTTTTGAACCTGACGGCGATCGCCCTGGTTCGCATTTGGAATCCGTCGCGCGAAATCCGCGCACGGACGCGCGACGGGGAAGACCTGGAGAGCATCTGGGGACTGAAGCCCGCGGCGACGGCGGCCGACGGTGGCGCGCCGACGCGATCGGTGCACGCGGCCGCCGGCAGCGTCCGCCAGGTTTGGGACAATCCGATCCTCTGGCGCGAAATCCGCACTTGGGCCTACGGCCGTCGCGTGTTGCTGGTGCGCGTGGGCTATCTCGCGCTGGTCGCGGCGGCCGTCTACGCCCTGCACTCGATGATCGCCGCCGAAACGCTGACCACGGCCTCCGGCGCGCTCGTGCTGGTGCCGCTCTTGGTGTTGAGCCTGGTGTTGGTCAACGCTCAGGCGGTCACGTCGCTCACAACCGAACGCGACGGGCGCGCCCTCGACTTGTTGCTGGTAACCGACGTGTCGGCCCGCGAATTCGTCTTCGGCAAGCTGGGTGGCATCTTCTACAACACGAAGGAGATGGTGCTGCTGCCGATGGCGCTGTGCGTGTATCTTTGGTACGCCGGCGTGCTGGGCGGCGAAAACCTCATTTACCTGCTCGGCGGGCTCGCCGTGATGAATGTCTTCGTCGCGGTGCTCGGCGTTCACTCCGGCATGAGCTACGCCAACTCGCGCTCGGCCATCGGCGTTAGCCTCGGCACCGTATTTTTCTTGTTCGTCGGCATCGCGACCTGCATGCGGATGATGATCGCCTTTCATTCATTCCACTGGCAGATCCAACCGTTTCTGGCCTTCATGCTCGGCGGCGCGGTCGGGCTGTATGCGGCGTTGGGGGCCCGCAACCGCTCGGTGGCGATCGGCATTGCGTCGATGCTCTGCCCGATCGCGACCTTCTGGGCGATCACCAGCTTTCTGCTGCACTACACGCTAAGCGTATTCCTGGTCAGCGTTGGAACCTACGGCTTTGCTACCGCGGCAATGCTCGTTCCGGCCGTGTCGGAATTCGACGTCGCTACCGGAAGAACCACCGCCGGCGAAGACTAGCCCCAGATACCCGACAGCCAAGCTGCGCGCCAAAGCACGCACGGATTTCGCGGGTGTGAGAGAGACCGCCGAAGCCACAGCGGCAAAGCAGATCGCGCGACACGATCACCGGCGGGGACGCTCGACGCCGCCACCGGTGATCCCGATTGAACGCCCAGGCACGCGACTACTTCGAGTAGCCCAGCGACTTGACGACGTTCAGCATTTCTTCATACGTGATGAAGCGGCGGCGATGCATCGCCTTGTAGGCGTCGATCGCCGAGGCCAGTTCGAACGCCTCGGGCGACAAGTCCTCGTGGCTGTTCGCAAACTGGCGGCGTTCCCTGCCGGGCAGCGCGGTGCCTGAACCGTAGCTTCGCCGATCCACGAACGATTCGGGCACAGCGCTAAGCGTGGGGCTGGACATGAATACTCCTTCAGGTTGGATGACCGCTGACGCGAAATCAGCGTCCGAGCGTCAGCACGACAATGCGGGTGGCCCGTCAAGAACCCCAGGTTCCGACAAGGCGCATCTCGACATGCAACCCTAGATCGCAAATCGTGCGCCGGCAAACGTCCTTTTGCAGGGTAACTGCCCGCAGGCCATCGGCTGGGGCAAGCTGGTCCGGTCATGCCGTTCCTAACGGCTGGCAGTCAGGCAGCACCCTCTCCGGCTAGTCTAGAGCGCAATTGCCGGCGCGGCCGATTCGGCTACCGCGCCAGCGGCACATCGGCCGGGGTTTGCGTGGCCAACCGCGTCGATAACGCGCGGCTGGCGGCGTGATTGGGGTCGAGCGCCAGTGCTTGTTGCACGCACGTCTGGGCCGAGCCTGAATCGCCGGTTGCCCACTGCGCTTCGGCCAGCGCGCAGAGTATCTCGGGCGAAGGGCGATCGACCGTGGTGGCTCGCGTCAACCGGCCAACGGCCTCGTCATTGCGTCCCAGCGCCGCCAGCGCCAACCCTTCCAAGTAGAGTACGCGCTGCGGTTCGCTGCCCGGCGTGCAACGATCTTCCACGGCTTGCAAGGCCAACAATGCCCGTTCCGGTTCGTTCAATTGGCGATAAACTTCGGCGACCTGAATCGCGACGTCCCGATTGTGCGGATCGTATCCCAACGCGCGCTGGTAGTGGGCCAAGGCTCGCCGCGGGTTGCCGGTCGATTCGGCAACATTGCCGTGCAGTGCCCAAGCCGGGGCGAACTTCGGATCCAAACGCAGTGCTTCGTCGGCCAATTGGGCGGCCCGACCGGATTGTCCTAACGCCTGATACACTTCGCCCGCCCGCACGGCCAAGGCGGGATCGGTATTGAGCAGACGGCGCGCCTCCTCGAGCTGCGTCAAAGCCTCGCGCAGCGCGCCGCGATGCCACAGCGCTTCGGCGTATTGGCGGCGCGCATCCACGTCGACGGCACACGTTTTGACCGCGCGGGCCAGCAATGACTCCGCCCGCTTCCAGTCGCCGCGGTCCATCGCGCTGATGCCCTGCTCCGTCAGTTCACGGCAGGTGGCAACCGTTTGCGGCTTTGGACTGTAGCGCCCGCTGAGCGTGCGACACCCACAGCACGCGGCCCCAATCAGCAACGCGGCCAGCGCGACGCGCATACCGACCCGCTCGAGCGCGACGCGCGCAAGCATGCTCTTCTCGCGCCGACACACGGTCGTTTCGCGTAAGCGCATCTTACTGTGACGGGGTCTAGGCATACGTTGATCCAAGGCGCGCAGCCCAAGCGGCCGGCGCGTCGCGGCAAACCGAATCCATTCACAAATGTGTCAGCGGCAGACTGAAATACTCAGCCAGCCAACGCACGCAAGCCCAACCGCGGCCGGCAAGCGAAACGTGTCGGGCGGTCTGGCGCAGTCGGCGCAGCAATCCCCAAGAAATCGAGTACGCGGCGCGCGGCAACGGTAGCAAAATGGGTACTCTGTCACAAGCCAAAGCCCGCACGGCGAGTTGCTCGGCGCGGGTGGTCGGCCCGCGGGCACGCGCCATACAATGGTTGCTAGCAAACGAGCGCACTCAGAGTTCAAGTTTCATGCCGAGCGTGTACGACAAGTCGGGGCTTCGCCTGCTTTATCCAGACAATTGGACCCTGGACGAAGACACTTCGGGCGGCGCGGCGCGCTCGGTGACCGTTCAAAGCCCGGGCGGGGCGTTTTGGTCGATCGCCGTTCACGATCCAGCCGCCGATCCGCGCGAACTGGCCCACACCGCGCTCGAGGCGCTCAAGCAGGAATATGCGGACTTCGACGCGGAGCCGGTCACCGAGGAACTCGCCAATCAGCCGGTCGGCGGTTTCGACTTCCGATTCTTCTACCTCGACTTCACGAACACCGCCACGATTCGTGCCTTCCGCACGCCCACGGCCACTTGCCTGGTGCTGTGCCAGGCCGAGGATCGCGAGTTCGAGCAGTTGGCCCAGGTGTTTCGCGCGATCACCACCAGCGTGCTGTCGCCGGGGGCGATAGCACCTCAATGAATCCGCCGCGCAGCGTGATTGCACTTTCGACGTTCCGCGGGCGTTTTGTACATGGTCGCGGTGCAATTCTTACAAATCTGCGGCCGCAAGCGCCGCTGGCACGCTCGCCGGGAAAAATTCGCCGCACGATGTTTGCCGAAATGTTGCGGTGTTTTGCGGACCGTGAGGCGGAATTTCTCAAGAATCTGGACGGCCGTGCCGAGACTGGCACGCCGCGTGCAACTGTCGGCGGTCAGTCAGATCGATGGAGTTGGCTTCAGACAAGGAAATATCTGGGGAGCACGATCTCTGGAGCCAAAACCAACAACGCGATCATGACGCACCGTGAATCTTAGCGGTCCGTCGCCAAGGTTTGGCGACCTTTGCCCACTACGGGAGGTACCAGTTTTTCACGGTTGAAGGGCCCGGCTGGCCGCCGCATGCCGCCAGTCGGGCCCTTTTTTTGCGCGCCGCTGCGGATAGACTTTTTCGTCCAACCGTGCTCGGGCCGAACCGGGCGCAGCCCGCGTCGTATCGCGCGTTGGCTTCGGCTTAATTCCTCCTGCACGCCCGGCCGCGTCGGAATCTTCGTCGCAACCGCCCCCGCGCCGCCCTGCCGGCTGCCGGCGATACCCCGCGGCCTATACTTCCCTGACCCGTCGGCACACGCCCGTCGCGGCCGACACATCGTCGCCGCGCCGGCCCGCGTCCGCGCGGCAGGACTTGAGCCTGCATAGCCTGCACCGATATACTTCCGCAGGCGATGGTGGCTGGGCATCGGAGGCATCGAAGCGCAAGATCGTTCTAGGAGCAAGTGACCATGGCAACCGCTAACTATTGCGGCGTCGATCAAATCGGCGACGCGGCCGGCCTGGTGTGGCACCACCTCAGTGAGCACGGCCCGCGCACCCTCAATCAATTGGTCAAAGAGGTCGACGCCCCGCGCGACGTCATCATGCAGGCCGTCGGCTGGCTGGCGCGCGAAGACAAGCTGTCGATCGAAGAATCGCGCAATCGAAAGGTCGCCTCGCTCCGTTAAGCCAGCGCATCCGGGCTCGACGGTTCGTCCCGCACCGCACGACGCGGATCGCGGCCGTGCGCCACGCGCCGCACATCATGGCGGCATTCGGCTAGTTCGCGCAACGTCGGCAAGACCATCGCCGCCGAGCCCGAGGTCGGCATCGCGCCCCAGTCGGTATTGCGCCCAGTTAACATCGGGCCGCGCCCGCGACGTGGAACGACCGCGCGGCCCGTCGGTGCAATCACCAGGGGCCACGCCCGCGTTGCCAGGACGCAGGCACTGGCCCGTTGTCGATTTTGACGGTCGCCCCTATGATGATTCGATCGGTCGTGCTTCACTCGTCGGTCGAACACTCGGGAACCCCGCCTGTTGTCAATTTCTTGCTGCGGACACACAGTAGCCATCTCGCTATTGGCGCAGGTTTCCGCTGAGACCCCCGCGGCCCCGGTCCCCACGGTTGGGCACTGGCTGGCGTTTAGCGCGATCGTCGTCGTGCTTTTGGCGCTCGACCTGATCGTGTTTCACCGCGACTCGCACGAGCCGACGATGCGCGAGTCGGCCGTCTGGACGGTCATCTGGTGCTCGCTGGCGCTGGCATTCAACGTCCTGATCTGGATGTGGCGCGGCCCCGAGATTGGCATCGAGTTTTTGACCGGCTACCTGGTCGAGTGGTCGCTGTCGATGGACAACGTCTTTGTGTTCGCCGTCATCTTCAGCTTCTTCGGCGTGCCGCTGAAGTATCAGTATCGGGTCTTGTTCTGGGGCATTCTGGGCGCGATCGTGATGCGGCTCTCGTTCATTCTGGCCGGGGCCGCGCTGCTAGAACGCTTCCATTGGACCCTTTGGATCTTCGGCGCGTTTCTGATTTACACCGGCATCAAGCTCGCGATGCACAGCGATACCAAGGTCGATCCGCAGCGCAACCTGTTTTTCCGCGTCGCGAAGCGGCTGTTGCCGGTCGCGCAGGAAAACCACGGCGAGCAATTCTTCGCCGTCGAGAATGGCCGCCGCTGCGTCACACCGTTGTTTCTGGTGCTGCTGGTCGTCGAAAGCACCGACGTAATATTCGCGGTCGACAGCGTGCCGGCGATATTCGGCGTCACCGACGACACGTTCACCGTGTTTACTTCGAACATCTTCGCGATCCTCGGCCTTCGCGCACTATACTTTCTGTTAGCCGGCGCCATCGACGTGTTTCGATTCCTGAACTACGGCCTGGCCGCGGTGTTGATCTTCGTCGGCGTAAAGATGGTCGGCGACTACTGGACCGGCCACCTCCTGGTCACGCCCGGAGTCTCACTGGCGATCATCGTTTCGTTGCTGGGGGTCTCGATCGTGGCCTCGATCATCGCCAAACGCCGAGAAACCGCCGCCAAGATCAGTCAGCCTGGCGCCGGCTATTGACGCGCAATGCTCGTCCGCGCACTGTGAACCATTGGGGCGCGGGTCTTCGAACCTCGATCAATTCCAAAGCACGTGAAACACGTCCTCATCACCGGCGGCGCCGGGTTCATTGGCAGCCATCTGGCCGAAGAGCTCATCGCCCGCGAATACCGCGTTACCGTGCTCGACGACGAATCGACCGGCACGGCCGAAAACCTGGCCGGGGTGCGCGAACACTTCAATTTCAGCTTCGTGCAAGGTTCGGCCGCCGACAAGAAACTCGTCCGTTCGCTGGTCAGCGACGTGGACGAAGTCTATCACCTGGCCGCCGCCGTCGGCGTGCAGTTGATCCAAACCGCGCCGATCCACACGATCGAAACCAACATCTATCCCACCGAGCTGATTCTCAACGAGTTGCTCCGCCGCAAGCGCGAGGGCTACACAGTCCGGCTGTTCATCGCCAGCTCGAGCGAAGTGTACGGCAAGAACCCCAAGCCGCTCTGGTCGGAGGACGACGACCTGGTCTTCGGACCCACGCAACGCCCGCGCTGGTCGTACGGCGCCAGCAAGGCGATCGACGAGTTTCTGGCCCTGGCCTATTGGCGGCAGCACCGCCTGCCGGTCGTCATCGGCCGGTTCTTCAACGTCGTCGGCCCGCGCCAAACGGGTCGCTACGGCATGGTCCTGCCGCGGTTCATCGAGTCGGCCCTGGCCGGCCAACCGCTGGTTGTTCACGACGACGGGCACCAGGTGCGCTGCTTTGCCCACGTGCGCGACGTGGTCCGGGCCGTGATCGAACTCATGGACCACGACGCGGCGACTTCCGGCGTGTTCAACATCGGCAGCGACCAGCCCATCTCGATCCTGCAATTGGCCAAACGGGTCATTGCCGCGATCAACCCGCAAGTGCCGGTTGCGTTTCAGAGTTACGCCGAAGCCTACGACCACGACTTCGAGGACGTACGGTCGCGGATTCCGGATTTGTCGCGGCTGCGAACCGCCATCCAGTTCCGGCCCGAATACGATCTGGACACGGTGATCCGCGACGTGGTGGAAGAGATGCGGGCCAAGAGTCGCGGTGTTTGATCGCCCGGCCCCGGCGAGCTACTGCCCGCGATGCAGCGGCCACCCGGCGGCCGCCAACGTGGCATTGCAGGCCCCGGCGCGATAGAATCAAAGGGTCGGCATCGTGCCCATTCGGGCCAGTGCCGCGCTCGCCGCAACCGGGCTTCCGGCCACCGGCGACCCAGGGGCGCTCCTCGATTGTGGGAACAGAGACTGCCATGACCCTACGCCTCCGGCCCCAGCACCGACGTTGGCGACGCGCGCCCGGCTTCACGCTGGTCGAAATGCTCGTCGCGCTGGCCATCACGCTGATCATGATGAGCGCCGTCGTGTCGCTGTTCGGATTGATTTCCGACAATGTCTCGGGCAGCCGCTCGGTGATCGAACTTTCCGAACGGCTCCGCGCTGCCCGCAACCGGCTCCAGGCCGACTTGCAAGGCGTCACCGCGACGATGCAACCGCCACTGCGCCCCGGCGACGACGAAGGCTACTTCGAGCTGATCGAAGGGCCGATTCATGACGAGGAGAAGCTGGATCATACACCGGTCGACTTCCCACGCTATTCGGCCGCCGGTGACGTCGACGACGTGTTGATGTTCACCACGCGCAGCCGTGGTGAACCGTTCGTCGGACTGTTCACGCCGCCCGGCTTGCCCACCAGGACCGTCGAATCGCAAATCGCCGAGGTGATGTACTTCTGCGCGCCGGCGGTCGATGCGACCGGCAGGGAGATGGATCCAATCCTGTATTTCGACAGCGGTACTGCGACACCAATCCGGCTCTACACGCTCTATCGCCGCGTGCTGTTGGTCCTGCCCAGCTTGAATAGAAAGGGGACGTTCCCCCAGGCGGATCTTCCGTATTTTGTCGAGAACGACATTTCGGCCCGCCTGGGACCAACGCAACCCGGTCCGGCGGTTCCCAATTCGCTGGGCGACCTGACCAAACGCGAAAACCGCTTCGCACATCATCCGGTTGTTGGTTCAGCGACTGGTTTTCCGTTTAACGTTCAACGAACCACCATCACCGCAGCAACCGGTTTCGGACCTGATGCGCAACTGCGTCCCTTCGAAGGTGAGCGACTGGGTGACGATGTCCTGCTGACCAACGTCCTGGCGTTCGACGTTCAGGTGTTCGATCCGGGCGCACCGGTAGAAGTCGCCGCAGGCTTCGCCCGGACGCCAGAAGATCCGGGCTACAATCCGCCGCCGCTGCCATCTGCGACGGTGTTCGGCGCCTATGCCAATCTCGGTTCGGACCACTACACACGCGCCGCGTACCCCAACGCTCAGTTCTGCAGGGATCCAAATTCGACAGGCGGAACTCAAATCGGCATCTCAATCCACCCGGGCGTCACACCCGGCCTGCCAGCGAACAATCTGCAGCCGGAGCTTCTCAACCCGGTTTGGGGAGAGGATGTCAGCGGCGAACAGGCCTTCACGTACGACACGTGGTCAATGCACTACGAGAACAATGGAATCCGCGAACATCCAGCGGGTAACTTCCCGAGCGGCGCTTCGCGTTTGGACGCGGCCACCAACGGCCTGGACGACGACGGCAATAACATCGTCGACGATCTAACGTACCCTCACATTCCTTCCGGAAGCCTGCGCGGCGAAGCCGAAACCGCTCCGCCGTTTCCCGCGCCGCTGCGCGGCATTCGGATTCGGGTTCGCGTGTACGAGCCCGACAGCAAGCAGGTCCGCCAGGTCACGGTCGTGCAAGACTTTCTGCCCGAATGACGATCCGCTCCCACGACCGCCTCCGTCGCGCAGGCCCGCCTTCCTGGCCAGAGCCACCACGAACGCCATGACGCATCCGCACGTCATTCGCCTCCGCGATCCGTGGCAGTGCGAGCCGGTGCGTGCGGAACTACCCCGCGCGCCGGACGATCCGCAATTGGTGCGCTGCACGCGGCAGTTCAACGCGCCGACGAACCTCGATCCCCAAGAGCGCGTGTGGCTGGTGTGCGACGCGGTTGACTTTCGTGCCAGCTTCGACCTGAACGACCATCACCTGGGCACGATCGAAGGCCGTCGCCCGCAACCGCGGATCGACATCACCGACGCGCTGCGGCCGCACAACCGGCTGGTGATCGAAATCGAGTTGGCCCCCGACGCGCCGCTTCCCGGTCCGGGCGCCCGTTTTCCGCTCGGCCTGCCCGGCGGCATCGGCGGCGTGCATCTTGAAATCGCGCGGCACGTGGCCGATTGGAAGATCGACAAGTTGGACCAGCGCTAACGTCGCGCGTCGCCGCTCCCCTTTGGCTCCCACATGCGGGGCGTCTCCGCCGATCGCGAAGTACGGCATCGCCGCACGGCGCTACCGATCGCGAGTCGATTGAACTAGAATCGAACGTCAGATTCGCCCACCCGATGTACTTGCCGCGCGATACGTTCCGCGCCCCGCCACGAAGAGGCCCCCATGATCGCACTCCGCATGACGTTGGTTTGTTGTCTGATGTTCGGCATCGCGCCCGCTTTGCTCGCCGCAGAGCCCGACGCTGCGGCGCCCAACATGCTCACTCCGGATGAGATCGCCGACGGCTGGATACTGTTGTTCGACGGCGAGACGAAGTTCGGCTGGCAGGCCACCAGCGATGCCGACTGGACCGTGTCGGACGGAGTCCTCTCGGTCAGCCAGGGCGCCAAGGGACTCTTGTGTACGACCAGCGACTTCGCCGACTACGTGCTGAAGGTCGACTTTCGCGCGCCGGCCGCTACCAACAGCGGCGTGTTTCTGCGCACTCCGCTCGAGCCAACCAATCCGGCCGTCGACTGTTACGAGTTGAACATCGCCGCCCCCGACGTCAGTCCCTTTGCGACGGGCAGCTTAGTCGCCCGCCAGAAAGCTACCGGCACGGTCGAACCAGGCCGCTGGCACACGTTCACCGTCAAGGCCGTGGGCGGGCGGTTCACCGTGGCGATCGATGGCCAACAGGTGCTCGACTACTTCGACGAGAAACCGCTGCCGCGCGGACGCATCGGCCTGCAATTCAATTCCGGCCAAGTCGAGTTCCGCAACGTGAAGCTCAAGCCACTTGGTCTGGAGAGCATGTTCAACGGGCGCGACCTGACGGGTTGGGAAGAGTTTCCCGACAAGCCAAGCAAGTTCTCGGTCACGCCGGAGGCAACCATCCGCGTGCAGATTGGACCGGGTCAGTTGGAATGGCAGGGCCAGGTGGCCGACTTCGTCTTGCAGCTTGATATCTTGTCCTCCGGCAAGCATCTCAACTCGGGTATCTTCTTTCGCTGCATTCCGGGTGAGTTCTGGCAAGGCTACGAGAGCCAGATTCAAAACGGCTACCGCGACGGCAACCGGGCCGATCCGATCGACTGCGGCACCGGCGGCTTCTATCGCCGTCAAAACGCCCGCAAGGTCGTCTCGGACGACTTTGAGTGGTTCACCAAGACGCTGGTGGTCAGCGGTGATCATATGGCTACCTGGATCAACGGCTACCAGGTGAGCGACTGGACCGACACGCGTGCTCCCAACGAGAACCCCCGACAAGGGTTGCGCCTACAGGGGGGGACGATCAGCATCCAGGGTCACGACCCGACGACCGATTTGTCGTTCCGCAAGCTGCGAATCGCCGAAATCCCTCCGCCGCAGCCCTAGTTTTCTTTGACACGACTAGGGTGCGCGAAGTAAGCTGTCGATGCTGCGGTTCCGCAGACAGATAATCAGTTCGTGCACGTTTCCCGGCCGTAATGGCTACCCATCCATAGGGGGCGGCGCCATGACCCTCCGCGAAATCCTTCACGTCAAGGGCCACGTGGTACACACGATTGGTTCCGAGACCACGCTCGACGTCGTGGTTCAAACGCTCGTGAAACACAACTGTGGTTCGCTGGTCGTCTGCGATCCCCCGCCGTCCGACCCAAATTGCGAAGCGCCGGACTCGATGGTCGGCATCATCACGGAGCGCGACATTCTCAAGGCAACCGCCAGCCACCCGGATCGGATTTCCGCGGTCAAGGTTGCCGACGTCATGTCGCGCAACGTCACCACGGGCTCGCCCGACGACTCGGTCGAAGACACGATGGGGCTGTTGACCGATCGCCGGATTCGCCACCTTCCGGTCATCGAAGACGGAAAACTCGTCGGCCTGATTTCGATCGGCGACGTCGTGAAGACGCAGTACGAACGCCTGTCGATGGAAAACCACTACCTGAAAAACTATCTGCAAAGTTAGTCGTTCAGGTTTTGCAGGGCGGCCGTTCGCCCCGTTCTTGCTCAACCAACAAGTTGGCGCCGATCCAGCTTGTCGCGATCCACCTCCACGCCCAAGCCAGGCGCGGTCGGCACGGCCAACATGCCGTCGACCATCGGCAGTCGCTCGCTCAGAATGTCGTCGTGCAGTTTCGGATACGCGCATTCGTGTCCGCTGGTGAAGCTGGGCGTTGCGGCAGCCAACTGCAGCGTCGCCGCCAGCGCCAAACCGGACGTGCCTTCGATGCTCAGGCTGGCGGCCAATCCGGCAGCTTCGGCAACCACCGCACACTGCCGCGCTCGCAGCAGGCCGCCAACCCGCACCGGATCGACAATCACGAACGAAGCCGCCTCGGTGCGGGCCACCCGCATGACGTCGGCCGGTCCGGCGACGGACTGCATCACGGCAACCGGCATCGCGGCCCTTGCCCGCAGCGCGCCGAGCAACTCGGCGGCGCGCTCCGCCAACGGATCGAGCAGAAACTGCATCGACAACGGCTCCAGACCCACGCACAGCCGGCCCGCGGTGCGCAGGTCGTAGTTCCGCTGCCCGTCGAACCGCAACACGGTCCGCGCGCCACACGCATCTCGCACCGCGACGGTCAGCAAGACATCGTCGTCACAGTTGCCGGTGGACGTGACCGTTTGCGAACCGATCGCTTGCGTCGCAAACGCGCGGGCACAGTCGGCCACCGCGCTGGGAGATCCGTCCGGCAAACGCACCGACACCGGAACACGATCTCGATAGCATCCGCCCCAAAGATGACACAGCGGCTGACCGGCATCGCGGGCGATCAGATCCCACAACGCCATCTCGACACCACACGCAACGGCCGGCGTCGAGACCACGTCGAGCGCCAGAATCGCTTCGACGTCGAACGCGCTTCGTCCGGCCAGCACGGCCGACAGGGCCCGTCGCAACGATGCGACATTTTCGACCGATCCGGCAAAGCGTGTCTCGCCCCAGCCTTCCAAGCCCGCGTCGGTCGCCAGACGCACGATCAACGAACGGACCGGTCCTCCGGTGGCCGCCAGCTCGATCAAGAACAGTTCGACGTCGGCGAGGTTCATGATGGGTAGCCGTTGCGCGGGGCGGCATGTCGGGCAGCGACACGAATCCGCCAGCGGGCACGTCGCCGCTACGACTTGGCCCCGGCTACCTGGCGAAACTCTTTCGGCAGCGGGAAATATACCGTCTCTTCACGGATCGCGCGCGACTCGACCGAGGCCTGAAACTGTTCCTTGAGAAAGTCGACGCACTGATCCACGACCGTTTCCGGCGCGCTGGCGCCGGCGGTGATCAGCACCGTGTCCTCCGGCCGAAACCACTGCGTGTCGATGTCGTCCGGCCCGTCGACCAGGTAGGCCGACACGCCCGTTTCAACCGCCAGCTCCGCCAGGCGTTGGCTGTTCGAGCTGTTCTGGCTGCCCAGCACCAATACGACGTTTGCCTCACGGGCCAGCACGCGCACCGCCTCTTGGCGGTTCTGCGTGGCGTAGCAGATGTCTTCCTTGGGCGGTCCGACGATGTGCGGATACCGCTGCTTGAGCCGCGCAATGATGCGGTTGGCATCGTCGACCGACAGCGTCGTCTGCGTCAAGTAGGCCAGCTTCTCCGTCGAGAGCTCGAGCCGGTCGACTTCGTCCGGCGATTCGACTAGTACGATCGCCTCGGGCGCTTCGCCCATCGTGCCGATCACCTCGTCGTGGCCCTCGTGGCCGATCAACACGATCGTATAGCCGGCTTTCGCGTAGCGCACGGCCTCGATGTGTACCTTGGTCACCAAGGGGCACGTCGCGTCGATGGCCTTCAGTCGGCGCTCGGCCGCGATCCGGCGAACTTCCGGCGAAACACCGTGTGCCGAATAGAGCAAGGTCGAGCCTTCGGGCACTTCGCCCAGCTGCTCGACGAACACCGCGCCCTCGCGCCGAAACCGATCCACCACGTGCTTGTTGTGGACGATTTCGTGATACACGTAGATCGGCACGCCGAAGTGCTGAATCGCCAGCTCCAGCGACTCGATCGCCATGTTCACTCCGGCACAGAAGCCGCGCGGACTGGCGAGAATGATCTTCATGACGTGTGGCCCACGACACGTGTTGGGGCATGGAATCGGCGCGGCGCTTGCGACAGCTCGGTCGCGCGCGGCGCGCTAGGTACTTTGCAAGCCGGACTACGATTCATCATAATGCGCCCGCGGTGAGTTGGGTAGTCGAGCCGGCATTCCGGCCCGTTGCGACCGATCGTCGGCGGTCAACTTGCCCCCTTCGACGGCGGCACGGTGATGACGCAGCCCACGGTGACGGCAGAACTGGCACGGTACGGACCGCGGGCACGCGACGTGCCGCCGCCCGACCGCGCCGAGGCGTTGGCCTATTGCCGCCGACTGGCCCGATCGCACTACGAAAACTTCTCGGTCGTCAGTTGGTTGCTACCTCGCGATTTGCTCCCGCACTTCTACGCAATCTATGCGTACTGCCGCTGGGCGGACGATCTGGCCGACGAAACATCCGGCGCCGCGGAAAGCCTGCCACTGCTCGATTGGTGGCAGCAGCAGCTTGATCGCTGCTACGCCGGGCGGCCACAACATCCGGTGTTCGTCGCGCTGCTTCCAACCATTGAAACGTTCGGCATTCCGCGCGATCCTTTCAACGATCTGCTAGTCGCCTTTCGCCAGGACCAGCGCGTGCAGCGCTACGCGACGCCCGACGACGTGTTGCAATACTGCCGCCACTCGGCCAACCCGGTGGGGCGCTTGATTCTGTACGTGGGCCGTTGCCACGACGAATCGCGGGCCGCGCTGTCGGACTCCATCTGCACAGGGCTGCAACTGGCCAACTTCTGCCAGGACGTCGCCCGCGACTGGGATGCCGGACGGGTCTATCTGCCGCAGTCGACGTTGAACGCGGCCGGCTACACCGAGGCGATGTTTCGCGACCGGCAGTGCAACGACGCATTTCGCGCGGCGATGCGCACCGAAGTGGACCGGGCCGAGCAGTTTCTGCGGGACGGCGCGGCGCTAATCGGCCAAATGCCAAAAGCGTTGCGCCGCCAGGTGGCGTTGTTCGTCGGCGGCGGGCTCGAGATCTTGCGCTCTGTGCGGCGCCAAGACTACGACGTCTGGCGCCGCCGACCGACGGTTTCGACGCCGGCCAAAGTCAAACTGATGGCCCGCGCGTGGTGGCGTGCCGAGCGAATCGGCACGGAGGAGCCGCAGCCGTGAACGATCAAGTTGCCGCCAGCTACGACCACTGCCAGCGCGTGACCCGCGACTCAGGAAGCAGCTTTTACTATTCGTTTCTGTTGCTGCCCAAGGCCGCACGTCGGGCGATGTATGCGCTGTATGCGTTTATGCGGCATACCGACGACTTAGTCGACGGGCCGAATTATGCCATCGATCGCCGCGCGGCGCTCGACAACTGGCGCGCCGCGCTGAACGACGCTCTGGCCGGCGGAACCAACGATCCGATTCTGCCCGCGTTGGCCGACGTCGTCGCGACGTACGACATCCCGGTCCAGTACATTACAGCAGCCATCGACGGCGCGGCGATGGACTTGGGCGAAGTGCGCTACGAAACGATTGCCGAATTGGAATCGTATTGCGAATTGGTTGCCTCCATGGTTGGGCTCGCCTGCCTGCGCATTTGGGGCTGTAGCGCGCCCCAGGCGGAGCACTTCGCCCGGCGCTGCGGTATCGCCTTTCAAATGACGAACATCCTGCGCGACCTGGCGGAGGATGCGGCTCGCGGCCGGGTCTATTTGCCGCAAGAGGATTTGCAGCGCTTTGACTACACGCGGGACGACTTGTGCCGCGGCGTGGTCGACGACCGATTTCGCCGCCTGATGCGCTTCGAGATCGAGCGCAACGAACTGCTCTTTGCCGAAGGTTCCCGCGTGGCCGAGTGGCTCAAGCCGCGCCAACGCCGCGTATTCGCCAGCATGATCGCCGTCTATCGCACGCTGCTGGCTGAAATCAAGCGCCGTGACGGCGACGTTTTCTCGCGCCGCGTTCGACTGAGCAACTGGCGAAAGGTGCAAATCGCAACGCGGTGTTTCCTGGTGCCTTCGTCGAGCGTCTCGGTCGGAGACGGCGCGCCATGACCGCTGAAACGCCTCGCCCCATGCCCAACGTGGCGGTCGTCGGCGGTGGGCTGGCCGGATTGGCCGCCACCGTCGGATTAGCCAGCGCCGGCTGTCGCGTGCACCTCTACGAAGCGCGTCGCGTGCTGGGTGGCCGCGCGTCGTCGTTCCGTGACCCGGCAAGTGCCGAACTCGTCGATCAGTGCCAACATGTGGGCATGGGCTGCTGCACGAACCTGATCGACTTTTGCCGGCGCACTGAAATGGACTCGCTGTTTCGCCGCCATCGAACGCTCTGGTTCGTGGCGCCCGATGCGTTGATCCATCGCTTCGCGGGTGTCGGCTGGTTGCCGGCGCCGCTGCACCTGGCACCCGGCTTTTGGCGGCTGAAGTTTCTACCCGTGGCCGACCGCCTGCGCGTCGCTCGCGCCATGTGGAAGTTGATGCGGCATCCGCTCGACGACGCGCCCGACGGGCCGACTGCCGCCGGGTGGCTCGAGCAGAACGGCCAGTCGCCCCTGGCCATCGAACGATTCTGGCGCGTGATCCTGGTGAGCGCGCTGGGCGAATCGTTGGAACTGGCCTCGGCCAAGGCGGCGCGCAAGGTGATCGTCGATGGGTTCTTGTCGGCCTGCGATGCCTATGTCGTCGACGTTCCGGCCGTGCCGCTGGAGTCGCTGTACGGCGAGAAGCTCGTGGCCTGGCTGGCCCGGCACGATGTCCAATTGAACCTGGCAACGTCCGTGCGCCGCGTCGTCCCAGGCAAGCCGACCCGTCTGGAACTTGCCGACGACCGGCAGCAGGAGCACGATGCCGTGGTCGTGGCGGTCCCGTGGTCGAAAGCCGCCGACTTGGTCGACACGGGCGACGCGCCGCTTCTGCCAGACACCGACGATTGGGCGCGCTTCGACCCGGCGCCGGTCACCGGAGTTCATCTGTGGTTCGATCGCCCGATTATGGATCTGCCGCACGCCGTGTTGGTCGGCCGTTTGAGCCAATGGATCTTCAACCGCAGTTGGCCGCAGCCGGGCGACGGCGCCGCAGGCCACTACTATCAAGTAGTCATCAGCGGCTCGCACGAATTGGGCGGCCGAGATCGAGACGCCATTGCGGCCGAAGTTCGCGACGAACTGGCCGCCATCTGGCCCGAAGTGATCACCGCGCGATTGCTTCGGGCCCGTGTCGTCACGGATCCGAACGCCGTGTTCTCACCGCGTCCCGGGCGAGAGTCGCAACGCCCGCCGCAGCAAACGGCCTGCGACAGGCTGTGGTTGGCCGGCGACTGGACCGCCACCGGGTGGCCCGCCACGATGGAAGGCGCCGTCCGCAGCGGCTATCGTGCCGCCGAGGGCGTACTGGCAACGTTCGGCTGTCGGCGCTCGCTGGTGGTGCCGGATCTGCGGCGCGGATTGCTGGCGCGGTTATTGGTCCGCGAAAGTCGATAGCCGTTGCAAGCCTCGAGCCGACTGGGGCGTTCGCGCCGCATGCGAAGCCGCGCCTGCAAGACTCCCGTGCCCCTAAACCTGCTGGGCGTTGCGCCGTGCCTCGCGCCGCAGCCGCCGCCGCTCCTTGCGCGACAATTTGCGATTCGGCCCGTCGGAGTCGTTGGCAGAGTCCGCATGGCCGGAGTTGCCGGAGCCGCCCGTGGCTGCCTCGACTTTGCCCGAAGGGCTATGTCCGTTGGATCGTGCTTCCGGCTGCGGTCCCTTGGGCCCCCTGGTCTTGGGCGAGCCGTTGTCGCGCCGCACCTGGCTTGTCGATCCATTCGATGCTTCGGCGGTCACGTTCGATTGCCTCGGCACTGATTCGGAATCGTTGGGTGCAGCAGTCCGCCGCTTGCCACGCCGCGCCTTCGATTCCGACCGCTCGAACCCCTTTTTGCGTCGCCGCCGCGCCGGCTTTTGGCTCCACGGCTTGACGGCGATCGTGCCGTCGATTTCCAGTGCAACATATCGGGCGATCGTCAGAAAGCCCACGAGCAGCAGCACGTACCCAACCAGCCAGCTCCCGCGCCCAACCACGGTCCGCATCGGCGCGTCCAGCGCCACGATCCAACCGTGGTACACAGCCGCCGCCACGCCGAACGCCACGCCGGAAATTGCCACAAGCGCGGCCGATCCGCGACTTCGTCCGACCTCGAACAGCAACCGAACAACCGCCAACGCTACGAGTGCCGCCAGCAGCGCCGGCCACACCACGCGACTGTCCAAGTTGCAGGCCGTCGCGGCAACGTCGCACACCATGCGCGCCGCCGACGCGGCACTGGTCGTTTCGCCAAAGCTGACCGCAAAGCACGCCACCGCCGTCCAAAGCCAAACGCGATACCGGTTGTGGTAATCATCCACGCGGTGACGGCGCAGCGAGTAGAGGTACAGTGCCACGAGCCCGGCCGACGCGGTCAGCATGGCCGCGAACCATGCGCTGGCGTTTCGCGGCGCTGCCAGATCGAGCAGCGTGGCGGCGATCGTGGAGCGCGAATTGGCCAGGTCGCCGATCCAAAGCTGCCCGGCGACCAGCAAACCGACGACGGTCAGTCCAGCAGCCGTCAGCAACGTCAATCCCATGTAGCCCGCGGGCAACAGCTCGCGCAGTGGGCGTTCGAGCGCGGATTGCGCGGCCGGCGCATAGGCCGCTTGTTGGCTCGCGTCGTCGGCCGAACTGACACCGTTCGACGGCGGCGCGTCTGGCGCATCACCGGACGCTGACGCGGGAGAATCGTCCCCCATCAGTCGACGTCGTCGAACTGGCCGAATCGACATGGAATCCTTTCCCTTGTCGGCAAACCTTCCCTGGTATGCAAACGGACGGCCGCCCGAAATTCCAACGTCCGTGCTGGTGCGGACCGCCGGCGCCGACGCTCTGAAGCTGGCCGTCTCTATCGAGTTCGGCAATTCCGGCGCGCTGGCTGCACGTGGCTGCCCGCGCAATTCGATCATGGCGACCGGGGACACAACGGGTCCCACGGCCTGGCCAAGGTGTGCCGACGGCGGCAGTTCCGACGAGCGAAACCTTGCGTCTGGTACGGCCTGCATCGGCATGCCCGGCACAACGACAACCCGTACCCCGTCGTTCGCCGGCAACGAGCGCCGTGTCCGATCAATTGGCACAACCGTCACGCGCGGTGCCCCCCGTAAAACGGCGCACCGGGTCGAAAGTCGTTGACGCCCTCCGGTCGTAACGTAGGGTTCCATATACGCCGGTACGGCTCGTCCTGCGGGCCACCATGCGACAACGCGTCGCTGCCGGAGGCATTTGCCAATCGCTCTAGGTCGTCGGCGCAGTGCGGGCAGAATATGGACCAGAACTCGGAATCGTACCGCGCGCCCGAAGGCGCGACAGTCGCTTCTGACCCGGCCGCGACACCGTCGACGTCGCCCTCCGTGCCGGACTCCAACGCATCGGAAATCGACGCGCTGATGCACCAGTCGCCCACGCCGAAACCACGCCCCCCCGAGGTTTTTGGCGGGGAGTACGAGAACCATCTGGTCGAGGTCCGGCTAGGCATTGCCAGCAGCCTGTTTGCCGCCATCCGGCACAAGCACGCGCCAACAGCGGCCCATTCGCTCCGCGTCGCACTAGGATGCTCCACGTGGGCGTTCGACTACGGACTGTCGGCCGAGCAACGAGACGAGTTGGAAGTTGCCGCGCTGCTGCACGACATCGGCAAGATCGGTGCGCCCGACCGCCTGTTGCTAAAGCCGGAGTCCCTTGCCCGCAACGAACTGAAACTCATCGATCAATACCGGCGCACCGGATTGAACATCCTGGTCAATTGTTGCGACTCGCAGGGCGTGCTCGAGATCATCCGCCATTCAGCCGGATGGTACAACGGCTCGCGGTCAGAATACTCGCTGGTCGGCGACGAGATCCCGCTGGGTGCCCGGATGCTGGCCGTGGTCGACGCCTTCGACTCGATGACGTGCGACCAGGTGTACCGCCGCGCATTGCCGCGCGAACGTGCCTTGCACGAGCTGTTTCGCAACGCCGGCTCGCAGTTCGACCCCAAGCTGGTCCGCTCCTTCGCCGAGCTGGAAATCACCAACAAACTACATCGCACGGTCGTCAGCCATTGGCTCCGCACCTTGGAGGCGACGCAATCGAACCGGTTCTGGCGCGGCACGCCGATCAAGGGCGCGCCGGGCACCGCCAACGAACCCTGTGTCGAGCTGCTGTTCCAACGCAAGTTGTTGGAGAGCATGTATGACGCCGTCATTTTCGTGAATAACAACATGCAGATCACGCAGTGGAATCGAGCCGCCGAGCGGATGACCGGCATCGCTGCCGACAGCGTGATCGATCGCACCTGGTCGCCCACGCTAGTCGGCATGCGCGACGAGTCGATCGCGGGCTTGGAAAACTGCGAATGCCCGGTCGCCTACGCGATCGAAAACGGTGTGCAGTCGCTCCGCCGGCTACTGGTGGCCAACCGCAACAACCGGCCTGTTTCGGTTGACGTGCATACCGTGCCGGTTGTCAGCCCCAACGGTTTCGTTCACGGTGCCGCGATGGTGCTGCACGACGTTTCGGGCGAGGCCTCGCTCGAGGAGCGCTGCCAGATCCTGCATGAACGGGCCACCAAGGATCCTTTGACCGAAGTGGCTAATCGCGCGGAGTTCGACCGGGCCCACGAAGCCTTCGTTCAAGCCCACCTCGAGCGTAACGTTTCGTGCAGCACCATCATCTGCGACCTGGACCACTTCAAATCGATCAACGACACCTGCGGCCATCAAGCTGGCGACGAAGTGCTCAAGACCTTCGCTCGCTTGCTCAAGAGCGAATGCCGGCCCGGCGACCTGGTCGCCCGATACGGTGGCGAAGAGTTCGTTGTGCTTTGCGCCGACTGCACGAATGCCGACGCGGCACGCCGGGCCGAAGAACTTCGCGAGACGATCAGCAAGGTGCCGCATCCGGCGCTCGGCGGCGAGTGCATCACCGTCAGCTTCGGTGTCACCGAGATCCAACCAGGGGACACGCCCGAATCGATGCTCCGCCGTGCTGACCGCGCGTTGCTCGACGCCAAGTGCGGCGGCCGCAATATGGTCGTCCAACTAGGCAACGGATTGATGGACAGTGGAGAGTCGCAGTCCGACTCGGCCGTGCTCGCACCAGGCCCTGGCAACGAACACCACGTCGAGCGCGTTCTGGCGACGGCTGTCCCGTTGAACATCGCCGTGGAAAAGCTACGCGGCTTCGTGCAGGACCACCACGCCGAGATCCTCGCGATCAAGGCCAACCGCGTCGACCTGGAAATCGTAACCTTGGCCCCAAACCCCTCTCGACGGCGCAATGACCGGCCTATCCCGTTCTTGGTCGAACTGGTGTTTTCCGAACGACTTGTACCGGCGACCGGTGTCGACGGGCGCGTGACCGGCGAAATGGCCCGTACGTTTGTCAAGGTCACGATTCGGTTGAAGCGCGCACGCGACCGCAAGAAGGCCGCCGTCGTCGTGCAGGCATCGGCCATTCTAGCCGGCATTCGATCCTATCTGATGGCCACGGCCGAGTCGGCGACACAGGTGCCATCCAAGACCCGCGCGGCGACCAACATCTTGGCGCCCTGGATGAAGCTGCGCGGTTAGCCCGCCGGCGGCGTGGCAGCAAGCGGCGTTTACTGCTTGCCAACGCGGCCAAAGTCCCGCACCCGGGGCACCCATCGCGTGCAAGCCCTTTGCCAAGTCGCGCAACTTCGCGCCGCGCGCGGCCATTTGTCACCGGCTGAACGAGTTGGTATGCTGCGCTGCACATCGATACATAACCCAGAGTTCCGGGCTGCGAGCTGCGCAAGCAGCCAGCCGCCGGAGCACTCTTTGTGAAACCGGCACCCACCGAACGACAGCCAGCCAATCCGGCCTAGGAGGAAACAGCCATGCCCTACGAGCTACCCGATCTGCCTTACGCGTTTGACGCCTTGGAACCGCACATCGATGCCCGCACGATGGAGATCCACCACGACAAGCATCACGCGGCGTACGTCAGCAAGGTCAACGCGGCGATTGAGGGCACGCCGTTCGACGGCAAGCCGATCGAACAATTGATGCGCGACATCGAGAAAGTGCCCCAAGACATCCGCGGCGCGGTCCGCAACAACGGGGGCGGGCATGCCAACCATTCGATGTTTTGGACGACGATCGGCCCCGGCAAAGGCGGCGAACCCAAGGGTAAGCTGGCCGACGCCATCAAGTCGGAATTGGGCGGCTTCGACAAGTTCAAGGAAGACTTTAGCAACGCCGCCGCCACGCGTTTCGGCAGCGGTTGGGCCTGGCTGTCCGTTGGCAGCAATGGCAAGCTGGTCGTCGACAGCACGCCGAACCAGGACACGCCCCTGATGCAAAACATCACGCCGATCCTGGGCATCGACGTCTGGGAACACGCCTACTACTTGAAGTATCAGAATCGCCGGCCGGACTATGTCGCCGCGTTCTTCAACGTGATCGACTGGGACGCCGTGGCCGAGCGCTACGCCGCCGCGAAATAGCAAGCGGCTCGACACCGCGCATGCGGATCCCGCGCGCCGCCCCAACGTCGGGCGGCGCGGGGCCGATGCACGTAATGCACGATATCAACGGCCAAATCCGGCCTGCCGCCGTGCTGTCACTACGCGTGCTGGCGCGGCGCCACCGTCCGGGTGACAGCAGCGCCGACTTGGCCCGGATTGACGTTGACCTGGGTAGCGCGTTTTCTATAATCCCCGCCCTGCGTGTCGCCGCCGGCAGGCAGAATTCACAACTCAAGTTGGCGGATTCCACTGGGGCAACGCCCCTCGCTCATCCGAAGAATCAATAAGGTCGATCCAGTTTGCCCGGTTGGTCCGTCGGCACCGTTGTGCCGACGCCGACCTCTGACCAGTTCAAATCGTTCCTCAGGGAAGAGGACGCCGCGCGCGGCACGCCCCTTCTCGAAACTTATCCAGAAGGGCGCCATCGCGATGCGAGCTGTTCTTGCCCCATTCGCAGTCGTAGCGATCACCACCATGGCCGTGTGCGGATGCCGTAGCAGCGGTGGCAGCGGTTGGGGCAAACCGTTTGGAAACGGTGGTTCGCCCGAAAACGCGACCATGTCCGGCCCCGAGTTGCCATCGGCCAATGCCACTCCGGGAGCCACGCCAGGCGCCGGATTCGACTACAACGCACCGGCACCAGGCGTCGCCTACACCCAGCCGCCCACCGGAGGATATCCGAACGCAGCGCCGGGATACGAAAACGGATACCCGGCAACCGGAACTGCGGATCCCTACGCCGCCGCGCCGAATGCACCGTCGGCCTACGGCGACTATGGCGCCGCGGCCACCGCGGTCGCACCGCAAACCGGACCCTACAGCGACGCGTACGGCCAGCCTGCGGGCGGAGCGTATGGCGCAGGCGGCACCGCAAACTACCCGGCTGCCGCACCAGATGCTTATGGCGCAGCGCCACCGGCCAACTACGGCGCCGCACCGCAGTACAACTATGGCACCGCGCCCCCGGCAAATTACGGCGCGACCGCCGCCAACAACTATGGTGCTGCCCCGGCCAACAACTACGGCGCGGCTCCGACCACGCAGTCGGCTGCACCACAAACGGCGGCCAACCCGGCCTATCCGCCCACCGCGGTTAATCCGGCCGATTCGCCAACGGCTATTACCGTGACCAATCCGTACACGTCCGGCGGTTCGGCCAATCCGGCGACAACCGCCAACGCGACCGCCGGAATGCCGGCCGGGTTGAATCAATCGGCTGCACCAGCGGCGAGCAAGCCGCCGGCCACCGCGGGCGGATACCAAATGGCCGACGCGTCGAGCGCCGCATCATCGCCGTCCTCCGGGGGCGGTGCCGCGGCGTATCAACCGCCGGCCGGGACAGCCGCCGATCCGTATCAGCCAGGCAACACCGGCTACACCCCGGGCGACACCGGCTATGCGCCGCCAGGCGTCGCGCCCTATCAGGCATCGACCCAAACTAACGTCGCTGCCAACACGCGCAGCGATCCCTACGTCCGTCCGGGCAGCACCAGCGACTATCTGCCCAGCGGCAACTCCCAGGCGCCTGCCGGATCGACCGATCGCTACGGCGTG
>ERZ869936.780-NODE-780-length-26973-cov-5.162233_pt1 | contig 26973 bp, 30 predicted proteins | sample MGYA00520876_ERZ869936 | MGnify/ENA primary metagenome ERZ869936 (study PRJEB32218, sample SAMN09650985) | biofilter metagenome | isolation source: enrty point of leading RO module | place: Saudi Arabia: Thuwal, RO plant located on Red Sea | collected 2016-02-17 ... | reverse complement strand
GCCCTCTACATCCCCCACCGCGATCAACTCGCCGTTCGGACTAAAGGCCACGGAAAGAAATTCCGTATCCGCTGTGATTGCTTGGATTTCTGCCTCGAACGCGTGGCTGTCTCCGGCCAGCGTGAGAACGAATAAGAGTGAATACACGAGTTGGGTGATAGTAGTGCGAAAAGCCATAGTGAGCGGAATTCCAATCAGTTTTCACCTCAGAGACACATCATGCCAGTGCTTGCGGCGTGGGCACATCTTGAAAAATATTGTGACAAGTTGACACGGCCTTGACAAGGCGTCCGTGGAACTGCTCGCCCGTTTAGAAGGCAACCGAGCGGGCGTGGCGAACCAGAATGGTATATTGAGCTTCAGTCCAGATTATCTCGGCGTGAATGTGATCTTCTGGCTAGGACCGGACATTCCCACTCAACTAATCTGAAGCCGAGGATAGTCGTACATATGGCTGTGGGTTCTAACCCGCCGCATATCTTGCCAAGCGTGCCTGCCAAGTGGTGTTGTATCTGACACTCCAGTTGACGAGGCCCTTCGGTACCTGTCCGGACATGACATCGAGTACGGCTCTGACGTCGGCGGCCCCATTTCCTTTGAATATTTGGTTAGTCCAGCACAGGGCGTGTGGCGTGATAATCGTATTGTTGAGCGTGAGAATGGGATCGTCGGAGTTCGGCGGCTCAACTTCGAGGACATCCAGGCCAGCACCGGCGATACGGCGCTCTTGGAGTGCCTTGGTTAAGGCATTCTGGTCGACGATAGGCCCCCTCGCCGTGTTGATCAGATAGGCTGTAGGCTTCATGAGGGCGAGGCGGTTGGCATTAACCAAGTGGCGCGTCTGCTCGTTGAGCGGGCAGTTTACGCTAAGAATGTCGGACTGGCTGAACAAGGTTTCGAGGTCGACCAACTCAACACCCAGTTCGGTGGCCGTGCCCTGATCGGCATAGGGATCGTAGGCGATAAATTGCATGTCGAGGGGCTTGGCTAGTCGGAACATTTCGGCACCAATGTTGCCGATGCCAATGGATCCCAACGTTAGGCCGACGAGACCGACCCCGTTATGTTTGGTCTTCTCCGCCCAGCCGTCCGGGCCGCGCCGGGCCAGACGATCCTTGACCATCAACTTGCCGGTGAGGGCGAGCATTAAAGTCAGGATTGAGACTGCGACAGGGCGGCGGACGCCGTCCGGCGTTATCACTAGTGCGATACCCTGTTCGTCGCAGGCCGCTACGTCGACATTGTCATAACCGACACCGAAGCGCGCAATAACGCTTAGGCGCTTCGACCCTTTGAGCGTTTTGGCCGTCACCTTCGGCGTTAGCAGAATTAGCGCGTCGATGTCGGCGATCTGTTCCGCTGCAACTTCAGGTCCAGGCATCAGCGTAACCAGCTCTACCTTTTCGGTTTGTTCGAGCGGCGAGAGATCAAATTCAGGGAATACCGGTGTGCCGTCCGCACTGAAGAAGTCGCCGCTCAATGCGACGCGGAACTTGGCCATTGTCTCCGCCTCCTACTTCGCGCCCTCGCGTATCGCCCTCAGGCCCGAGGCAACCGCATCGCTCAAGGTCCAGGCGTCGGCCTGATAAGCGATGAAATCGAACCCTTGCTTGAAGAATTCGATTCCCGATGCGACATCTGGCACTAGGCGTCCGGCGGACTTGCCGTTCTTGTCGCAAGCCTTGAGCACAGTCTCGATAGCGCCTAGGAACCTGGGGTGTTCGAACTCGCCCGGAATGCCGAGCGAGCAGGACAGATCGAAATGCCCAACCCAGAGGCAGTCGACACCGTCGACCGCCGCGATCGCGTCGGCATTGCGCACGCCGTCGGCAGTCTCGATCTGAACGAATAGGGTGGTGCGCCGGTTCTGATACGCCAGCTTCTCGACTGTTGGCCCGGCGGCAAAGCGGTCATAGGCGCAGCGAACGATGACCCCACGGCGGCCGCGCGGGACGTACTTCATGGACTGGACGATGTTCTCAGCCTCTTCGGGATTTGACACCATGGGCAGCATCAGTCCCTCGGCGCCTGCGTCGCAGGCACGTGCTATGTCCTTATAATCCTTCGAGGGCACGCGCACGACGGTCGGCATGTCGGCGGCCTGCATGTAACGCAGAACTCGCTTGGTGGTCTCGATACCGAATCCGCTGTGCTCAGTGTCGAAAATCGTAAAGTCGCACCCTGCCGATTTCATGATGTGTCCGATACCAGGCGTATCGAACTCAAAGATGAAGTGGCCCGCCTTCAGCTTGCGGTGTCCGGCCATGTCTTTCAGAGGCGTTTCACTCATGCGCGGATCTCCTGGATTGCCCGGCCTGACACATACGATTGGCCCAACGCGTCGGCCGAATTTGGGGTCAAGCACACTCTCCGGCCTGCCGCCCAAAGCGATAATGCCTAACCTACCGTGTCGATTGCCAGCAATTCCTGCAGTTGTGCGGCGCTTAGTGCTTGGCATCGCAGCCCAGGTGGTTTCAAGGTGGTCATATCCTCCGCAGCCAACATGGCGTTGAGAACGGCTTCCTCAGTTGCTTGAACCGCCGCCAGATAATAAGGGTCGAACTCGGTATCCGATAGAAAGCGAAAGTTGTGAACGCCTCCCAATATCTCCGATCTTGAAATCGGATTGGCCGTGCTGAAAGCCAAAAAAATGTCTCCTGAGTTGTTTCCCCCTGGCGTTCCATGGCGTCCGATTCCTAACGCGGCGCGGCGCGCCATACGATTGAGCTGATGCGGCATCATTGGAGCATCCGTGCCAAGAATCACAATGATCGAGCCGGTCTCGCGCTCAAACAATAAATTGTCGCGCAATCGCAGCCCGACCGGAACGCCAAGTACAGTGAACCAATCCCGCAAACCATGATTCGCCTGCACAAGAGCCGCCACAGTATTTGCGCCGACTTTGCGCGAAGCCGTACCCGTTCCACCTTTGAACTCGTAGCAGATCATTCCCGTGCCGCCGCCGACATTACCCTCAACCACGGGTCCATCCACGGCCTTGTCGATTGCAGACCTAACATGCATTTCGGTCACATGTTGGCCGTTGATGTCATTGAGAACACCGTCATAGGTCTCGGCGACGACAGGTAATGCCCAGACATGGTCGTCCTGGAATTCGGGGTAAGTATCGATCATCCAGCGAGCAGCCGCGTGGTGTGCGACACCGACACTATGGGTGTTAGTCAGGCAGATGGGCCCGTGGAAATGCCCGCCATCAGCAATCCAATGCGAGCCGGTCATTTCGCCATTGCCATTCAAGGCATAAGTTCCAGCCCAGATGGGCACCAGAGGCGGCTTTCGCCCTCGCGGGAGAATTGCCGTGACGCCGGTTCGTACGGGCCCCTTGCCAATGGCCAGGTCACCATCGCCTTCAATAATTGTCGTGGTTCCGACCAGTACTCCGGGTAAATCAGTCAAGGAATTCAATGGCCCAGGCTGTCCGGGTAGGTCTAGGCCCAGATCCCGAGCGCGCGGTTTGCCCATAAAGAAAATCCCCAAACGCCGATCCGGCACAGATTATATATTTCTCTCATAGAAGAAAGTATGTTATTTTTCTATCGTCCGAGTCAGTCGATTGGCGCGTTCCAGAGTAGTGCCCCCAATTAGCGGCTGATAACGCTCGGTAGACTATGAATCTCACAGGGAGACTACGAACAATGCGGCCCTTCTCCAGTTTCATATTAGGCGCCATAGGTGCTGCTATTCTTATGCTGGGCACTCCTGCCACAGCACAGGACAAAATTCGGATCGGCTCACCCTACAAGACCACCACGCTCGATCCGATGCGGTCCGCCGCAGCGGGGAACATAGAAACTTACGGTCAAATCTATGCCCGGCTGTTGCGTCGGGATGAGAACGGTGAGTTGGCCCCTGGGTTGGCAGAAAGTTGGGACATTTCGAAAGATGGTACCACCATAACGCTGCGCCTGAGGGATGCCAAATTCTCCAATGGCGTCCCGGTCACCGCCGAAGATGTAGTGTTCAGTCTACTTCGCGTGCGCGACCACAAGGAATCTGCTTATCCAGCACCGCTTCAAACTCTTGCCTCTGCGGAGGCGAAGGACAGCAAGACGGTCGTATTGACGCTTAAGAACGTCTTCGCACCGTTCATGGGCAACCTGGAAGTGTTTAATGCTGGCATCGTATCGAAGACGGACGTTGAGGCTCGCGGAGAGGACGCATTCTTGGCCAATCCAGTTACTTCCGGCCCCTATATAGTTGACCGTTGGATTCCGAACGAGCGTCTGGTCTTGATCCCCAATCCGAACTACTGGCGCGAGGGCTACCCAAAGAACGCCGGCGCCGAATTGATTGAAGTCGGCTCGGAAAATACGCGGGTCTCGATGCTGATTTCCGGAGAGCTCGATGCCGCACGGGAGATTCCTTGGAGTCAGGTTTCTGATCTAAAGTCGCGCTCAGGAATTGCGATGCCGTTAGAGCCATCAACCGTAATTTATATGGTTCTGTTGAACCATGGAAAGCCGCCCTTCGACGATCAGAAAACCCGACAAGCTGCGGCCATGGCGCTGGACCGCCCCGCTATCACCAAGGCTATGACATTTGGGGCAGCAGACCCCGCCAACACTACTCTTCCGGGTGCCTTGCAGTTTCACGCCTCCAACATATCGGTGAATAGCTACGATCCTGCCGCCGCAAAGGCGATGTTGAAGGAGTCGAAATACGCCGGGCAAGAAGTAGTCATCTTGATTGCTGACAATCCGGAACGAGAAAAGTTGGCTGTATTGATGCAGGCACAATGGGCAGCAATTGGGCTGAAGTCGAAAATCGATAAGGTTGACGGTGGAAGCTGGTGGACCCGCGTTCCAGAGGGCGACTACGATGCCGCGCCAAGTTGGTGGTACAACGAGACGACCGATCCGGATTTGGCCGTTCGGTGGGCCATTTGCGGATCGTGTGGTAACCGATCATTCTACACAAACTATAACAATTCGGCCGTAAACGATATGGTTGAAAAGGCTGCTGCAGAGCTTAACGAGACTGCGCGCGCAAAGCTTTACTACGAGATTCAGAGAGTCAGCACGCAGGAAGTCTCACAAATACCACTTTACTACCCGCCCTTTGCTAATGCCTACACGAGCCGTATCAATGGGCTTTCCATGACGCCGGCGTTGCAGTGGACACTTGAGGGCGCCGAGATCGCAAGATAGCCCGACTTCGGAGGGGGTGGGCCGGCCCCACCCCCTTCTCTTGGAAATCCCATGCCTCAACTTCGCTTTGTTGCCCAGCGGCTGCTTCACCTGTTTCCCGTTCTGATCGGAATAAGCATCATCAGCGTTCTGCTTGTGAAGCTTTCGCCGGGCGATCCGATACGGCTTCTTCTGGGCCCACGCGCAACCGACGCAGCTGTCGCAGCCGTCAGGGAGCACTATGGGCTCGACCGGCCGTTAATTGAACAATACCTAGTCTATGTTGGTCACATTTTGGAAGGCGACCTCGGCCGCTCGATCCGATATCGCCTCCCGGTTCTGGACCTAATTCTCACTTTCCTGCCGCGCACCTTGTTTCTCGTCGCTTATGTCCTAGCGCTGACTTTACCCGCAACGATCTTCTTGGCCATTGTTGCGGCCCGCTCCCAGGGTCGCTGGCCAGATCAAGTTATTCGATTGCTTTCGGTACTTGGAATGACAGTCCCGGTCTTTTGGCTCGCGGTTCTCTTGGCCCGGTTCTTTGGTGCGGAGCTCGGTTGGTTTCCCGTCAGCGGGTGGGGCGACGGTTTCCTCGGCCATCTGCATCATCTTTTCCTGCCTGCCATAAGCACCTCGATCTGGTTGGTGCCATTGCTATTGCGAAATCTTCGCGGCGCTCTTATTGAACAGATGGAATCCGACTATGTCGTAGCGAGCCGTGCAAAAGGACTATCGGATGGCCACATATTTCGAAATCATATATTGCGCAACTCGCTTCTGCCGACCTTTCATCTACTAGGTGTCATGATCGCATTTTTGATCGGCGGTTCGGTCGTTGTCGAAATCGTCTATGCCGTTCCGGGGCTCGGCACTCTGATGGTTGGTTCCGTTATTGGACGTGACTACTACGTTGTCCAAGGCCTAACGCTTGCTTATGCGCTTGGCACTGTTCTTGTAACCCTAATAGTTGACGTGTTTACCGCCATCATCGACCCGCGTACCGCACCATGACTCTAATTCACGAATCAAACACTCAAGAATCCCTACCCATACGTGCAGGGTCGCTCGAGATTCTCACTGGAGGCGTTGTCGTTTTTTTTTGGATCATGCTGGCTATTGGCGCTGCATGGATCTCTCCCTACGATCCGAACATGATCGATCTTCTGAATATTTTACAGGCGCCCAATTGGGCGCACCCCTTTGGCACAGATCATCTTGGCCGCGACGTCCTGTCACGCGTAATACATGGCGCTCAGATCGACATCTGGATGGGGCTTGTCGGCGTACTCTTGCCCCTCGTGATAGGTGTGACGATTGGATTGATTTCTGGCTATTTCGGCGGTGCGTTAGATGCGGTCATGATGCGTATAGTAGATGTGACGGTAGCGTTTCCGTTCTTTATCCTCGTCATCGCGATTGTTGGCGTACTCGGGCCCGGATTATCCAATTATTTCTTCGCCCTTGCCCTAGTCGCCTGGGTTGCCTATGCGCGGCTGATAAGGGCCGAAGTACTGGTGCTGAAGCGCGCGGAATTTATCGACGCGGCGCGCGCACTCGGATATCCACACGGTGGGATCTTGATGCGCCACATCCTTCCGAATTCGCTCGGGTCCATAACGATTTACGCTTGGACCGACGCGGTCCTGGTTATTCTAGCGGGCGCCAGCCTGGGTTTCTTGGGCCTCGGCGCACAGCCGCCAACCGCCGAGTGGGGCGTGATGATTTCCGATGGCCAGCCCTATGTCATTCAAGCTTGGTGGATATGCTTCTTTCCGGGCCTCGCCGCTGTCACTCTTGGATTGGGACTTGTGCTCATTAGCGATGGCCTGGCCCGCCGCACGCGGCTAGCCCAATGAGCGCGTCGCTCGCCGTTGAGGGTCTCTCGGTCGATTTTTCCACCGGCTCCGGCACTGTGCAAGCGGTACGCGACGCGAGCTTTTCGGTTAGCCCCGGAAGTATCGTCGGCATCGTGGGCGAGAGTGGATCCGGCAAGTCCGTGACCTGTCGTGCAATTCTGGGGTTATTGCCGCCGCGGGCGCAGATTTCAGGCCGAGTCGTCTATGCCGGACGCAATCTGATCGGTATGCTGTCGGCAGAGGTTCAGAAAGTAAGGGGTCGAGAGATTTCGATGATCTTTCAGAACCCATCGTCGCATCTGGATCCATTGATGCGGATCGGCGATCATATTGCCGAACCGCTGCGATACCATCTTGGCTTAAGTGCACAAGAGGCACGTAAAGAGGCTTTAGCGCTCCTTGACGAAGTCCGTATTCGCGATGCAGATGATCGGTTCAGCGCCTATCCGCACCAGCTCTCCGGCGGAATGAAACAGCGCGTTCTGATCGCCAGTGCGCTGGCGTGTCAGCCAAAATTGCTTCTGGCGGACGAACCCACCACGGCGCTCGACGTAACGGTCCAAGCGGATATCTTGCAACTCCTCAAGAAGCTTAACCGAGACCGTGGACTGACCATGATTCTTGTTTCCCATGATCTAGGTGTCGTTTCGGAGATATGCGACCACGTGGTCGTCATGCGGTCGGGTCGGATCGTAGAACAGGGCTCAATAAACGATGTGATTACGCGACCGCAGAACAGCTATACGCGCACGCTTATTGAATCGCAGCCGAGTCGCCTACGGACACTGGCGAATGGCAGACGGCAAGGCGAACACCTGATTCAGATAAAGAACCTAGAGGTCCATTTTTCCGAAGGTCGGGGCTTTGCTTCGATGTTCGGGCGTAGTCGCCGTACAATTAAAGCCGTTGACGATGTAAGCCTGGAGATACATGCGGGCGAGTGCTTTGGCATTGTTGGCGAGAGTGGCTCCGGCAAATCCACGGTTGCACGCGCTATCGTTCGCCTTGTTGCCTCGACCAGCGGCGAGATTCGCTACGCCGGTCAAGAAGTCAGTGCGCTAGCCGGCCGTGAGCTTGCAGCTTATCGTCGGCAAGTGCAAATGGTGTTCCAAAGTCCTTTTGATTCTCTCAATCCACGTATGACCGTGCGCCAAGCTATCGCGGAACCAATTTGGCGGCACGGTCTTCGCAGCCGAGAGGGTGCCCAAACGCGGGCGCAGGAGCTCATGGAAATGGTGGAACTTTCTCCAGATCTTGCAGATCGAAAACCGCGCCAGCTTTCAGGCGGCCAATGCCAAAGAGTGGCCATCGCACGCGCACTCGCACTTTCACCGCGTGTACTGATTGCCGATGAAGTGACTTCGGCCTTGGATGTGACAATTCAAGCACAGGTCTTGAGGCTGCTCGCGCGGCTTCGGCGAACGCAGGATCTTACGATAGTATACATAAGTCACGACCTCGCCGTTGTGAAAGCCTTTTGCGACCGCGTTGCCGTGTTTAGAAACGGGAAGCTCATTGAGTCTGGCACAACTGCCAAGGTTCTCGTAGCGCCAGCTCAGGCATATACTCAGGCGCTTATTGCAGCCGCCCCCCGCGTTGTCGAGACGTCTAAAGGGGCTGTTGCATCATGAGTGTACACGATGGTGACGCCGCTGGCGGTTGGGCCCAGTTCGAGGCGGCACTGGAGTCACGTGCGGATTCCCTTACGCCGGCGGAGCGTTCCATTGCGGCGCATCTGCGCGACAGCAAGATGACCATTCCATACGAAACAGGCGCCACACTGGCCGATGCTATCGGTGTCAGTGAGATGACGATTATCCGGTTTGTTCGCAGCCTTGGATACGCGAACCTGAGGGATCTAAAAGAAAGTCTTCGGCCGCGCGCCGAAGACTTCGATTCCTTGGACGATGTTGGGGAGCGTTTTACGAGTCGAACCAGCGAAGTCGGCCTTCTGACCAAGAGCCTTAAGCTTGAGTTGCAAGCCGTACAGCGCGCCTATGAGGTCACCACGACGGAGCGCTGGTCTAGGATCGTACGTCTGGTCGCGGATCGCGAGCAGGTTCATGTGGCCGGATTTCAGGCAACGAAGGGCGTTGCAATGGACTTCGCCAGCCGTCTTAAGTATGTTCGCAGCGGCGTTCGCTTCGCAGAAGCAACTGCTGGCGTATATTCTGATGTTCTGCAAAGCGATCCGGAAAAATCGGTTCTGGTCTTGACCGACACTGTGTCATATGCGCGCAAAGGTATTTTGCTCGCGCGAAAGGCGAAAGAGTTTCGCATTCCTCTTGTGATCGTGACCGACCGGTTTAGTCACTGGGCCTTGGAATATACGGACGATCTTCTTGAAATGAACACCCATGTCGGTACATTCTGGGATTCCACTGCAAGTATCTCCGTTGTCTTCAACCTACTGATTCACTCGGTCGCGGCGCGTTTGGGCGACCGTGCGTCTTCCAGGTTTAAATGGATGGTGGATCTTGGAAAGCATTTCGATGAATTCGATTCGGCGGCCAGCCGATCCGGTGCCACGGCACGGACCAAGTCGCGTTCTAGAGACAGATAGATTGTCGGCGGATTTGTAGGCGCCGCACATCCTGCTCCATGGGCTTGCCGGCGATGGGCTGACCGATCCGTACCGCGGTCGCCTCAAGCCCGCGATACAAATGAATCCCGCACGATCCCGATTCTGTTCAGACAGTGCCCATTTCCCGTCGCTTAAGCTGGTGTTGCGGCGCCACGGAAACGGCTGAGAAAGGAGCGCGTGCGCGAACTTTGTGGAGCGAGCAGAACTTGCTCGGGTCTGCCCTCCTCAACTATGAGTCCCTGGTCCATGAACACAACTTTGTCCGCGACTTCACGGGCAAACTCCATCTCGTGCGTCACGACGACCATTGTCGTACCATGGTGGGCGAGTTGGCGCATGACCGAGAGCACCTCCCCGACAAGCTCGGGATCCAGGGCAGAAGTCACTTCATCGAAGAGCATCAGGACAGGCTCCATAGCGAGCGAGCGTGCAATCGCGACGCGTTGTGCCTGCCCACCTGAGAGTTGCGCCGGCATCGCATCAGCCTTTTCCGCTAAGCCGACGGCGGCAAGCACCGCGCGCGCCTTCTCTCTGGCTTCCGCTTTGGGCAGGTTCTTGACGACGATCAGGCCCTCCATCACGTTACCGAGGACTGTGCGGTGCGGGAACAGATTGAACTGTTGAAAAACAAAACCGATATTGGACCGATACCGTGCTAAGCGACGTCCGGTCGGCACCTGCGGCTTACGTCCGACGAAGGACATTTTCTCCTCGCCGACGCGCATTTCGCCATGGGTAGGAAACTCAAGCAGGTTAATGCAACGCAAAAAAGTCGACTTGCCACAACCAGACGGTCCAATGACGACGACGACGTCGCCTCGCGCCACTTCCAACGTGAGTCCGCGGAGAGCCTCCACGCCCCCGTAATGTTTGCGCAGGTCGACCGCCTGAATCATCGTATTTGACGCATCATGCATCCACACGTGTCTCCAATCGACTTGCCAGTTTTACCAACGGCCACAGCATTACAAAATACATGATCGCGACACTGGTGTAGATTTCGAGCGGCCGATAAGTTTGAGACACCAAGACCGAGCTTGTGTACATGAGATCCGGCACCGCCACGACGTACAGAAGCGACGTGTTTTTTAACTGGAGGACCGATTGGTTCACAAAGGGTGGGATCATCCGACGAGTTGCCTGCGGCAAGATTGTTCGCCGCATCATCTGAAACTCTGTCATGCCAAGCGCACGGGCTGCTTGCCACTGCCCCTTGTCGATCGACATGACGCCGGCGCGGAAGATCTCGGTGCTAAATGCCCCCATGTAAAGGCTGAGTCCAATTCCAGCAGCAATCCAGGCGGACAAATTTATGCCTAAGAGAATTGGTAGCGCGTAATAGAACCATACGATCTGCACAAGAAGTGGTGTGCACCGAAAAACCTGAACGTAGGCGTCAATAACCCAACCAATTACGCGGTAACGTGACAGAACAGCCGTGCCGAGAACCACACCGATGAGCAGGCCGCCAAGAATTGTCCCCACCGCATAAGCGAACGTAATTAGTGCGCCGTGGACCCACGATGGCCAATAGGCAAAAATGACATTGAAATCCCACTCGAAGGGCATCTACCTATCCGGTGAATCGAGTATACACTATCGAGTATACGCTACGGTGCCGCTAATAGTATCGCGACCCGTGCCACGTGTAACGTTGAAATTTAGAATCGAACGTCGGTCGGCACCTCAGTTACGCCAACCAATTGCAACGAGTCCTTTATCCACTTCTCCATGTTGCCGAGCGTGCGATTCCAAGTGCCCCACGCAGCCAGAAAGCCACGAAAGCGCGGGTCAATCTCGTAGCGCAATACGGCATAAGACGGCAAACCTTGAAGTGGCAAGGGTGTAATCATCTCGCCAAGGTCAGGATTCTGGGCTCGGGCCTGGAGCCCTGCAATGGTTGTCGTGAGTGCGGCATCAGCACGCTTGGACATCACCGCAAGGAGGGTTTCGCCAAGCTTACTCAGTTTAACGTGCTGTGCATTGGGCGTGAACCGATCGAGAACGGGTGTGCCGCTAGATCCGGTGACGACGGCTATACGCACATCTGATTTGTTGTAATCGTCCCAAGTTTTGGCCTCAAATCCCGGGCGATTAATCATCGTGAAATTGAGCTCGTACATAGGACCGACGAAATCGACCACCTTCGCCCGCTCTGGCGTCGCGGAAACAGCCATCATGAAATCGATCTTGTTTGCCTGGAGATCGAGAATGAAATTGGACCACGTAGTCTCCTGCAACACCAATTCCACGCCGAGATCCTTGGCAATGCTCTTACCCATCTCAACCATGGCGCCCGACCAGGTACCCGAGGCGGTGTCACGGACCCAATAAGGGGCGTATTGCACCACGCCCATACGTATCTTGCCGCTCGACGTGATCTGCTGCCACGTCGAATGCTGCAAATCGACCTTGCTGTTGTCTTGCGCCTGCACCGCTCCAAAAAACAAGAAAACTGTGGCGAGCGAGGCGAACAGGCCCCCAAGGCTATAGCGCACGCGCATCGGTACGTCCTCCCAAAAGATTCTTCTTCGATTATCGCCCGAGTCGAGATTGACGAATATCATCACTTAGGAGGCTTTACAAGAACATTTTGATCATTGATCATATATGCTGGCGGGATTGATCGAACCGAAGAAGGGAGACAGCCATGAAATCTGAAGCCGGACCTGCTCACCCGGTACGCGACGCTGCAGACCCGGCGACCCAGATTGCCCGGGCGGAATTGAGCGATCGGGCCGTCCAAATTCTGTGGCAAGATGGTCACAGCAGCCTATTTCACTACTTGTGGCTTCGATACAATTGCCGCAGCCGTAATTGCGGCGATCCGCTTTCCGGCGTCAGCGACCTGCGTCTTACCTACTTCGCACCCGACATCCGGCCGAAAAAGCTAGAGGTGACGCCCGACAACCGTCTGCACATTGTCTGGATCGAAGAGGACGCAGGCTGCCCCGAATGCCCTGGCACGGTCTATGATGGCCATTGGCTGAGGGCACATTGCTACTCGGACGCGGAGCGGGCTCGCCGACGGGCACTCAACCGACCGGTGCTCTGGGACAAGGAGATTGGCAAGGACCTTCCAGAGGTAAACTACGAGTTCGCACTCTCGGGAGAGGATGGGCAGTTCGCGGTCCTCGACGACCTCTACAAGTTCGGCTTTGTTCGCGTGCGCGGTGGCCCAACGACGCAGGATGGGCTGGAAAACGTTGCCAAGCTCGCTGGCATCATAATGGATACCCATTTTGGCAAGTTTTTCGACATTATCACCAAGCCTGCCGCACAGATTGTCACTGACTTGCCCGGCCACATATCTCTGCACACCGACAACACGTACCGCCACAACCCGACCGGCATCCATTTCTTCCAGGGCGTAGCGCTTGCGCCCGGCAATGGCGGCGCAACAATTCTTGGCGACGGATTCCGAATCGCGGAAGCGCTACGTGAGCGCGACCCGGATGCCTTCACGCTGCTGACTCGGACGCCGCAGCGATTCCATCGCTACTTGCCAGAACGGATCGCGCAATACACCGAAGCACCCTCAATCTCACTGGACTGGGAAGGCGAGGTCTGCGGCTTTCGGTACGCCAATAGGGTGACGGCAGCCCCGCTCGACCTTCCAGAAGACCTCATCGAGCCGATGTATCTCGCACAGCGCAAATTGGTCAAACTTATGGACGATCCTGAGTTTGAGGTGCGATTCATGATTGAACCCGGCGACGTCCTTGCCTACGACAATCATCGCGTTCTGCATGGTCGCACCGCCTTCACGGAGACGACGACAAGGCGGCACTTGCGGCGTTGCGCAACCGAGCGCGAGGAGTTTCAGAGCCGCTACCGACTACTCAGTGAGAAACAGGGCCGAGACCTCGGGGAGACACCTTTCGCTCGGGGCGCATTGGGTTGAGCGGCACGGTTGCGATGGCAATGTGCCAGCGCGCTTGATCGTCGAGCCGTGCTCGCACATCTCAGTCGCCTCAGGTGCCCGTACCTACACTTCGCGCAGGGGAGCACCGACCTCGCGTAAGATGGCGATCAGCGTCTGTGTGCTCTCAGGCGATAATGGCTCAATAGGTGCGCGCGGCACGCCGACCGGAAGGCCCATGAGGTTCAGAGCCATCTTTACTGGCGCCGGGGGAGTGCCTAGGCCTAGTTCCAGGAGAGTGTGGTAAACCCGTGCGACACGCGCATGTAGTTGGCGTGTCTCCTCGGTCCAAACTTGCCGCGCGAGCGGGATGATCTTTGCAGCGTCAACGCCAAGAAGATCCGGCCCAGTCGATAAGAAACCGCGAGCGCCAAGCGCAATTCCGGGCATGATGAACCAACCCGGGCCAACGAACACACATAGCCGCTTTCCAAAGCGGTGGATAATCTGGGTCGTGTGGAAAAAGTCGCGCGACGATTCTTTGACGCCAACAACGTCAACTACGCCGCAAATTGCCTCCAATGTGTCGGCATCGAGCGTGATGCCGAAGTGGCGCGGTGCATTGTAGACAACAATCGGCACACGCACAGTTTCATAGATGGTTTGGTATCGCTTCACTACCTCAGAGCGAGTTCCCGCCATCAAATATACTTGTGGACTGACGAGCACGGCATCAGCTCCTGCCGTGGCGGCCACCTCGGCGCGCTTGATCGCTTGGCGCGCGGACAGGCTAGCCGTCCCCAGGGCTCCACAAAGTACAGGGACACGACCAGCTGAAACTCGTACAGCGGTTTCGGCAACGCGGCCAAGTTCATCCGTTTCTAAAGCCCATGATTCGCCGTTGTCGGCGCCTACGCACAGTCCGTCGCAGCCTTGTCGGATGTGCCACTCGAGCAGTTCGGCAAAGGCATCGAGCATGAGCTCGCCGGACGCGCTAAACGGCGTGGTTGTGACGGGAAAAAAACCTTGGATCTTGCTGGCCATGGACATGCTCCTTCAAAGCTCGTCGGCGTAGACCGGCAATGGCTGGACCGGGCACGGAGGCATTGGCCGACCGGGATCGAAAGCCGCGATCTCCTCCGCCTCCCCTAACATAATTGCCGATAGTCTTTTGGCGAGAGCGGGGCCCAACGTAAATCCGGTGTCGATCGCACCAATAATCCAAGCCCGCGCGTGACCGGGCACCCGGCCAAGCAGCGGTTGCTGGTCGGGCGCCCGTGCTTCCAAGCCTAGCCAGCCGCGCACAATCCGCGCGGATTTCAGGGCAGGAATGGCGTAATGGGCCAGACGAAGGTTACCGATAAAATTCTCTGGAACGATCTGCCCCGGGCCACGGACTGGGTCTCCGAGCCCCTGCCAACCACCTCCTATAAGGACTGTTCCATTATCTGACTGCTTAAGCGACAGAATGCCGAGAGCCGCGCTTATGACCGTGCTAAATGTTGCTGGCATCCGTTCTGTGACGATGACTTGGCTTTTGCGGCACAACATCGGGTAGGAAAGGCCGAAAAGCTGCAAAATTTCCTCAATCCAGGCGCCTCCGGCGACTACCAGTTCGCGCGCATGCAGCCGGCGGCCTGGAAGGTGTAGAGTGTGGCCGGCGTCTCCACAATCCAATGCGGCCGGCGCGGCCTCGAGGCGGAGTTGGATGTTCTCCCGCTTGAGGACGCGCCGGAAGGCACGGCCAGTTTGGAGTGAGTTGGCATAGCCGTCTAGCGGGCAGTACGCGGCCCGAACAACCGCCGGCGTCAGGGCCGGTTCGATGCGTCGGGCGGCCTCGCCGTCGAGGAACTCGATTGGACAGCCATAGCCGTCGCGCGCTTCACCCATGTCGCGTTGCATATCCACAGCTTCGGCCTCGGTGAACGCCAGCTTGAGTCCGCCGCGGACGCGGAATCCCAGATCCACGCCAAGCCAGTCCGACGTCGTCGCCCACATATTGCGACCTTCGATCGCGTAGGGCACGAGATAAGGCCGCGTCCACATCATTGAGAGATTGCCGGTGTTGACGCCAGTTGCCTGAGTGCAGATGTTCTTGCGCCGTTCTACCACGACGACCCGTTTCCCAGCACGAGCCAAGAACAGAGCCGTCGTACAGCCAAGCAGGCCGCCACCAATAACTGCGACATCGAACTGCTCTGTCATTAGTGCCCCGCGGTAAAAAAGGGCAGGTCCTCGTAACGGTAATCAGCGACGAAGGCTTCGTAGGGCACAGGTCGGATCGGCACTCGCGCCGTCCAGGTGCCAGCCGCCTCCCGCCCACCTGCTGGCCGCGCGACAAGGGTCGCTGCCGCGGCGCCGCAGAAGCGGCCCTGGCAAGGCCCCATGCCGCACCGTGTCCAGGACTTCAGCCGATTCATGTCGTCAGCACCATCCGCAAGGGCTGCTTCAATCTCGCCGCGCGATACATCCTCGCAGCGGCAAACTACTGTATCGGTCCGGGCCACATCGAGCAGCCCGGTGCGCAACGCCATCATGCGGCCCATCGCATTTCCGAAACGACGTGCTCGATGCAGCGTCGGGCGCGCTTCGGTCACGGCGTATTCATATGTCGCGTGATCTAGGCGGCCAAGGTCGAAGGCAGCCGTGAGTCCGCCAAGCTTACCCTCGATCTCGGCGGCTAGGGCGCCCGAAATACCGGCTCCGTCCCCCGCCACGTAGACACGCTTGTCCGAGGTGCGACAAACTTCGTCCCGAATCACAACCCAGCCGCCACGTTCAGGTACGTATGCATGGTCTAGTCGCAAGAGCCGCGTAACATCGGTCGATGGCACAAGGCCGTGGCCAATGACGATTGCATCTGCTTCAATGCGGCGGCTCCGGCCATCCCGCGGCCGCCCGGTGTCATCAATGGGCTGCAGCAGTGCGGCCGTCACAGATTCCGTACCTTCCGCTGAGATGACAGTGTGGCGGAAGAAGATCGGCACACCGGCCGCGCGGATTCGGCCCAGCCAACCGATTCCTCGCGCCAACAGGTCAGGCCGTGACGCGAGCGCCGGCATGGCAGCTAACCACTCGCCAGGCCCGGCTAGGTCAACGATCGCGGCAACTTGTCCGCCGCCCTTCAGTATCGCTGCGGCGACAGCGGCGACAAGCGGGCCACACCCAGCAACAACGACTGCACGACCGGGTAGGACCTGCTGCGCCTTAACGAGAATTGTCGCGGCGGCAAGACCAATCACGCCAGGTGTCGTCCAGCCTGGGAACGGCATGATCCGCTCAACCGTACCGGTCGCGACGATCATTCGCTGTGCACGCCAGCTCTTTAGACCCTGCGGGCCAACAGCGCGCACCCAGCCGCCCGGCGCAACGTGCCAGACGCGGTGACCAAAGGCAGCACGCACCGGGCTTGCAGATAGCTCATGGCGCAATCTCTCGCCAACCCCGTGGTCCGGGCCGAGTCCAGCAGCGTTGGTAACCGGCATCTCCGGCGGCAGTGCGCGGTAGACTTGGCCCCCCGCAGTACGTGCCTCGTCGATGATCAGCGTATCGATACCAGCCCGGCTTGCCGCAACGGCGGCCGCAGTTCCCGCAGGGCCAGCTCCAATTACGACAAGCTCTACTGGCTCCGAAGGGTCGGTAGCTGGATAATCACCCATTCTGTGCGCCACCGAGATCTATAACGAGACCATCTCGCGCCGGCTCAAGACAAGCCTGCGTAATTCGGCCGTCTATGCGCACGATACATTCTTGGCATGTGCCCATCATGCAAAGCAGACCGCGCGGTGTCTCCGCTCGGGGGCTGAGTCTCAAAATTCTAATGCCGGCTGCCAATAGGGCTACGGCGACGGATTCGCCGGCGAACGCTGAGATCGGCTGTCCATTCACAGTCAACTCCACACGATGTGGCCTCTCGACAACATTCTGGATGCGGATCATGTCGCAGGTTGGCGCCTTTCCTTGAAGCACAAAATTTGACCCAGTGCGGCGCTACTGACGGTGACCTTCTGGTCGGCAATAACGGCACCCAAAGTCAACACCAGCAGCAGCATTCTCGCCGCACGCGACGCTAGCGCTTCCGGATAGGGAAATTCGTGCCGAGACGGGTCGCAATATAGTCTCGGTAAACAACTGGCTCGAATTTCGAAGGGTTGTCTGGACCGCAACAGCCGGGCAAGCACTCGATTGTTTGATTCATATTGGGGTCCATGAAGAACGGAACTGAGTAACGGCTGCGGTCTGGCGCACGGTTTATGACGCGATGTGGTGTCGAGGCAAAGCGACCGTTTGTCCAGCGGGCCAGCACGTCGCCGATATTGACCACGAAGGTGCCTGGGACAACTGGCGCCGATATCCAGTTGTTTTGTCTGGAGCGCACCTCGAGGCCGCCCGTGTTATCTTGCGCGAGAATTGTAACGAAGCCGAAATCCGTGTGAGGCGCGGCGCCATATTGATCTTCGGGCCTGTCGGCAGGCTGCGCAGGATAATGCAGCAGTTTGAGGTTGGTCGTAGGACGTTCGAAGAAGGGATCAAAGAAGCCCTGTGGCAGCTGCAATGCCTGCTCGAAAACGACGAGGAGTTGGCGGGCCAATCCCTCGCAAGCCGCCATGTACTCGCTGATCAATGTCCGAAAACCGGGCAAGTCTTTCTCATTGGGCCATTGATTAGGTCCCTGAAGTGGTAGACCTGCCACAACTTCTGGATCGTCGGGCGGCAGCTCGTGCCGGAATAGTATTTGCTCACTCTGATTTGGCTTGCGTGCAGCCTCAATCGATGAGGTTTTAAGTGTGGATCCGGCGAACGGAACATAGCCGCGGTAAAACTGGTTGATTTGCAGTTCCAGCTTTTTCTCGATCGGCATTGCGTGGAACGCTTGATTTGCCGCAAACACTCTCTTGACCAACGCTGGCGGAACACCGTGATCGCGCACGTAGAAGAATCCAGTGTTCTCACATGCCGCTGCCACGTCGTCAGCGATCTTTCGCAATCCGTGTGCGCCATTCGATAGCGGGCTGAGCCCAATTACCGGAATTTCGCCCGTTTGCGCCCTAAATCGCGAATCACCCATTCTTAGCCCCACGCAAATTATCCACTTTGATATTAGGCTGATTTGTTTATATGATCAATGATCATTTGTCGGACACTTGGCTATGGTGGCTAGAATGCGTATTTGTTGGATTGACGGCCTTACCCCGACGGCGGTGCGCGGCTTCGATTTTGCCACGCACATGGGCTCCCCGAATGACGGACGCGCTAGTCGTATTATTCCACTAGTAATGCATGGCGCTTTTCCGAGTGTACTTCGCAATATATGGGGATAGGCGATGTTTCTTGGCTGCGCTGTACTTAAACTATTCTGGTGCAACCCTTACGCCATCGGACGGGTCAAAGTACTTTCCGATGAGGCTGGAAATTCTGTCCATAACTAAACAGCAACCATAGGCAGCGCTGAACAAGCTACTTGAATTTAGGAGCATTCGCGCGATGAGAGCGCGGCATTCGGTGGTGCTGAATAGATTGGGAATCCGAAAGCATGCGTATGCGGTTAGAATCGGTCGACGGGTTCGGCTGTGAGATGCTGGCAAATGCCGTCACTGAGTAGGGCATGGTGAGGATATGAGACGGGATCCTTCCCGCCGACCCGCGGCGTTGGTGGAACACTCATGCATACAAGCAAGCTTACCTCGATAAGGCTCTGCTGTAATGCGGATTGGGAATTCTGGGGCACACAGGACGCGTACCAATTGGACTGGCATACTTGTCATCTACGTGGGTCGACCTGTCGACCTGTCGACCCGTGGCCATTGGCCAATGACTCGTTCTACTGGGGAGAATGGATATGATGCAATGTTCCGAGTTAGCTGAAATGATCGACACGATGAGATCTGTTCGATGATTGAGCTTCTATTGGAGATTAAAGACGGAGAACCGAAGTTGATCACAATACGCGGCCTAAGGGCATTTTACGCATTGCCACGCGATCAGGAATTGCTCCTATGAAGGCAAACCTCAAACCTAGGGTGCCTGTGGGAGAAATCTCGCGCGAAAATGTCCGGGAACGTGTCTATTCAGAATTTAGATATGCGATAATGCAGGGTCGATTTATTCCCGGTCAAATGATTACTATACAAGAATTAGCCAACGCTTTCGGCACAAGCACCATGCCAGTTCGCGAGGCGCTTCGCCGGCTCGTAGCTGAGCGAGCACTGCACAGCCTACGAAACCGTTCGGTTGCGATACCAGCACTCTCCGAAGAGCGCCTCAACGACATCCTGCGGGTTCGTCTTGAGGTCGAGGGAGCCGCGACTGAATGGGCCGCAACAAAGATCGGAAAGACCGCGCTTCGCCGGCTCGATCGTATTTGTAACGAGATGGCGCAGAGCATTCAGAGCGGTCGCACACGCAACTTCCTACAAAAGAACCAGCAGTTTCGATTTACGATTTACGAATCTGCGAAATCCCCTACCATCATGCCAATCATCGAAAGCTTGTGGCTGCAAATTGGCCCGTACCTCAGTTTGTTGCAGCAAGCGGGCAGCGTGCGCATTGGCATTGATCATCACCGCGCCGCTCTTGACGCGTTACATCGGCGCGATGGCGTGGCAGCTCGAGCAGCAATTTGCGAAGACATGGTCAAGGCCGCCGAGATATTGCGTGAGCGTTTGCAGGCGGATGCTAGTTTTTATGGCAGCTTAGACTCCGAAACTTGAGGGCGCCGCTAAGCTACTACAGAATCAACGCCAGAGGAATTGGCCCGGTGCTGTCATGTGTGGACGTATATGGACCCCGCCCGATTGCAAAAGGTTGGCTGGATCAAGATCAATGGTCACAACTGCTGACGTATATCCGGCTTCCTGATGCGGCTTGACCGTTTTTCGCCGCGAGCCTCGATGGGTTTTCGCCCGCTTCCACCTCAATGCCCCCGAGACATTGGCCGAAGCCATGCCGGTCCACACACCAGGTTCGGGAAGCGACGGCGTGACCGTTTCGCCATCTCCTGCCGTTTGCTGCAATTGTTGGGGTGAGACCTCCTTCTCTTTCTCTCTTTTGCGGCCTTGCCTCAGGTTGCCTTTACCGTCAGCGCTGGTTCGTAAGATGTGTCGCCGGAGAGCATGGCCCACACGATCCGTGCATTTTTGTTGGCAAGTGCGACGGCCGCGACATTGGGATGTCGGCGTTGCTGCAACTTGCCGAGGCACAAGCTTCGTGGATCCTGTTTGCCGCCTGGACGACCCAAAGCTGCTCGAGCGCCATGGATCAGCAGGGTACGTAAGTAGCGGTCACCGCGCTCGCTGATGCCATATAATCGAGTTCGACCACCACTCGATCGCTGCTTCGGTACGAGGCCCAGCTATGCGGCGAACTGGCGACCATTCTTGAAGCAGGAACGATCGCCGACAGCGGCAATCAACGCTGTTGCCGTGACCGGTCCGATGCCTTCGATCTTCCCAAGCCGCTGGCAGGGTTCGCTGTTGCGGAAGATCTCCCGTATCCGCCGGTCATAGGATGCTATTCGCAGATCGAGTTCGGCCATTTCCGTCTGCAGTTCCCTCATAAGCGACCGGACGAGCTCGCTCAGGCCATCATCGCTGCTCCCGACAATCTCCGCGAGGCGGCGTCACAGTTGCGAGATGTCACGGGCAATGACAATCCCATGCTCGGAGAGAAGACCGCGGATCTGATTAACGAGCCGGACCCGGTCTGCAATCAGTCGCCGGCGAATGCGATGAACTGCTTGTACCGCCAACTGGCGGCGGATTTCGGCGGCACGAAGCGCATGGATGGCCGGCCAACGGCTTCGCAGATGGCTTCCGCATCGGCCGCGTCATTTTTCTGCCGTTTCACGTAGGGCTTCACATAAGCGGGCGGGATAAGCCGCATGTCATGGCCCAACGCGCCGATCTCGCGGGCCCAGAAGTGTGCCGTCGCACAGGCTTCTAGTCCGATCAGGCAGGGCGGAAGGTCACCCAGAAAATCCAGCACAGCGGAGCGGCGAAGCTTCTTGCGAAAGACGATCTCGCCATCAGCATCAACACCGTGAAGCTGGAATACCGACTTGGCCAGATCGATCCCGATAGATGTAACATTCATGTCGGACGGCTCCTTCGCACTGTTGGTTCCTAACAGCACCAACATGGCACATCGCTATGCCGAAGGTCGGGGCCGTCCATCCCATCAGTCTAATGCGAACTGGTCTCCAATATTCTCGGAACTGGGGTGCTCTAGGCCGCCAGTTCGCGCCACTCGGCCAGGGCGGCAGCGCGGTTCTCTTTGAATTTGGCCCTTCGGTTGAGGTGACGGTCGTGGTCGAAATGGTTGTGGATCGAGGCGTGTGCGGAGGCGAACTTCTGCAGGGTCTTGATGTCCCTAAAGCGCGCCATGGCACCTTCTCGTCGTCGGAAGGGTTGGTGTGAGTTTTCGGCTCGATTGTATAGCCAGCGGCCTCACACCTGGCGTCGCTCAATGCCAATTTCATTCATGGCCGCACCGCAGGACCGCAATCGATCGGTCACGATGGCTTGGGGTCTGCCATAGCGCTTCATCGCGTGCTTAAGGAAAGCCAGGGCTGCCTTGCGGTCCCGGCGTTTCGTAGCAAAGACCTCCAGCACTTCGCCTTCGTGATCGACGGCTCGACACAGGTAATGCATCTCGCTGTTGATCCGAACCAAAACCTCGTCCAAATGCCTTTCCCTACCAGAAAAAGTCATCCAGGGCAGGTTTTCTGCGACTCGTAGGGCTGTGACATGATCTCAGCCAATGGTCGGGTTCTTAAGGGCGCTGTGGTGGATTGCCGCCTCGTGGCTCCAGTCGTGTGAACGACTGCGAGCGACAACCTGGCCCTTCGCCCACAGATCAATATTGCGCTGCGTCGATCGCCTAAAAGGTTGCAGCTCAGGAATCCTGATCGGTTCCTCTTCGTCTGGCTCTATCGATTGTGGCCGGGTCCTCTGAATTCGATCGTCATTATCAAGCCTGAGACTGTCGTGCGATGGCATAGGTGCGGTTTCAAAGCGTTCTGGCGCTGGAAGTCTCGAGGCCGCCGAGGTCTGCCAAGGATTCCTCCAGAAGTTCGGAAACTGATCCGACAGGTCAGTTTGACCAATTCCTTGTGGGGCGCTCCGCACATCCACGGCGAGCTCCTGAAGATCGATATCGACGTGGCGCAGTCAGCTGTGGCCAAGTACATGGTCAAGGGTTGGCGGCCGCCGCCTCAGTCTTGGAGGACCTTCTTGAGAAATCATGCAGACGGCATCGCCTCGATCGATTTCTTCGTGGTCCCTACGGCAGCCTTCAAGCTCCTATAAGGCTTCGTCGTCTTGGGCCATAACCGTCGCCGGCTGGTCCATATTGCGGTCACCGCGAGTTCGACAGCTGATTGGGTCGCCCGTCAGATCTCAGAGGCCTTTCCGTGGGACACAGCGCCCGAACACCTAATCCGCGATCGCTATGGTGCCTATGGAGTGCCCTTCAGGCGGCACCTCGGAGCCATGGACATCAGGGTCCGGCCCACAGCACCGAGGTCGCCTTGGCAAAATTGATACGTCGAGCGCCTGATCGGATCGATCCGGCGTGAGTGCCTGGATCGCATGATCGTTTTTGGCGAAGCGCATCTGCGCCGCGCGCTTGGCGCCTACGCCCACTATTGTAACAGCACGCGGATCTACCTGTCTTTAGGGAAAGACGCGCTTTTCCCACGGCAAAATCTGCGGGAAGGCCAAATCTAATTCGTACCTCACATAGGTGGCATGCACCATTCATACGTCCGGATGTAATTTGCGGTAGGGACAGGCTGAAAATTGCCATAAAAATAACCAAAGAAGGGGGCGGCTCTGGCTGAATGACGGCTCGTGCATTCGGCTCAGACCCGAGTATCGCATTCACGTCTGGTCCTACGACTTTGTTCCCTGCAGGGCCGATGACGGCAAGGCGTTCCGCACACTGAACATCCTCGACGAGTTCAGCCGGGAGTGCCTGACGATCCAGGTGCGGCGGAAGCTGAGCTTGGCCGATGCCATTGATGTTCTCACCGATCTCTTCATCCTGCGCGGTCCGCCTGCTAACATAAGATCGGACAACGGCCTGGAGTTCGTCGCGAAGGACGTCCGCGACTGGATCACAGCGGTCGGAGCGAAGACTGCCTATATCGAGCCCGGATCACCTTGAGAGAACGGTTATTGCGAGAGCTTCAATGCCCGCTTCCGCGATGAACTGCTTGACGGCGAGACCTTCTACTCGCTGCGAGAATCCTAGGTCATCATCGAAAGCTGGCGCCACCATTACAAGATCAGGCGACCGAACGGTGCCCTCGGCTACAGGCCACCGGCACCCAAGAGCATCATCCCGCTGGCGCAGTTGCCGGTCATGCATTAACACTTAAACTGGACCAGTCAGGTAAGGCTACTCACTCGGAAAACTCTACCTGTTCTACGACCAATTTTTGCGCGACAAAAGCATGAGGTATAGGGCCATTTACGGTAAACATGATCAGTATTGACAAGAAGTATCTGGAATTTGTGAATGGTGAACTTGATACCCAGACACTTCCATCCCCATCGCACCTATTTGCCATTACGACTTGGGAGATATCACGCAATGCCCGTAACAGTAGCCGCGACGCAAATGGCCTGCACTTGGAACGTCGAAGAAAATCTTGCCAAGGCTGAACGGCTGATTCGTGACGCGGCCGCCGCGGGTGCACAGATAATTCTGCCGCAAGAGGTTTTCTCGAACCACGAGTTTCAATTCTTCGAGATGAAGCCAGATCACTTCAAGCTCGCGGAAACCCTCGATGGACGGACCGTTAGGCGCATGCGTTCGCTCGCCAAAGAACTTGGCGTGGTAATTCCAACGAACTTTTTTGAAGTGGCGAATAACGCCTACTACAATACGAATGCCTTTATCGACGCCGACGGAAGCGTGCTCGGCATTTACCGGAAAAGCCATATCCCGCTCGGTCTGCCCGGCTGCTATGAGAAAGTCTATTCCAATCCGGGCGACACCGGATTCCTCGCCTTCAAAACGGCTTATGCGACGATCGGTGCCGGTATTTGCTGGGATCAGTGGTTTCCGGAATCGGCACGGATCATGGCGTTGAAAGGCGCGGAAATCCTGTTCTATCCAACGGCCATCGGTTCGGATTGTCATGACCACTGGGAAACGGTCATGCGCGGACACGCGGGCGCCAATGTCATGCCCTTGGTCGCCGCCAACCGGGTCGGATACGAAAAGGGCGATCTCGGCGCGCTGACCTTCTGGGGCCGATCATTCATTGCGGGTCCTCGTGGCGAAATTTTGGAGAAAGCCGACAGCAGTTCCGAATGTTTTATCGCCCATAGTTTCGATCTCGACGAGATACGCGAACTGCGGGCTCACTGGGGCCTTTTCCGAGATCGGCGGCCGGATCTCTACGGCCCGCTGTTGACGCTTGACGGCGTGACCAACACCCTCTAGTCAGCCAGATCGCACAAAATCGGTATTTTTCGGGTATCAGGCCTTTGGGGCTCAAGTCACTTGAGCAACCAACTCAAATTCCAGTAAAGCCAAAACCGAATGCTGCCGATCTCTAACTCAGACGCGCATCAAACGCATAGCGTGACATGCATTCCACATGATCATCGTGGATTAGAAACTGGTCCTCCAGCTTGACACCTTGGCCACTGTTCTCGGAACCAACATAGCTTTCTATGCATATTATCATCCCCGCCTCGACTGTGCCGGACAATGGATACCCCACATTGCCTTGATAGTGCGGAATGTTAGGAAACTCACCTGCCATACCCAAACCATGACCGATGCAATAATACCGGCTTGCTCGATGCTCTTCGGGAACGCTCCAAGCATGTTCTGCGATGTCTCTATACTCAACGCCAGGCTTTAGTAACGCAGCGTTCGTCTCCAATTGCTCCCGCGCCCGACCGTACAGCTTCCGTTGCTCGTCTGTCGCTTTGCCGTCACCGCAGAGAAAGCTGCGTGAAAAATCCACCGCGTACCCTTCGTACCCTAACGCATCAGTATCCAAGCAGATCATATCACCACTTTCCAATAAGCGGTCGCCGCACTCCTTGAAGTAGGGAAAGGTATTGGGGCCACTCTGAAACAAACGCGTGGAAATGTATTGGCCTTGTTTCGCCATGATCTCAAAATGAAGTTCCGCCCAAACTTCCGCCTCGGTGCGACATGGCATGATACTTTCTTCCAATCGCCGCACACCGCTCTCCACTCGCCGCATCGCCTCTCGAATATAGGGAATCTCAATGGGCAACTTTATTGCACGTGCGGGCACCAGTGCCTCGTCGGCATCAAGGAGCTCAAAGCCTTCCCGCCGGAGTGCATCGATGGCGTAAACTGGAAAGCGGTCGATACCGATGCGCGCAATGGCGGGATCATGATCGCGTATGACCGAACTGATTTCTTTGGCGAAGCGTTCGGCTGCTGCTCGCGGGTCACTGCCAGAACTAATCTTGCAAAGCCCCTCAGCCGCTCTGACGTCATCCAGAGTCGGCAAGCTCTTGGCAAGATGTTCGCAGCCAAAATACTCGTAGAGGACAGCGGGACCATCTTGTACAACAAGAAGATATCGCGCGGGAGTTCTCTGTGCAAAGAGCTGCATGTTGCTTGCGCCAGTTGCGTATTTCACATTGTTGGGGTCGAGAATCACGAGAGCAGGCATGTCTGCCCTGGCCATAACCTCACGCAGGCGTTTCTGGCGTGCCAGAAATAGCTCCTCACGACGCGCTTCAAGTTCCTCAAGAACCCAGCATTGGCTGAAGTCACTCATGTATTGCTCGCAGTCCCTTGTCCAAAGAGGATCGCATTAATAGAAGCCGTTGGGACAGTTTTATGACATGAATCTCAGAAACTCGCAGCTTTGGTGACTCGGGGCCGAATTCAGGCTGCTAGACTGGCGCTTCGCCTTTCGCCGAACGAATCGGCTTGAAGCTCATTGTACGTGGATCGCTTGAGGAAATGACGCTGGTGGCAGAAGGCGTTGTGTGGCGCGGCGTGAAATTTGAGGAAAGGTTGCGCTGGTCCAGGTGCCCTGACCCTTTGTTGCTTGCGCTCCCGCTGCCAAATGAGCTGATGCGAGTAATCGGCCCAGCTCATGCTGGCCTCGGCCGGCCGCCTGTCGCCCTTCCTGCCCTTTGCCGACGACGACGGCATCGATCTGATCGTCTATGACAAGGTTACGGGCCTCTCCCTGCCGGTCCAGGTCAAGGCGCGGACCAGCGCCAAGCTGGGCAAGTCGGACACGGTCGTCTTCGATGTTCGGCGCAAGACCTTCAGCGACCATGCCGGAGCCTTCCTGCTGGCCATTCTGCTCGACATGACGGGCGGGCTCATCCTGCGAGCCTGGCTGATCCCCATGTCGGAGCTGAGCGCTGTCGCCCGCGTCAAGGCCGAGAAGCTCTCGATCACACCGAGCGCCAAGGACGCAAGCCGCGACCGCTACGCCCCCTACCGTTGCCGGGACATGGCCGAGGTCGCCCGGCGCCTGGCCAATCATCTCGATACTTGACGACAACC
>ERZ869936.779-NODE-779-length-27028-cov-7.589330_pt1 | contig 27028 bp, 13 predicted proteins | sample MGYA00520876_ERZ869936 | MGnify/ENA primary metagenome ERZ869936 (study PRJEB32218, sample SAMN09650985) | biofilter metagenome | isolation source: enrty point of leading RO module | place: Saudi Arabia: Thuwal, RO plant located on Red Sea | collected 2016-02-17 ... | reverse complement strand
CGGCTTTCCGACGTCGGACTTCGTAAGTCTGGACTGCCAGGCCAGTACGAGAACAACGCGATTTCTCCAGTTTCACACGCTTTTCGATGTCCGAGTCGTTTCTGAACTGCGATTGGGGCACCACCCGGCTGCGTCTGCGGGCCGTGTTGGCGGGCGATGCCGAAGTGGCGGCCGAGCATCGCACGCTGGACGGCGTGGCGACGCTTGCCCAGCAGTACACGCCTCATGAGCGCGAAGCCCGCTATCGCACCGTGCTGTCGGAGGCGGTTGACGCGTTGGCGGAAGCGGCTGCGGAGACCGTCGCCGACGCGCCGATTCTCATCTCGGGTATGGCCAGCTCGTCGCTCGGCTGGCAGGAACTGCCCTATGCCCGATTGCCGCTGGGCCTGGATGGCGAGGGCTTCGTTTGGCGGGAGCTCGCGCCGCTGGAAACCTCCGCCGGCAGGCATCGCGTCGTGCTCATCTCCGGGGCCCGCAACGATACAGACGTCATGCGCGGCGAGGAGACCGAGCTGCTGGGGCTGGCATCGCTACCCGAGGGGTCGCCGGCGGCAGGCGCGCTCGTGATCAAGCCCGGTACGCACTCCAAACACTTGCGTGTCGAGGCCGGACGGTTGAGCGACTTTCGCACCTTCATGACCGGTGAGCTGTTCGACGTGTTGTCGCGCCACAGCATCCTGCAGCATTCCGTGGCACAGAATGCGGCTGGGAACAACGACCTGGAGGCGTTGCGAATCGGAGTGCGACTCGGCCGCGAGATGCCCTTGGCGGCCGGGCTGTTTCGGGTGCGCACGCGCCAGGTGCTCGACGACACCGACCCGGCGGCCAACCGCGCGTTCCTGAGCGGACTGCTGATCGGCAACGAACTGGCCTATCTGGCGCGCGAGCCGGCGATGGTGCTGGTGCTATGCGCCACCGAGCCGGCGGGTGCGGCGTACCAAACCGCGCTCGAGGAACTTGGCCTCGCCCAGCGGCTGGTCGTGATCCCGCCGAGCGATGTCGAGCTGCTTTCGGCGCGAGGACAAGCGGTGTTGTTGCGGCGGGTTCTGTCGCGGCGCTGATGCCGGCCGCCGTTGGGCGTCGTGTGCCCTGAAGATTTTGCGGGCCCGGGCTTTTCGTCTATGATGGCGGGTGCCGCTGGCGCGCTTCGGATTGCCGCACCGTCGGCCCACCTGTGAATCCGCCTCGGCAACTGCCGCTCCCCCCGCGGACCCGCGAAATCGAACGATGCCAGCCCGCCTGCGACTTCTGTGCTGCCTGTTGCTGCTTACCGCTTGCGCCACCACGCCCGCGGTCGGCGACGAAGTGGACTTCGCGCGCGACGTGCGACCGATCTTGGCGGCCCGTTGCTTCGAGTGCCACGGGGCCGAGGTGCAGGAGTCGGGCTTGCAGCTCGATCGCAGCGACACGCTTCGCGAAGGCGGCGTGAGCGGTCCGGCGGTCGTGCCGGGCAAGAGCGGCGAGAGCCTGCTGTTCGAGGCGATTGCCGGCGATGGGGGTGAGATCTCGAAGATGCCTCCCGAGGGCGATCCGCTTTCGGCCGAACAAATCGCCCTGGTCAAGCGGTGGATTGACGCGGGCGCCAAAGTTCCGCCCGATGCCGAACCGGCCGCCGCACGGCGCGGAAGCGATCACTGGGCCTTTCAGCCGATCGCCGACGTCGAACCGCCGCCGGTGAAGGACCCCGCTTGGGTCCGCAACCCAATCGACGCGTTCATCCTGGCGCGGCTCGAAGCCGCTGAACTCAAGCCTTCGCCCGAGGCCGAGTGGGCTACGCTCATTCGCCGCGTTTCGCTCGACCTGACCGGCTTGCCGCCCACGGTCGAGGAAGTCGACGCTTTTCTGGCGGATACCGAAGCAGGCGCCTACGAGCGGCTGGTCGATCGCCTGCTCTGCTCGCCCCACTACGGCGAGCGCTGGGGCCGGCACTGGCTCGATCTGGCCCACTACGCCGACTCCAACGGCTACACGATCGACGGCGGACGCTCGATCTGGAAGTATCGCGACTGGGTCATCGACGCCCTGAATCGCGATCTGCCGTTCGATCAGTTCGCCGTCCAGCAACTGGCCGGCGACATGTTACCGGATGCCGGCCTCGCGGAGCGCATCGCCACCGGCTTCTGCCGCAACACGATGATCAACGAAGAAGGCGGCACCGACGCCGAGCAGTTTCGCGTCGAGGCCGTGGTCGATCGGATCAGCACCACGGGCGCAGCGTTTCTCGGGCTCACCCTCGGCTGCGCCCGCTGCCACGACCATAAGTACGACCCGATCTCGCAGCGCGAGTTCTATCAGTTGTTCGCCTTCTTCAACGGTGCCGACGAACCCAAGCTCTCGGTGCCGACCGATCAACAGGCCAAGGAAAAGCCCGCACTCGAGGCCGAGATCGCGCAGTCCGAAGAGCGGCTGGCCACGGTGGACGCCAACGCCGGTTCGCGGCAGGCCGAGTGGGAAGCCAGCTTTGCCGGGAGGCTTCCGGTGGAGTGGACCGTGCTTGACGTCGCTGCGCGCTCCGAAGGCGGAGCCCAATTCGAGCGTCAGGACGACGGCTCGCTGCTGGTCACCGGCGAGATTCCCGCCAACGATACCTACACGCTCACCGCGCCGCTGCCCGAGCGGCCGATGGCGGCGGTGCGGATCGAAGTGCTGACCGACGAGCGGCTCCCCAGCGGCGGGCCGGGATTGCCGAAGAACGGTAACTTCGTGCTCAGCGAGCTGACCTTCGAGGTGAGCGCCGGCGAAACGTCTGCCGGCGCCGATGCCGTCACGCTGGCCGATGCCATCGCCGACTATTCCGGCAAGGACGGCGAAGTAACTCGGGCCATCGACGGCAAGCCGGACACGGGCTGGCACATCTACGCTCCGCAGGATCTCAACCAACCGCGTACGGCCGTCTTCTTTTTGAAAGACGCTCTGCCGGCCGCGGCGAATCGCACAGCCTCGCTTCGCCTGGCGCACAACTACGAGGAGCCCAAGTACCTGATCGGCCGGTTCCGCGTTTCGGTGTGCGACGCTCCGCGCGACGTGTTGGAGCTGGCCCCGGAAGTGCGCGAGGCGCTGGCCGTCGTTCCCGATAAGCGGAGCGAGGCGCAGCTCAAGGTCCTCAAGGAGGCCTACCAGAAGATCGACCCCGAGCGCGTGCCGCTGGCCGGGCAGATCGCGGAGCTCAAGGCGCAGCTCAAGCAGATCAACGATCAGATCACCACCACGCTCGTGATGCGCGAGCGCGACGAGCCGCGCGAGACGTTCGTGCATTTGCGCGGTGACTTCTTGAGCAAGGGCGTGGCGGTCGATCCCGACGTGCCCGAGGTGCTGCCGGCCATCGAGCCGCGCGGCGCCAAGCCCGATCGGCTGGACTTCGCCCGTTGGATCGTCGACCCGGCCAACCCGCTCACGCCCCGCGTGACAGTCAATCGGATCTGGCAGCGCTACTTCGGCCGGGGACTGGTGGCCACGGAAAACGACTTCGGCCTGCAAGGCGACGCGCCCACGCATCCCGAGTTGCTCGATTGGCTGGCCGCCGAGTTCGTGCGCCAGGGTTTCAGCCTCAAGGCGATGCACCGGTTGATTGTCACCAGCAATACCTACCGCCAGTCGTCGCGGATGCGGCCCGAATTGGCGGCCGCCGATCCGTACAACAAGCTGCTCGCGCGGCAACAGCGGCTGCGGCTCGAAGCCGAATCGATTCGCGATGCCGCCCTAGTCGCTTCGGGCCTGCTGTGCGACGACATCGGCGGGCCGGGCGTCTACCCGCCGCAGCCGGATGGGATCTACGCGTTCACTCAGCAGAAGAAGTTTTGGGGCGAGAACCAGAACCAGGATCGTTATCGCCGCGGAATGTACACGTTTCTGTGGCGCTCGAGCCCGTACCCGTTCTTGAAGACGTTCGACGTGCCCGACGCCGTGGTGGCCTGCACGCGCCGCGCCCGCTCGAACACACCGCTGCAAGCCCTGACGCTCGCGAACGACCGCGCGTTCGTCGAGTTTGCCCAGGGCTTTGCCGAGCAATTGCAGCACGAGTCGGTCGAGGGCGATCGGGCGCGGATGCGGCGCGCCTTTCGCCGGGCGCTTGCGCGCGAGCCGTCACCGAGCGAGCTCTCGAGCTTGCTGACCTATCTGGAGACGGAGCGGGCGCAGTTTGCCGCCGCGCCCGAAGCCGCGGCCGAGGTGGCGCCCGCCGCGAGCGACACCCAGGAAACGGCCGCCTGGACGATGGTGGCCCGCGTCTTGTTGAACCTCGACGAGTTCATCACCCGGGAGTAGTGCCGATGCGCGATTTCGTACACGCCCGCGAAGCCGCCCTGCGCGATACAACGCGGCGGCACTTTTTCGGCACCTGCGGCGTGGGGCTGGGCTCGATCGCCCTGGGTTCGCTGCTGGCCAAAGAAGCGCAGGCCGCGACCGGGCCCGACCTGACCAATCCGCTCGCCCCGCGCCCGCCGCACTTTGCGCCCCAGGCCAAGCGGGTGATCTTTCTGTTCATGGCCGGCGGCCCCAGCCAGCTCGAGCTGTTCGACTACAAGCCCAAGCTGCAAGAGCTGCACGGCCAGACCATCCCGCCTTCGTACACCGAGAACAAGCGGTTCGCCTTCATCACCGGCGATGCCAAGCTGCTGGGTACCACGCGCAAGTTCACCCGGCACGGCGAGTGCGGCATGGAGTTGGGTGAGTCGCTGCCGCAATTGGGCACGATCGCCGACGACGTGTGCCTGGTGCGCAGCATGGTCACCGACGTGTTCAACCACGGCCCGGCCAAGCTGTTCATGAACACCGGCAGCAGCCGCTTCGGCATGCCCAGCATGGGCGCCTGGCTCACCTACGGTATCGGCAGCGAATCGCGCGACCTGCCCGGCTTCGTGGTCTTGCAGTCCGGGCCGCGCGGGCCGCGGGGCGGCAATCCGCTGTGGGGCAGCGGCTTTCTGCCGACCACCTATCAAGGCGTACCGCTGCTGCCGGGACCCGAGCCGATTTTGAATCTCTCCAACCCGCCGGGAGTGGATCGCCAGCGGCAGTCGGCGTTCTTCGATACCGTGGGCAAGCTCAATTCCGAGCGGCTGGCGGCCGTGGGCGATCCGGAAATCGCCACGCGCATCTCGGCCTACGAGATGGCCTTCCGCATGCAGACCAGCGCCCCCGAGCTGATCGACCTGAGCGACGAGTCGCAAGCGACGCTCGATGCCTACGGGGCCGAGCCGGGCAAACCCTCCTTTGCCAATAACTGCCTGCTCGCGCGCCGGCTCATCGAGCGCGGCGTGCGCTTCGTGCAGCTCTATCACACCGATTGGGACCACCACGGCAACCAGGACACGCACCTGGGCGAGCCGCTCGATGCGCGCTGCCGCGAAACCGACGGGCCCTCGGTCGCCTTGGTCAAGGATCTCAAGGCCCGCGGATTGCTCGACGATACGATCGTCATCTGGGGCGGCGAGTTCGGGCGCACACCGATGAGCGAGATTCGCGACCTGGCCGGCCGCGATCACCACGTGGACGGCTACAGCATGTGGCTAGCCGGCGGCGGCATTCGCGGCGGCCAGACGATCGGCGCCACCGACGAGCTGGGCTACTACGCCGTCGAAGACCCCGTACACGTCCACGACCTGCACGCCACGCTGTTGCACCTGTTGGGCCTCGACCACCTGAAGCTGACCTACCGCTTCCAAGGCCGCGATTTCCGCCTGACCGACGTGGCCGGGAACGTGGTGGAGAAGATGTTGGCGTAGGCGTTGTAGGTCATGCACTCCGTGCATGACATGCATCACGCGGCGGCTCTGTCATGCACGGAGTGCATGACCTACTTGTCTCGCTCGCGCTTCGGGCTCGTGTTGCGTTTACGCGTCGGGGAGGATGAGCTTTTCTTTTTGCGATAGGTCCACCGCGCGCCACATGTACCAACTGGCCACCGAGCGATACGGTCGCCAGCATTCAGCGTGTGCAATCATCTCGTCGGCATGGGGTAATTCCTCGCCGCCGTAGGTGAGCATGAAGCCGCGCCGTACGCCGAGGTCGCCGACGGGTAAGACGTCGGGCCGGCCGAGGCGGAAGATCAGCAGCATCTCGACGGTCCACACGCCGATGCCGCGCACCTGCACCAGCCGCGAGACGATTTCCTCGTCGCTCATCTTCGACAGCTTGCCCAGCGTGGGCACGGTGCCGTCGAGTGTCTTGGCAGCCAGGTCCTTGATCGATTGCACTTTGGCCTGCGACATGCCGGCGGCGCGAAACTTCTGATCGGGCATCTCGAGCACGGCCTGCGGCCGCACGGCCCGCTTCGAGGGAAAGTTGGCCACGACGCGCCCCATGATCGTGGCTGCGGCCTTGCCCGAGAGTTGCTGATAGACGACGGCCCGAAACAGCGCCTGAAACGGGCTCTGCATCTTCTCCGGCCGATGCGTGAACGGCCCAGAGCGCTTGATCACCTCGCGCAGCTTGGGGTCGACCCGCCGCAAGCGGGCCACCGCTTTCTTCGGATCGTAAGTAAGCTCCACCTGCGCTCCTCGTAGGTCATGCACCCCGTGCATGACAGAGAACAACCAAGATGCATGTCATGCACGGGGTGCATGACCTACGGGACTACGGGACGCCACTTTAGCGGCCGCAAGTCTTCACTAACAGGCACTTGTAGCGGCGGCGGAATTGCGCCTTTTTCGTCTGGTCAACGCGGGCCGGGAGAGTCTAGAATACATGCACCCACGCCGATGCGTTCGCCTACCTAACGCAAACTCGTTCCCCGCTCCCCCCAGGGAATGTTCCGATGAAGCAGCAATCCATGCGAGACTTCAACGACGCCGGCTGTGCCGATCTGCGGCGCTCGGTGGCTCGGCTCAATCGCCGCCAGGTGTTGCAGGCCGGCGGAATCGGACTGTTGGGGCTGGGGCTACCGCAGCTTTGGGCCGCCCGCGCGGCCGCCTCGCCGCTGGGGCAGGGGCCCGGGTTCGGCAAAGCCAAGCGCTGCATCTTCCTGTTCATGTGGGGCGGGCCCAGCCAGCTCGACACCTTCGACATGAAGCCCGACGCGCCGGCCGAGGTGCGGGGGCTGTTCAAGCCGATGGCCACGTGCACCCCGGGCCTGCAAATCTGCGAACACTTCACGCACCTGGCCAAGCGGACCGACAAGCTGGCGATCGTCCGCTCGCTGAATCACACCGATCCGGCGCACCTGTCGAGCGGGCACGCGACGCTCACCGGCCACCCGGCGCCGAAGCTCAATAGCGACGCCGATCCGCCCAGCGAGCGCGATACGCCGCACCTGGGCTCGATGCTCGCGCGGCTGCGCGAGTCGCCCGGCACGCTGCCGCCGTTTGTCACCGTGCCCTGGAAGGCCTACCATCCGGCCGCTCCCGGCGGCCAGGCCCCGGGACAACACGGCGGGTGGCTGGGCCGCGGCTACGATCCGCTGCTAGTCACCGGCGACCCGAACCAACCCGATTGGAAGGTCGACGCGCTGAGCCTGGCCGACGGCATCAGCTACGACCGGATGGATGCCCGCCACGCGCTCTTGAACGAAATCGATCGCCAGCGGCAAGCGTTCGACGCCGCCGCAGTGACGGGGCTCAAAGAAAAGGCCTTCGGCCTGCTCTCGTCGCAAGAAGCCCGCCAGGCGTTCGACCTCTCGCAGGAACCCGACGCGGTGCGCGATCGCTACGGCCGCAACATCCACGGCCAGTGCGTGCTGCTGGCCCGGCGGCTGATCGAACACGGCGTGCCGCTGGTGAACGTCAACTGGCACAACGACGGCCACAACTTCTGGGACACGCACGGGGCCAACTTCTCGCGGCTCAAGAGCGAGTTGATTCCGCCCTCGGACCAGGCCCTGTCGGCCCTGCTCGAGGACCTCGAAGAGCGCGGGCTGCTGGAAGACACGATCATCGCCTGGGTGGGCGAGTTCGGACGCCGCCCGCAAATCGACAACGGCAACGCCAACGACGGCGGACGCTCGCACTGGCCCTTCTGCTATAGCGGCCTGCTGGCCGGCGGCGGCATCGCCGGCGGAGCGGTCTACGGCCGCAGCGACAAGCACGCCGCCAAGCCCGCCGAATCGCCGGTGAGCCCGCAGGACTACGCCGCCACGCTGATGCACGCCCTGGGCATCCCGCGCGAGCAAACCGTGCCCGACCGCTTCGGCCGCCCCATCCGCGTCTACGGCGGCGAGCCCATCACCGAGCTATTCGCGTAAAAACTAGCCCGAAGCGCCAGCGAGGGTTGGGGCAAGTTACTCGCGCGTGGCCGGCTCGCTCACCGCCATCTTTGCTTCCTGCAATTTGGCCCGCGTTTCAAGCGTTGCTTGATGCTCCGTTCCAAGGCGCTTCGCGCGGATCTCTAGCGCATCGTTCAAGCGTTCGATGGCGGTCTCCGTGTCGTCTCGCTCGAGCAGAAGCAAGCCCATGTGGTAGAGCGACTTGGCCGTGTCGGGATGATCGGCACCCAGACACTTGCGGCGGATAGAAAGTGCCTGTTTCAGCAGCTTCTCAGCCTGATCGCGTTCGTTCTTTGCAAGGTGGACCTGGCCAAGATAGTCGATCGCTTCGGCCGTTTTGGAGTGCATCTCCCCATAGCGCGAATGACAAATTGTACGTGCCTCCTCGAACTCGGCCGTTGCCTTGTCGTGCTCCCCTGTTTCTAGGTAAAGAATGCCGTAGCCTACTCTCAAGTCTGACACGAAATGATGATCCGGAGGCAACGTAGCCTGCAAGATTCCAGCCGCTCGGTCTAAGAGTGGCCTAGCCGCCGCAGCATCACGTTCGAAAACATCGGCAATCGCTCGACTTATGTATAGATTCGCCACCTCAAACTGTTCATTCTCCTCGTTGACCAGTGCCAATGCCTCATCGAGGCTTTTGCACGCCGAAGGGAATTGGCCGTAGGCAATTTGAGCCCTCCCGAGAGACCCTAACTCATCTCTCACATCGCGACTGCCCGGCATTTCTTTCCATGCGAGGATGGCCTGCTTGTGGAGTTCGATCGCCTTCTCATAGTTGCCCGTCTCCGTCTCAAGAAGACCCGCCACGCTCAGGGCCCGAGCCCATTGCCGCGGCAACTCCTTGAATACCGGCGTCAATTCCTCAACCACACCTTCGAGATACCTACGGGCTTCGTCGTGCTTGCCACGCACGGTCAGTATCATGGCCATCGCTATTTCCGCGTCAGCCAGCATTGCGAGCGAAACACCCCTCCGCTCTCGTAGACGAGAAACGTACTTCGCCGCGCTCTTCTCAGCACGGCCAAACTCACCTAGATTCATTTCGAGCAGGGCAAGATCTCGCCACGATCGCAGTGCGTCACCTACTTCGTTGGCCGGCAGATCCTCTGCAATCTCAGCCGCTCTGGCTAGGTGCTTTCGCGCGGAGTCGAAGTCATTCGTCGCCTCATACGCGACCCCCAGTCTTCGAACTGCCGACGCCGTCTGCTCACTCTTCGGACCATAGATCGACTCGCACAACCGCACAAGTTCACCAATGTGCTGCTGTGTCTTACAATACTCTCCAGCGTCGAAAAGCCTGCCAGCTAGCTTTTTCAGAATCTCGACTGCGAGTTCGCCGTCCGTTTCTGTGGCGTTCTCGTAGGTTTTCCACGACTCCGCGAAGTGGCGTCGAGCATCGTCGTAGCGCTTCAGGCGCTCTTCGGCGATCGCCAGTTCAAACAGCAACTCGGCAATGCTGAGGTCGCGTTGTTTCAAGACCTCCAGGAAGACCGTCTTCGCCTGGTTATACAAATCGACGGCCTCGTCATTCGCATCGGTCTCGAGGTGGACTCGGCCCAGATCCCACAGCGCCGCTGCCTTGAGTTCCGCCCGCACCTTCGTATCGGTGCCCGATTGCTCGACAACGCAGGAGAGACACTTCTCGGCGTGGGCATGATGCTGTAGGTCGAGGTGGATTTTGCCGAGCACGAGCAGGGCATAGAGGGTGCGCGAATCGTTCAGACCAAGCTCTTGCTCGAACAGCGCCCCGGCCCGTTCGAAATGCTCGATGGCTTCGGCATTATTATCGTTGAAATAGAGCTTGAAGCCCTCATCGAGGGCGGCTTTCGCTTGCGTCAACGCCGCATCGTCCGGTTCGGCCGCTTGCACGGCGGACACGGAGGAAATCACCACGATCAGCAAGAGCCATCCCGCAGTTCGTCGAAGCATGCCAGCCGTCCTATTGCTCGAGCAATTCCCAGGGTCACGCACACGATCGCGCGCCATCATTGGAACGTTCGCGGAATTCCCAAACAAGACGAGTTGCGGGTCGGCGGCGAGCACGCCCGCGACGTCCATGCGGCGCCGTATCCCGCGATCGTGAGCTGTTCGCGCAAGAAACTAGCCCGAAGCGCCAGCGAGGGCATGCGCTTTGATGCACATAACAACCCTTGCTCGCGCCTCGGGCTAGTTTCGAATCGTTTCGACTTCAGGCCGACTACTCGATGTCGAGCAGTTCGACGGTGAAGTGCAGCGTGGCGTTGGGGGGAATGACGCCGCCGGCGCCGCGGGGGCCGTAGCCGAGGTCGGGCGGAATTTCGAGCTCGATCATGCCGCCCTTGCCGACGTACTGCAGGCCCTCGGTCCAGCCGGGGATGACGCCCTGCAGCGGAAAGGAGATGGGCTCGCCGCGCTTGTAAGAACTGTCAAACACGGTGCCGTCGTCGAGCCAGCCCTTGTAGTTGACGGTGACCGTGTCCTTGGCGGACGGCTTTTCGCCGTCCGACTTGCGTTGAATGCGGTACTTCAGGCCCGACTTGGTCGTCGTGAATTCCTTCGGCGCGTCCTTGTCGACCGGGCCCGGCTCGGCCGAAAAGCCTCCCTGGGCAAATCCGAGCCCCAAGGCCAGGCTCAATCCGAACAGCAATCGGCTGATGATCATCTTGTCTCCCGCGGTCAATATCCAATGATTCTCGGCCCGGCGCATCGAACGCCGGACGCTTCGCTTCCAAAAGATACGTCGCGGACGGGCGATCGGGCTACGGCAAATCGGGCCCGTTTAGGCATCATCGTCCTGCCGCAACGCATCGGTGAGCGGTTATACTAGCGGCAATCCCGTGCGACCGGCGGCGCAGTATTCCACAAACGACTGACACGAGACGGCAATGCGGACAGCCTGGCTCATCGCGGCATGCCTGGCACTGGGGGCCCCGGTGGCCCCGGCCGCCGAGCCGCCGCCGCCGGAACTGCTGGCCGACGTGATGCCGCTGCTGAAGACGCGCTGCGTCAAATGCCACGGCCCGGCCAAGAGCGAGGCGGGGCTGGTGCTCAGTACGCCCGGCACGCTGGCCCGCGGCGGCGATAGCGGCGCGCTGGTGGGCGACGATCTCGCCGCCAGCCTGCTCTGGCAGCGGGTCGCGGCCGATGAGATGCCGCCCGAGGACCCGCTCTCCGACGAAGAGAAAGCAACGCTGCGGGCGTGGATCGCCGGCGGGGCTGACGGACTGCCGGAGTCACCGAGCAATCACGCCTCGGGCGACCACTGGGCGTTCGTGCCGCTGGAGCTTCCAGAAGTGCCGCAGGTGCAACACGCCGAGATTGCTCGCACGGAAGTCGATCGGTTTCTGCTGGCCAAGCTCGAAGCGCGGGGATTGTCGTTCAATCCCGAGGCGGACCGCGCGACGCTCATCCGACGCGTGGCCTTCGACCTGACCGGGCTGCCGCCGACGCTTGATGAAATCGCAGCCTACCAGCGCGACACTTCGCCGGATGCCTACGGGCGGATGGTCGACCGCTACCTGGCCTCGCCCCACTACGGCGAGCGATGGGGCAAGTTCTGGCTCGACGCGGCGGGCTATGCCGACAGCAACGGCTACTTCAGCGCCGATACTGATCGCCCGCTGGCCTACCGCTACCGCGACTACGTCGTGCGGGCACTCAACGCCGACAAGCCGTTCGACCGGTTCGTGGTCGAGCAACTGGCCGGCGACGAACTCTCGGGCTTCGCACCGGGCGAGGACGCTACGCCGGAGGTCATCTCGCTGCTCGAGGCCACGCACTACCTGCGCAACGGGCAGGACGGCACCGATTCGAGCGACGGCAATCCCGACGAGTTGAAGAACGACCGCTACGCGGCGCTTGAGACCTGCATGCAAATCGTGGGCTCGTCGCTGTTGGGGCTGACCGTGGGCTGCGCGAAGTGCCACGACCACAAGTTCGAGCCGATCACGCAACGCGAGTACTACCAACTGCAGTCGGTGTTCTATCCAGCGTTCAACGTCGAAGATTGGAAGAAGCCTGGCGAACGGTTCGTGTTTGCCAACCTGCCCGGCGAACTCGAGGCCTGGCAGGACAAGAGTGAGCGGATCGACGGCGAGATTGCCACGCTGCGGGCCGCGTTTGCCGAGTGGATCCGCGAGCATCGCCCGCCGTCGCAGGTGCTGTTCGAGGATGCCTTCGTCGAGGGCGGGCCGCCGCTCGTGGACGGCTGGAGCAACACGGCCCCCGGCGACGATGCGGCCAGTGGCACGCCGCCGGTCGCGCTCGATGCAAACGAGGCGCCCGGGGCGCTTGCCAGCGCGGGCACGCTGCGGATTCTGGAAAGCGGGGCCTCGGGCGATCGCTGGCTCTCGACCCGGCAGGCGTTCGACTGGACGCCGGAGGCCGCAGGGCAGTGGATCCAAGCCACGTTCGACCTGGTCGACGACAAGGCCTCGGAAACCGGCACGCCGGCGGCGCGGATCGCCTACCTGATCGCCCTGCACGACTTCGACGATAGCAGCCCCGTGGCCGGCGGCAATTTGTTGTTCGACGGCAACCCGGCCGGCGGAGCGCCTTTGCACCTCGACTATCCCGGCGGCGACTCCGAGGCCCGCGGCACGCTGGGGTCGGCAAAGTACGAGCCGGGCCACAACTATGGCGTGCGCGTCACCCGCACCGCTGAAGGCAGGTTTCGCCTCGAGCACCTCTACGATCACGTGCCCGACGGCGAGCCGATCGAGTTGGGAGCCGCCGACCTACCGGAAGGAGGTTTCGGCTTCGAGTACTGCTGCGGGCGGAGCTTCGTGGTCGACAACGTGCGGGTCGAGCAAAGCGCCGCCGACGAGGAGAACGTCACCGCCGGCCGGCAACTGCTCGAAGAACAAATACGGCGTCAGCAGAAGCTGGCCGAAACGATTCAAGCCAAGGAAGCCGAGCGCGGCTCGCGGCCCGGCAAGATCGCCTGGATGACCGACCGCGCGGCCGATCCGCCGGAGGTGCATCTGCTGCTGCGCGGCAATCACCAAACGCCGGGCGAAGCGGTTGAACCGGCACCGCTGGCGGCGTTGGCCAGCCCGTCGGGCGACCTCGACGTCGAACCGCCCTTCGATGGAGCAACCTCTACCGGCCGCCGCCTGGCTTGGGCGCGCTGGGTCACGCGCGACGGCTCGCGCCCGGCGTCGCTGTTGGCCCGAGTGCAGGTGAATCGAATCTGGCAGCAGTACTTTGGCACGGGCATCGTCGCGACGCCCGACAACCTGGGCACGAGCGGCTCGCCGCCGTCGCATCGCGAGTTGCTCGATTACCTGGCGGCCCGGTTCGTCGAGAGCGGCTGGAGCACGAAGGCGCTTCATCGCCTGATCGTGAACTCTGCCGCGTATCGCCAGTCGAGCCGGTTGGCGCCCGAGGCGCAAGCGATCGATCCCGAAAATCGGCTGTTGTGGCGGCGTTCGGTGCGGCGGCTCGATGCCGAGGCGCTGCGTGACGCGATGCTGGCCACCAGCGGATCGCTGGATGAGACCTTCGGCGGGCCGTACGTGCCCAGCCGGCGCGACACGGCGGGCGAGATCGTCGTGGGCGACGTGCCGGGCGCGCATCGGCGCAGTCTCTACTTACAGCAGCGCCGCACGCAAACGGTGAGCCTGCTGGCCGTGTTCGACGCGCCGAGCATCGTGTTCAATTGCGTCGAACGTCCGGTGTCGACGATTCCGCTGCAGTCGCTCAGCCTGCTCAACTCCGATTTCATGCGGCGCCAGGCCCGAAGCTTTGCCGAGCGTTTGCAGGCCGAAGCGGGCGACGACGCGAACGCGCGCCTTGAGCGGGCCTTTCTGCTGGCGTTGGCTCGCGGCCCGAGCGACGCGGAGCGCGCGGCGGCGGTCGAGTTCCTGAGCGTGCAGCACGACGTGTACGCCGAGCGAGACGATCGCGACGTGCAAAGTTGGACGGATTTTTGCCAGATGCTGTTGGCCAGCAACGCGTTTCTGTACCTGGAGTGAGCGCGATGAAGGAAGACCACGGCCGACAACTTCTCCACGGCGGCACGGAACTTTCGCGACGCGTGTTTCTGGGCAACTGCGCGGGGTCGCTGGGCGGATTGGCGCTCGCGCATTTGCTGGGCAGCGAAGCGCAAGCCGCCGCGCCGCACAAGGCGGCCCAGGCCAAGAGCGTGATCTGCCTGTTTCAGCACGGTGGGCCGAGTCAGATGGACCTGTTCGACCCCAAGCCGGCGCTGGCCAAGTACCACGGCCAGCCGTACCCCGGCGAAGGGCTCGAGGTGCACTTCACGAACCAGGTGGGCAACGTGCTGGCCTCGCCGTTCAAGTTTTCCAGGCACGGCCAGTGCGGCATGGAGCTTTGCGAGCTGCTGCCCCACACGGCCCGGGTGGCCGATGACCTGACGCTGGTCCGCTCGATGAACACCGAGAGCGTCGATCACGAAAGCGCCCTGCGGCTGATCCACACGGGCAAGTTCCTGGCCGGCATGCCCACTTGGGGCGCGTGGGTCACCTACGCGCTGGGCACCGAAAACGGAAACCTACCCGCCTACGTCGTGCTGTCCGACCCCGGCGGTCTGCCGGTCGACGGCGAGCGCAACTGGTCGGCCGGATGGCTGCCGGCCGTGTACCAGGGCACGCCGTTTCGCGCGGGCGACTCGCCGGTGCTGAACCTGCAAACCCCGCCCGGCGTTTCGGCCGCGGCCCGAACGAATCAGATGCAGTTCCTCGAGCGGCTCAATCGGGCGCACCTGGCACAGCATCCGGAAAACAGCGAGCTGGCCGCGCGGCTGACGAATTTCGAGATCGCCGCGCGGATGCAAACGGCCGTGCCCGACGTGCTCGACATCTCCGACGAGACGGCCGAAACGCAGTCCCTGTACGGGCTCGACAATCCGGCGACGCAGGAATATGGCATGCGGTGTCTGCTCGCGCGGCGGCTGGTGGAGCAGGGCGTGCGGTTCGTGCAGGTGTTTCTGCAATCGCAGCCCTGGGACACACACAGCAAGAACGCCGAAAGCCTGAAGGGGCTGTGTGCCAAGACCGATCAACCGAGCGCCGCCCTGGTGCAGGACCTGAAGCGGCGGGGACTGCTCGACTCGACGATCGTGCTGTGGACGGGCGAGTTCGGCCGGCAGCCCATCTCGCAAGGACCCGACGGGCGCGACCACAACCGCCGCGGCTTTTCGCTGTGGCTGGCCGGCGGCGGTTTCAAGGGCGGATACGTGCACGGCGCCACCGACGACTTCGGCTACGAATCGGTCGAAGACGTCGTGACGGTGCACGACCTGCACGCCACGCTGTTGGCGGCGCTGGGGCTCGATCACCACCGGCTGACCTATCCGCACGAAGGCCGCCCGGCAAGTTTGAGCGATGCCGACGTGACGGGCGCCCGAGTCGTGAGCGAGTTGCTGGCGTAAACGGCCGCCGCAACATTCCGCGACGCTACGCCCAGTCTTCGTCGAGCAGCAGCAGAAGCGCGTCGACCGCGTCGTCCGACGCCAGCTCTTTGTCGGCCAGGTCCTCGGCCCAGGCCAAATCGACGGCCAGCGCCACCGCGGCGCTTGAGGCCGGCGCCGACTCGGCGGACTCGACCAGGGGCACCGCGGAGGACGATGCCGAGGTCGTCGCGGCAGGCGCTGCCAGCGCGAGAGCTACCGCTTCTTCCTCGTCGCCGGACAGCGCCAACGGTTCCGCCGACGCGGGGGCCGGCGGGCCCGAGCCATAAGGCCAGGGGTACAGCGGCAGGTTCGACTTCACGCGGATTTCGGTCGTGAACACGTAGTCGGGCACGCCCGGGGCCGGATGATCGAACGTCAACTCGACGAAGTAGCCGGTCGCTCCGCTGCCGGGCATAGGCACGTCCCCGACGTAGGTGCCGCCGCCTTGGTCGGCCAGGATCGAACTGGTCCAGGTGATGCCGGGATTGTACGCGCGGCGAAAGTCGCGGGCCGAGTTGTTCGTGGCCTGCCAGAGCCGCACCGACAGCGGCGCGGTCGTGGCCGTGACCTGGATCTCGCCATCCTGGGCCACCGTCCAGGAGAACTCGGGCAGCGTGCGATTGTTCAAGATGGCTTCGTAAAAGCCATAGGTACTTTCGCCGGCTCGACCGTCCAGGCCGTGGCCCGTGTTGGGCAGGTAGCGCAGGTAGTTCTCGGTGCCGGGGATGTCGTCGAAGTAGTACTGCGCCGAGTCGGAAACGAAGAACTCGTCGCCGGCCGAGTTGATCAACAGCTTGGGCATGTCGTCGAACATGCCATTGTTCAAATAGCGGTACGGGTCGACGATCTGCGACAGCTCCTGGGCCTCGGGCGTGAGGATGCGAGAGAAAATCTGCTCGTCTTCGTAGTCGTGGACCGCCGGCGAGAAGAAGCCGTAGACGTTGTAGTGGTGGACCATCTGCGGGCCCTGGTTGAGCACGTCGATCACGCCGGGGATGATGGCCCGCACGCGATCGTCGACCGCGGCGGTGAGCCAGGTGGTCCAACCGCGCTTGGAGTAGCCGGTAACGACGAAGTCGTCGATCTGCTCGGTAGGACGCACCGTCGGGATGAAGTCCTGCACGGAGTCCATCGCGCGGACAGCGCTTTTGGCCATGGCCACCAGCACGGGCCAGGTTTCGTTGCCGGGGTCGCCGATGCCGGACAGGAAGCGATCGAACGAGTAGGCGATGATTTCGTCCTCGGAGCGCGGACCGTAGTCGTCGCCGACGAATTCCAGCGGCTGGCTGGGCACGGTCCGCAACCGCACGGTGACCGTGCCGGTGGCCAGCGCCAGGTCGCGCATGTCGGAGTTCGGCGAGTTGGGGGCCGAGCCGAAACTGTTGTTGCCGCCGGTGATGTACAGCAGGGCGGTCTCGGAGAGCGCACCGTTGGGCACGACCACTTCGACCCAGTGTCGCCAGTCGGGCTTGTCCACGTCGGCGCTCGAGCGCCAGGTTTGGCTGGTCATGTCGAGCACATAGAACGTATAGCCGGCTCCCACTACCGTCTTGGCCACCGTGTAGTGGTACGACGCGTCGGCCGCGGCGACGTAGTCGGCCAGCGCCGTCGAGGTGCGGGTGTCGACCTCGAGCGCCAAATCGGGGCTGATGCTCTCCTGGCCATCGCTGCCGACGACGCGGGCCCGCAGCGTGATGTCGTATTGCGTCGGGTTGGCGGGCAAGTCGTGGTCGAGACTAAACGTCGAGGCGCTGGCGAACAGCGTCGACTGCGTGTAGTTGGTTTCGCCCAGGTCGGCGTAGTCGCCGTCGTTGTTCAGATCGACGTCGATCGACACGACCGTACCGTCGGGTAACGTGGCGGAGCTTTCGGCCGTCACGGTCAATTGCGGCGTGAGGTCGATCGTGAAGGGGACCAGCGACGTCAGCTCGAGCGCCGGAGCATCGGCCAGGTTGATCTTGGTCAGCACGCCCCCGTTGTTGCGAGCCACGATCTGATCGACCGCGTTGACCACGCCGCTGCGGTCGTAGTCCCAGGGGTTGTTGACGCCCACGCCGAAGCCGGGGTTTGCGCGAGCCGCGATTTCGTCCGTGGCACTGGTGATGAACACGGTGGGCGAGCCGCTGCCGTCGTCGCCGATACGGTTGCCGAAGAAAAACTCGTCGGACTCGCTGAGCCCGGTATTCGTATTGAAGCCGCCCGTGGCGTCGTTGCCCTCGAAGATCACGCGCAGCCAGCGATTGGCAATGGCGCCGTCGGGCCAAACGAGCCCGATGCGGTCGGAGCCCAAGACGCCCGCGCCGGGCCGGATCGAAATCGAGCTGGGCTGCGGAGCCGCCACCCAGGTGTCGGGCGACGTATCGCCCAGCGAGGTGCTCACGTAAAACTGGAAGTCGTCGGTCGAGATGGGGCTTTGCAGGTCGTCGACGTCGATCATCAGCCCGTTGATGCCGCGCGAGAAGCTGGTAATGTTGTCGAACGCGGCCGGACCGTCGCCGCGCTGGTAGGGCGACTTGTTGAAGGCGATCGCGCCGTCGTCGCTGGCGCTCACGCCGGGCGTGAAGCCGTCGAACTTCGAGTTGTTGTAGAAGATTTCGCGCCCCGCGACCGCCGTCAACAAGCGGCGGCTCTCCAACTCCTCGAAGCGCGGGTAGCCGCGGGAACACCGTACTTTGGCCGACCGTCCGCGCGAGATGGACCGGGCTCGTAAGTCGCTCATGACGTGGGGCTCCAGGGGCAGTGGAGGGGACGCTTCTCTGCGCCAAACAAAAAACAGCGGCTTTAGTATATCACGCCGCCGCGGCGAAACGAGACGCCCCTTCAGATTCCGCACCCCCGAAGTCGACGTTGCCCGCACCCGCCGTTTCGCCCCGAGCCATCGGCGACGGCGCGTCTCCGTCACCGGTTCAAGAATCGTGAGCCCCCAGCGCGTCACGGATGACCGCCCGCGCCCGAACCGGCTACCACGTCACCGTCACCCCGCCGAACGGACCGTGAAAGGCCAGGTGCCCCTCGTAGTCCAGCTCCGTGGGGTCGTTGACCATCATGGGCATCAGCGGAGCGTTGCGGGTGAAGTTCTCCGCGGCCAAAGCGAGGCCGTCGAGAAAGATGCCCTGGTAGCCGAAGCGGAAGATGATGTGCGGCGTGCATTGCCACTGCCCGGTAATGGCCAGATCGGTGCCCAGCGTGGCCCGGCCCTGCGAGCGCGAGCCGGTAATCGTCGAAGCCACGGGTCCGGCCAGGGGACCAAACTCATACACCGAGCGCTGCCGGGCACCGTTGCGCATCAGCAGGAACTTGGCTTCCAGGTCGATCCAGAACCGCGGCTCGAACTGCATCGAGATCGAAAAACCGGCCTGGAACCCGTAGAGGCTGTTGCTGGTCGAGACGTTGGCCGTGTCGAGACTGCCGTCGGCCACCGGTTCGAGCGACTCGGTCAGGTACGAAAACTGCTCGTCGATGTTGATGTAGCGGAAGCCCACCAGCGCCGTGGCCGAGACGCACGAGGGCGGCATGGCCATGCGGTGCCGCAGGTTCAATTCGGCGTTGTTGAAGTCGGAAACCAGCCGGATCGAGGCATAATAGTTGTAGTCGAAGCCCACCTCGGCCGGATCGCCAAAATAGGTAAACGGCGAGAACAGGTCGCCGGCCGTGCCCAGGGCATTGGTGTCTTCGTTCTGCACCGCGCTGCGCTGATCCCAACGCAACAGTCCCAGAAAGCTGGCTTCCACGGCCGAGCATTCATCGAGCCAGCGTCCCACCACCACGCGCATGCCCGGCTGGTGCACGATCTCCAGGTCGTGCGTCGTCAGCGCGATCGTGGTCGGGTCGCCGACCGTGGCCATCCACTGGTTGCTGGCCCAGTCGCGGCGAAAGGCCACGGCGTCGACCGTGACGTAAGTCGTCTCGAGCGGGGTGCGGTACAATAGCGGCGGGCAGCAGCGCCCGATCCAGTCGAACGGGCCGATGCACGTGGCGCGGTTGTCGGTGACCGCGGCGCCGTTCCAGCCTCCGCCGGGCGACGATGGCACGGAGTTGAGCCAGTCAGTGGAGCCTGCCGGGTCCCCGGGCAAGTGGGCCTCGTCCTGCCCGCGCGCATCCTGCACCAGAACACACGCGAGCATCGCTAGCAGGGCGAACAGCGCGATCCGCGGCATACTTCCTCTCGCGATAGCGGCACAATCCAACGATGCGGTAGGATCGCTAAATCCCACATCGTTTGTTTTCGACCCGCACCCTCGTCAAATGCAGAGAATAGCGCACAACCCTCAGCGATTGCGCACTTTCTCCACCTTGCCGACGGCCCAGTCCCGCTATTCGAGCAGCAGCGGCACGAGGTCGTCGACTTCATCCAACGACGCGTCGTCGCGCTGCTGGAAGGACCCTTCCATGGCCAGCACCTGGTCGACGTCCGCCAGCATCGAGGTGCTTTCGCCCGCATCGGCCGCAGCGAGTGCCAGGGCTACGGCCCCGCTGTCGAGTGCCGAGGGCGGCGGCGGTGTGGGGATCTGGATGCGTGAGAGCATGCCGATGTTGTTGCGGGCCAGAATCATGTCGACGGCGTCGAGGCGGCCGTTCTTGTCGAAGTCGTAGGCGTTGCTCACTGACAGGCCCATGGCCGGCTGGTTGTTGCGCACCCGCACCTCGTCCACCGCGTTGGTGACAAACTGGCTCGGCGGCGTGCCGTCGAACGTGTCGCCGATCCGGTTGCCGAAGAAGAACACGTCGGGCGAAGCCAGACCCGTGTCGGCGTTGGCGGCCACGATCACCTGCAAGTACGTGTTCTTGATCGCGCCGTCGGGCCAGGTGAGCACCACGCGGGTCTCGCTCGGCGTGGCAAACGCCACCACTCCCGAAAGGGCCGGGGCAGGGGACCACGTGCCAGGCGCGTTGTTCGCGCCGACGTGGAACATGAAGTCGTCGGCCGAGATGTTTGGATGCGAGCCGGCGATGTCGATCATGATGCCGTTGAGCCCGCGCGAGTAGCTGGTCACATTCTGCGGCCCGGCCAACGGACCGCCCGGCAACAGGGCCTGCTTGGTGAAATCGACCGCGTTGTTGTCGTTCAAGTTGATGCCGGCATCGTGCCCGTCGAACGACGAGTTGTTGTAGAACACGTAGCGCCCCAGCACCGTGCCCACCGGCACCGACCCGAATTCGTAGGCTCCGATATCGATCCGGCCTCCCGTGACTCGCGCAAAGCCCTCGCCGCGCTGGTCGTAATCCGGCGGCGGGGCGAAGTTCGGGTCGCCCGCGTTGACGGCCGGGCTGCCGGAGATCAGAGCATGGGTGAGCGTCGGCCCGCCGTTGTCGGCCAGGGTGGTGTCGAGCACGGTGTTGATGTCGAGCACCCCGGCGAGGCCGTCGCCGACGATATTGCCGTCGACGCCATTGGCGAGACCGCCGGCGGTAGCGGGGTCGCCGATGAGGTTGTAGCTGCTGGCGGGATCCAACGTGCCGCCGACATCGCTGGGCAATTCGACCCCTGCTTGGTCTACGAATGCGAAGTTGCCGGCTACGATCGTATGCTCCAGCTGGGCCTGCGGGGCGTTCAGGCCGCCGCCGCCGCTGCTGCCAACCGCGTCTACTAACCTGTTGCCGGTAATCGTGCTGTTCCGGATGATGACCGGCTCGTTGCTGTAGATGCCGCCGCCCCGTCTCTCCGCATGATTCCCCGAAACCGTGCTGTTCGTCAGCGTCAGGGGCCCGCTGTTGTAGATTCCGCCGCCGGAAAATGCGGCACCGCCTGGGGGATCGTCGCCGAAGGGACCGCCAATCCCGTTGTCTGCGATCGTGCTATCGCGGATGGTCATTTCGCCATCGTTGTAGATGCCTCCCCCAATACCACCGGGCCACAGGTAGTTATCAGCGATCGTGCTGCGTTCAACGACCATCTGGCCATCGTTGTAGATACCTCCCCCGGCGCCGCCGAGGTTGTTAACCACTTCGCTGTCTGAAAGGGTCAAATGCCCAAGATTGGCGATCGCACCGCCGGAGAATACAACGCCGGCGGCGCCACCCCGCAGAGTCATCCCTTTCAAGTGGACGGTTCCAAACAAGATCTCAAAAATGCCGCCAGCCCTTTCATGTGAGCCCGGGCCGCCCGAATAGAGCTCGCTGGCGTCGATAGTGGTGGCGCTAGCCCCGGCTCCCACAATCTTCAGGCTACCATTGTCGAGGAGATTCAGATTGCCCGTCAGTGCCGCATCCTCACCCGTGCCCTGAATGGTGAGCTTGTAGGTGCCAACCGACAGCTTGATGACGTTGTCGCCGGGGTCGTTGTTGGCGTAGATCACCGCTTCGCGGAGCGACCACAGGCCGTCATCGGGATCGAGGATGTCTTCGAAGATGTCGACGACGATCATGCCGTCGACGGGTGTGGAGGGCGCCGTGCTCTCGACGGCCCCGACGTCGATGCGGCCGCCGATCACGCGCGGGAAGCCCTCGCCGCGCTGGTCGTACTCCGGCGGCGGGACGAAGTTGGGATCGCCGGTGTTGATGGCTGGGCTGCCGGAGATCAGCGCATGGGTGAGCGTCGGACCGCCGTTGTCGGCCAGGGTGGTGTCGAGCACGGTGTTGATGTCGAGCACCCCGCCCAGCCCATCGCCGACGATGTTGCCGTCGACGCCGTTCACGAGCCCGCCGGCGGTGGCGGGGTCGCCGATGAGGTTGTAGGAGCCGGTTAGTGAATTGCCGTAGTAGTCGTCGGGTACGGCCTCCTCGGCAGTTCCTCGGAAGTTGCCGGCGAGAATCGTATGCTCAAGCACGCCGATGCCGGCAAATCCTCCGCCCAGTTCACGAATAGGCATCGGCGTAAACACGAAAAATGGCAGGCCATCGGCGTCCGCCCGATTGCCCGTGATCGTATTGTGGCGACTGACGATTCTGCCGCCGATTGCTCCACCGAACCGATCGGCGATGTTGCCCGAGAAGGTCGAGTGCGTCACGACCGCGGCCTCGCTCGACGAATGATAAAGTCCTCCCCCGTCGCCGCCTGCCGAGTTCCCCGAAATGGTTGAGTGATCGATCGAGAGGCTGCCTCTCGAGGAAACTGCACCTCCCGAGCCGCCTGCAAGGTTTCCGAAAAAGTTGGAATACCCGATGACTAGCTCACCATCGCCGTCGACGTGAATCGCACCGCCCTCTCGTGCTGAATTGTCGGCGAAGGTCGAATCTTCGACCGTTACCTGGGTCCCGTCCTCGCTGAAGATTGCTCCGCCATCGCGCTCTGCGGAGTTGAGGGTGACGGTGCTGTTGGCGACCGCCAGTTGACCAAAGTTGGCGATCGCTCCGCCACGCCGGGCTTCTCCCCCGGTGAGTTTGAGGCGATCGAGTTCAAGATGTCCGCCGTCGACGGTGAATATGCCGCCGAATTCCTCCCACTCGAGGAGGCTCGCATCGATGACTGTGGCGTCAGAGCCCGCGCCGACGATTCTGAGGCTGCCGTTGTCCAACACGTTGAGGTTGCCCGTCAACGAGGCGCCCTCCTCAATGCCGAGAATGGTCAGTGGGTACGTCCCGGCAGAAAGCTGGACCACGTTGTCGCCGGGGTCGTTGTTGGCATAGATCACGGCCTCGCGGAGCGACCAGAGCCCATCGGCCTTTAGGCTGTCGTCGAAGACGTCGACAAAAATCACGCCATTGACCGGGGGCGGATTCTGCAGACTCTCGACAGCGCCGATGTCGATGCGGCCGTTCTGAACGCGCGGGAAGCCCGCGCCGCGCTGATCGTAGTCGGGCGGCGGCAGGAAGTTCGGGTCGCCAGCGTTGATGGCCGGGCTGTCGTAGATGAGGGCGTGGGTCAGCGTCGGGCCGCCATTGTCGGCCAGGGTGGTGTCGAGCACGCTGTTGATGTCGAGTACGTCGCCGAGGCCGTCGCCGACGATGTTACCGTCGACGCCGTTCACCAGGCCGCCGGCGGTGGCGGGGTCCCCGATGAGGTTGTACGCGCTGCCCGCGGTTAGAGATCCACCGGCGTCCGTTTCAATGTCACTCCACCGGGGAGAACCTGCGGCCCAAATGTTGCCAGCGACGATGGTTTGATCGAGCATGGCGTGGGTGCCATTGGAGAGATAGATTCCGCCGCCAAAGCCAAAGTCGCTGAAAGCGACATTGGCTCGGTTCTGCACGACGGTGCTGTGGTGCAGTTCAACCAGGCTACCGGTGTGAACGTTGAAGATGCCGCCGCCAAAGTAGCCGGCTTCGTTTCCGGACAGCGTCGAGTTGGTGACCACGACCGTACCGCCGGTGGCATTGTAGATGCCGCCGCCGTCGGACTGGCTGCTGTTATTCGAGAACGTGCTGCGCTCGACGTGGACCTCGCCGGCACCCGCGTTAAGAAGGCCGCCGCCGGCGCTCACCGCGGTGTTCTGGTCGATCGTCGTCTCAACGATGGTCAGCGGCACGCCGAGGTTATAGATACCGCCGCCGTGGGTGGCCGCATTTCCGGAGATCGTGCTGTCGACAATCTCGGCTTCACCGACCGCCCCACCGAAGACGCTCTGTTCCGTGCTGTGGATGCCGCCGCCGGTCAGGGCCTCATTGTCGACGACCCTGGTTCGCAATAGCGAGAGTTTGCCCGCATTGTTGTGGATCCCGCCGCCTATACCGAGCCCGGTCACGCTACGGTTCTTGGAAACTACCGTATCGATGATAGACACCGTACTCGCGTCGCTTTGCACTCCGGCACCGAAAGCGAGCGAGTTGCGCGTGATGACACTATCGGAGATGATCGCCTCACTAATCGCAACACGGATCCCACCGCCCACATTGTCCGAAATCATTGTGTCGGTAATCGTCAACAGCCCTTCGCCAGCTTGGCTGACACCTCCGCCCAGGACAGCTGAGTTGTGTGAAACAACACTCCCAGTAATCGTCAGTGGTCCGCCCGCGTTGTGGATTCCACCGCCGAAATACGGTGTCAGGCTCGCCGAATTGTGCGAGATCGTGCTGTTTGTAATCTCGGTCTCCGAGAGTCGAGCATATAGTCCGTTGCCGCTCCCACTGGCGACGTTCTCGGTAATCGAGGAGTCTAAGATGGATACCCTGCTCTCGCTCGCGTAGACGCCGCCGCCATCGCTTCCCTTGTTGCCCGTCACCAGTACTTGGCTAATCGATAGTTGCCCTTGCACGACCTGGATGGCCCCGCCGGCGATCTGGGCAGTTGGACCACTCCCTCGTCCTCCGGTGAGTGTCAATCCTTCGAGGTAAGCTTCCGCCCCCGAGTGGATATCGAAGAGACGGTCGCCCCGGTTGAGCTGCTCGTTAAACAGCCCCGAGGCGCCGACGGTGGTCGTCTCGGCGCCGGCGCCTAGGACTTGAAGGGACCCGCTGTCGAGGGCGTCGAGATCGCCGGTCAGGGCGTCGTCCTCGAAGGAGCCTTGTATTGTCAGCTCGTAGGTGCCGCCGGCGAGCTTGATGACGTTGTCGCCGGGATCGTTGTTGGCGTAGATCACGGCCTCGCGGAGCGACCACAGGCCGTCATGGGGATCGAGGATGTCCTCGAAGATGTCGACGACGATCATGCCGTCGATGGGCGTGGAGGGCGCCGTGCTCTCGACGGCCCCGATGTCGATGCGACCGCCGATCACGCGCGCGAAGCCCTCGCCGCGCTGGTCGTACTCCGGCGGCGGGGCGAAGTTGGGATCGCCGGCGTTGATGGCCGGGCTTTTCTCCACCAGCGCATGGGTCAGCGTCGGTCCGCCGTTGTCGGCCAGGGTGGGGTCGAGCACCGTATTGATGTCGAGCACGCCACCTAAGCCGTCACCGACGATGTTGCCGTCGACGCCGTTCACGAGGCCGCCGGCGGTGGCGGGATCGCCGATGAGGTTGTAGCTGCTGGCCGGATCCAACGTACCGCTGATATCGGTGGGAACGTCGCCAACTGACGCTACTCCAAAATTGCCGGCAACGATCGTATGCTCCAGCAGTGCCTGCTGGGCGTTGATCCCGCCACCGTCGGCGCCCCACAACCGGTTACCCGTGATCGTACTATGGCGGATGACGATCGGTTCGCTGCTGTAGATACCCGCGCCTTCTGTTTTCGCAAAATTCCCGGAGACCGTGCTGTCGCTGACGGTCAGTTCCCCGGTGTTGTAGATTCCACCGCCTCGATCCATCTGTCCCGAGAAAATGCCGAAGCCGTTCCTGGCGATCGTGCTGCGGGTGATGGTCATTTCGCCATCGTTATGGACGCCACCACCAGCACCGAAAAGGATTGATAAGTTGTCAGAGATTGTCGTGCCCGAAATGATCATTTGGCCGCGATTGCTGATACCCCCTCCGAGAATCGCGAGATTGTTAACGACGCCGCTGTCCGTGAGGGTCAGATGTCCCGTATTGTGAATTGCCCCCCCATCAAAGCCGGCCGCTCCGCCCCTCATCGTCACACCTTGCAGATGAACCTCTGCGGCACGGATCTCGAAGATGCCGCCGCTTGAGTCTGAGCCTGCCAGGCTGCCGTCGACGTCGTAGTAGAGCGCAGTGGCGTCGATGGTAGTGCCGCTGGATGACGCTCCCACGATCGTCAGACTGCCGTTGTCGAGAATGTTCAGATTGCCCGTCAGGGCGGCATTCTCGTTGGTGCCCCGAATCGTGAGCGGATAAGTTCCCGCCGGCAGTTGAATCTCGTAGTCGTCCGGCGAGGCGTTGGCCGCGAGGACGGCTTCGCGCAGCGAAATGAGGCCATCGTCGGCGTCGACGACGTCGTCGAAGGTGGTTACTTCGACCACGGTGGCGGTGAGCAGATGCCGCGATTCGAGCGGCTCGAACGAATGGGAAAAAGAACGAACGCGAGACGTGTGGGCGCGCAGTGCCGGGCGCACCGCTGCGCGGGTGCGTGTGCGAAGCATGCCTCTGCTCCTGTTCCAGTTGTGCTAACGCACAGGCCTGCTGTTCCGGCACCAGGTCTGCCTTGCCCTTAATCGGGTAACCTACCCCTCATCAGTAGTTGTGTCAAGCTTTTTCGAAGCGGCGTGTTAGCGATGCGCGCACAACTGGTTACGACCACAGATTCCGGTCCAGCGTTCGGTAATTGATCGCTTCGCTGATGTGCGCAGGCGCAATCGATTCGCTACCGTCGAGGTCGGCGATGGTGCGCGCCAGGCGCAGGATCTTGTCGTGCGCTCGGGCCGAAAGGGCCAACTCGGTCATGGTGGAGCGCAGCAAATTGGTGCACGCGTCGTCGAGCGGGCAGAACGTGCGAATCTGGCGGTGGGTCATCTGGCCGTTTTGACGGGTGGCGGTGCGAGCGAAACGCTGACGCTGGACTTCGCGGGCGCCGACGACCTGTTTGCGCATCTCGGCGCTCGAGGTGCCGGGCGTCTTGGCCGAAAGCTCGCGGAACGGCACCGCCGGCACTTCGATCTGGATGTCGATGCGATCGAGAGCTGTCAAACCTTCCAAAAAGAACCCGCCTGCCCAGCCTTATAATCGAGTTG
>ERZ869936.778-NODE-778-length-27041-cov-5.258060_pt1 | contig 27041 bp, 33 predicted proteins | sample MGYA00520876_ERZ869936 | MGnify/ENA primary metagenome ERZ869936 (study PRJEB32218, sample SAMN09650985) | biofilter metagenome | isolation source: enrty point of leading RO module | place: Saudi Arabia: Thuwal, RO plant located on Red Sea | collected 2016-02-17 ... | reverse complement strand
GCGTGTCCCAGAACTCGGCCGTTGACAGCGACTTGACCTGGGTCGAGGACTCACCCGCATCCGCGCTCTGGGTCGCCTTCCCCTGACCGCCGATGGCGCCGGCAGTCAGGCTGCCCTTCACGCCGATGGTCGCCGTTGTTTCGCGGCTGACGTTCACGTAGTCGACTTTGTACGTCTTGAAGTAAGGCGCATCGGGAACCACAAAGATGGTGCGCCCTTCCTGCCGGTAGCGAATGTTGACCTGCTGGGCCACCCGGTCGAGGATCGCGGGGAGCGTTTCGTCGATGGCATTGAGGCTGACCACGCCTTGAACTGCGGGGTGCACGTCGATGTTCTGCTTGGTGTCGCGCGCCAGCGCGAACAGCAGTTCCTTGACCGGCACTTCGTTGACCACGACGCTGTAAGTCGGCAGCTGCACTTGCGGTTTCGGCGGCGGCAGGAAGTCGCTCACCGTCACCGGCGGCAGAATCTGCTCTCCGGCGGGGCGTGGCGCGGTTCGATCCAGGCTGAGATGGCCCTCCGACGGCGGCACTGCGGGCCGATAGCTGCAACCGCCGATGGCTGCCGCGACGAGCACGGCCATCCAGATGCCGTGGCGGGCGGTCGGGCGCGAACAGGCAATCATCCCGCCGGCCAGATGACCTTCCCCGCTCATGACCTGGAGCCTCCCGTCGTCGAACAGTTCATGGATATGCGATGCACTGCAAGGGGTCCGACAGGCGGTTCAGGAGTTGTGCATGGCGATCTCGGCACGCACACCTCTTACCGTGCGGTAATAGGGCCTGTTTGCCTTCAAGGCGTCAGGCAAGGCCTCGATCTGCGCATTGACCTCTTCGAGCCGATCGAAACTGCCGTATAGCACGGTCAGATATGGGCGTTGCTGTGCAATCGTACGGTACACAAAAACCTTATTTATCTCAAGATAATTAGAGATTGTGTTGAGATACTTTCTCAGGAGTTCGGGGTCCCCGGACCCGAGCAACTGAATGCTGTATCGGCTGGCATTGGTCTCCGCCAGCCAGCGTTCCGTGGCCTGCAATCTCTGTTCCAGCAAGTCCATCGACGTGTCGGGCTCGTTCGCCGGCATCGCTTCTGTCGGCGCGGCCGGCGCCGCGGCCCGTGCCGGGTGCATTGCAGGGACTGGCGCCGGGGCGGCAGGCGTTGAGCCCGGACTGACACTGTCCGTCGGCCGCTGACCTTCCGCCGCCGTGGCGGACGCGGAGGCGAGCGCGGTTTCCCCGGGAGGCGTTGCCGCGACCGTCGCCAAACCCGGGCTGTCCGCTGCCGGCTCGCCTACCTGGTTAAACCAGGCAAAAGCCGCTACGCCGAGAGCTCCGCCCGCCAACAGGCCGGCCAGTGCATAGCCGATCGGTGCCCGGGGCGCCGTGCGAACCGGATTTGTGAATTCGCTGTCCCGGATGGCTGCGCGCACATGCTTGAGCGAGATGTTGTGAGTGCCATCGGCGTAAGCGGCCAGCAGCGTCTTGTCGGCAAGGATATTGACGCGGCGCGTGAGACCGACGCTGGCGCGAGCGATCTCCTCCACCACGCGCCGGCCGAACAGATCCGGCCCTCGATAGCCGGCGGCCTGCAGACGAAACACCAGGTAGGAACGTACATCCGCGGCCGTCAGCGGCGACAGCGAAAAGCTGTGGGTAACGCGCTCTCGCAACTGACGGATTTGCGGCCTGCGCAGGTTCTCGTCGAACTCCGGCTGCCCGAAGAGCACGATCTGCAGCAGCTTGTGCTGGTTGGTTTCCAGATTCGACAGCAGGCGAATCTCTTCGAGCGTCTCGATCGGCATGCCCTGCGATTCTTCGACGAAGAGCACGACCTGCCTGCGCTGCGAGTGCCGTTCCAGCAGCCGCTCGTTGATCTTGTGCATTACCTCCAGGCGCCCGGCGTCCTTGGGCACTTCCATCTGCATCTCGAAGGCGATGGCGTGCAGGATCTCTTCCGGGGAGACGCTGGGGTTGGCCAGGTAGACGGTTTCCACGGAGTGCGGAAGGCGGGCCTGCAGCATGCGGCAGAGCATGGTCTTGCCGCTGCCAACTTCGCCGGTGACCTTGATGATGCCCTCGCCCTGCGAGATGGCGTAGATCAGCGCTTCCAGGATGGCGCCGCGATTGCCGCCCTCGAAGAACACGTCGGTGTCAGGCGTGATCTTGAACGGCGCATGCGCCAGCCCGAAGAACGCGTAGTACATCTACTTCTCCTCCTGCCCCTGTTCGTAGGCCTGCATGCGGCTATACAGGGTGGTGCGATGCACTCCCAGCAAGCGGGCTGCCTGGCTGAGATTGCCGTGCGTGATCTCGAGCGCCGCCTCCACGTAGCTGCGCTCCAGTTCCTTCAGCGTCAGGTCGAGGTTGAAGTGTTTGTTCGTCTGCAGGTGGCGGCGGGCCGCGTCGAACGATGCCCTGTAGTCGGTGCCGACCAGGTTGGGTGGTGGCGGCGGCTCCTCCCAATCAAGCTCGGAGAGCAATTGCTGGGATGAAATTGCCTGGCCGCCGTATTTCGTGGACAGCCTGATGACCACGTTGCGCAGTTCCCGCACGTTGCCGGGAAAGCCGTAGTCCATCCACACGGCCCGGGCGCCGTCATCGAGGCTGCACGGGTCAGAACCGACCTGCCCGGCGTACAGCGCGGAAAAATGTTCGAAAAGTGCGAGCTTGTCCTCGCCGAGCTCGCGAAGGGCGGGTACCTGCACGGCGAAGACGGTCAGCCGGTGATAGAGATCGGCGCGGAAATGGCCAGTCTTGACCTCCTGCCGAAGGTCGCGGTTGGTGGCAGCGATCACGCGGGCGTTGCTGACCCGGCTCTGGGTCTCGCCCACCCTTTGATACTCGCCGTTCTCCAGGACTCGCAGCAGCTTGGCCTGCAGTTCGAGTGGCAATTCGCCGATCTCGTCAAGAAACAGCGTGCCATCCTGGGCATCCTCGAAGTAGCCGGCACGTGCGGCCGTCGCGCCGGTAAACGCGCCCTTGCTGTAGCCGAACAGTGTGGGCTCCACCAGGGTGGGCGAGATCGCCGCGCAGTTGAGCGCCAGAAACGGCTTGTCGGCCCGCTTGCTTTGATTGTGCAGGGAGCGCGCCACCAGCTCCTTTCCGCTGCCCGATTCGCCCTCGATCAGCACCGGAAACACCGAGTCGGCGTACTGGCGGATCTGCTGGTGCAGCTTGGTGATGGCCGGGCCGTCGCCGACGATGCCGGTGTCCGCTTCCTTCGAAACCTCCTCGAACCGAGCGGTTTCGCGCGACCGCTTGAGTAACGCCTTCAGGTCTTCGGGGTCACAGGGCTTTGCGACGAATTCGATGGCCCCCAGGGTGCGGGCGTAGCGGGCATTCGCTTCGTCGCTTTGGCCGGACAGCACCACGATCTTCATCGATGGTGAATAGGTCAGCAGCTCGCGAATAAGCCGGAACCCCTCGTCCGGGCGGTGCGGATTGGGCGGCAACCCAAGATCCACCAGCGCCAACTCGGGCGGGCTGTCGAGCTGCAGGATCAGGCTTTTCACCTGGCTGCGCGACCCGGCGATGCGCACGCTGTATTCGCGACTGAGCACGAAATCCAGCGTGTCGGTAATCAGCGGGTCGTCGTCGACGATTAGCAACTCCGGTTTCTGGGACGCGGAGGCCTTGGATGAAGCGGATTCGGAGGGTGGTGTGCTCATGGCTGCGCTAGTGTGCCAGAAACCCCATGCGGTTCATATGGTTGCGAGGAGCGGTGAGAGGTGCCGACGGCCCCGGATGCAGCGACGCCCGAACCGGCGCCCGGGCGATGGTCAAGACGGGGGGGCGCAGGCGCGCGTCCGCAATCGTCTGCCGCCGCCTGCGCGAGTAGTGCAAGTCGAGAGCGGGCCGGGGTTTTTTCCCGCCGGCGCCCGCGCGCGGGAACGCGGGCCAGGTTCGACTGGCCGGCACAACTGCCCGGCCCGTGCGTCAGACCATCGATGAAGGGCGCTGGCCGTGGCGGTCGGTCGACGGTTGCAGGTCGTCGCGCGTTGTCTGCTTCGCATGCGACGGAGCCGAGGTGCATCGACTTAGGCAGGTGGGGCGACCGTGCTGCCGGTCTTCCCGGTGCGCTGCGTCGGGCGCGCCGTCGACAATCGCGGCGCCCGATCTGGCACTGCCGCGTCACGCGCGTAGCAGCAAGGTGGCATCCGCTACAATGCGGGCGCGAAATCAAAACCGGCCCACGTGAGTTCCGAAGCCCTCGTCGAAATCTCGAACGTCGATTTCTCCTACAACGCCCAGCCTGTGCTGAAGCGGCTCGCGCTGCGCTTTCCGCGCGGGAAGGTGGTTGCCATCATGGGCGGGAGTGGCACCGGCAAAACCACCGTCCTGAGGCTGATTGGCGGCCAGCTCCGGCCCGACCGCGGCGAAGTTACCTTCGACGGCAAGCCGGTGCACCGGATGTCTCATGCTGAACTGTACGCGGCGCGTCGCCGGATGGGGATGCTGTTCCAGTTCGGCGCGCTGTTTACCGACCTGTCGGTCTACGAAAACGTCGCATTTGCGCTGCGCGAGCACACGCGTCTGCCCGAACCAATGATTCGGGACCTCGTGCTGATGAAGCTGCAGGCGGTGGGGTTGCGCGGCGCGCATGCGCTCAAGCCCTCGGAACTGTCCGGGGGCATGGCTCGCCGGGTGGCGCTGGCGCGCGCGATTGCACTCGACCCGTCGCTGATGATGTACGACGAACCTTTCACGGGACTTGACCCGATCTCCACCGCGGTGATCGGCAACCTGATCCGGAAACTCAACGACGCGCTGGGCGCGACTTCGATCGTCGTGACCCATGACGTGGAGGCCTCGCTGAAAATCGTCGACTACGTTTACCTGATCGCAGACGGGGAGGTCGTTGCCGAGGGCACGCCTGCGGAAGTGACCCGGTCCGAGGAACCATTCGTCCGCCAGTTCATCAATGGCGAGATAGACGGTCCGGTCCGGCTCCACTATACAGCCGCATCCTATGAGTCCGACCTCGGCCTGGACAACTGAATGGACAATGCGCTGATACGCGGTCTGCGGCTGGTCGGCCGGCTCACCGTCGATGGCATCTGGCAGATCGGTGCGACCACCCGGTTCATGGGCATGGTGCTGCTGCGCTCCGGGATGACATTTCGCCGCTTCCGCCTGCTCATGGACGAGATCTATTTCGCGGGTGCGCTGTCGCTCATCATCATTATCGTTTCCGGGCTGTTCGTTGGCCTGGTGCTGGGGCTGCAGGGGTACGAAACACTCAAGCGCTACGGTTCGGCGGAGGCGGTCGGAACCCTGGTCGCGCTGTCGCTGGTGCGCGAACTTGGTCCGGTGGTTTCCGCGCTGTTGTTCGCGTCGAGAGCGGGTTCGGCGATGACCGCGGAAATCGGAATCATGAAGTCCACCGAGCAGCTTTCCGCCATGGAGATGATGGCAGTCGATCCGTTCTCGCGCGTGATCAGCCCGATGTTTTGGGGCGGCTTTCTGTCAATGCCCCTGCTGGCCGCAATCTTCAGCGCCACCGGCATCTTCGGCGGGTACCTGATCACGGTGGTGGTCATCGGCGTCGACGCCGGAGCGTTCTGGTCTCAGATGCAGGCGAGCGTCGATTTGCGCGAAGACATTCTCAACGGCGTCATCAAGAGCATCGTGTTCGGGGCGGCAGTTACGGCCATTGCGCTGTTCGAGGGTTACGATGCGCCGCCCACGGCGGAAGGCGTATCCCATGCCGTGACCAACACCGTCGTGACGTCGGCGCTGGCGGTTCTCGCGCTAGACTTCGTGCTGACGGCTTTCATGTTTACTGGAGTGTGACGATGCGACGATTGACCATCGACCTGTGGGTCGGCGTTTTCGTAACGGCCGGGCTCATCGGGCTGCTGGTACTGGCACTCAAGGTCGGGAACGCCAGTTCGGTCAGCGTGTCGGACGGATACGTCATCACCGCGGATTTCGACAACATCGGCGGACTGAAGGCCAGGGCGCCGGTCAAGAGCGCCGGCGTGGTGGTCGGAAGAGTTGAGAGAATCGGCTTTAACAACCAGAATTTCCGCGCAACGGTGACCATGCGCATCGGGAATCAGTTCGAGTTTCCCAAGGACAGCGCGGTATCGATCCTCACCGCAGGCCTGCTGGGTGAGCAGTACGTGGGCATTGACGGCGGGGGCGATGTCGAGTTGCTTGGGGATGGCGACAAGGTGCGCCTGACCCAGTCGGCGATCGTGCTCGAGAAAGTGATTGGCCAGTTTCTTTACAGCAAGGCCGCGGAAGCGGGTTCCGGCAACTAGCGTTTCGACGAAACGGAGTTAACAGATGAGGCGTTTATTCGGCCGCGGCATGTTGGCGGTGTCGCTATGGGTGGCGGCAGCTTGCGCGCATGCTCAGCAGGCGCCCGACGTGCTTGTGAAGAGCACTATTGAGGAGGTGTTGGCGATCGTCCGGGCCGACAAGGAGGTGCAGGCCGGCAACGTGGCGCGGATTGCCGAACTGATGGAGGAAAAGGTCGCGCCGCACTTCGACTTTGCGCGAATGACGCGGCTGGCAGTCGGCCGCAGCTGGCGCGATGCCACGCCGGAGCAGCGCGACAGGCTGATGCGGGAATTTCGCACCCTTCTGGTGCGTTCGTATTCGGCGGCCTTCACCATGTACCGAGGCATTGCCGTCGAGTACCGGCCGCTGCGCCTGAATCCCGGCGACGAAGAAGCGACCGTCAGCACGCAGATTCGCCTGCCCGGCGGCGCGCAGCCCATATCCGTCGATTACGACATGCTGCGAACCGATGCCGGGTGGAAAGTCTACGATGTGCGAATCGACGGCGCGAGCCTGGTGATCAACTATCGGAACCTGTTCGCGCAGGAGATCCAGCGCGCCGGCATCGAAGGACTGGTGCGGAGCCTGACCGAGAAGAACGCTGACAGCTTGAAAACCTCGAACAAGCCATGATCGAGCGCGTCGGCGACGGCTACAAAGTTACCGGGCCGGTCACGCTGGCCAACGTACTGGAAGTGCTCGCCGCCGGGGAGCGGGCGTTCGACGGGACCACGGTGCGGGTGGACTTTTCGGGGGTGACCGACATCGATTCGTCCGCCCTCAGCCTGCTCCTCGAATGGAAGCGCCGGCTGCGGGGCAGTGGCGCCCGCATCGTTTACAGCAACCTCGGGACTGGTGTGTCGAGCCTGATCGATCTGTACGGCGTCAGAGAGCTCGTGAACGAACCTGCCGGATAATCGGCGCGACAAGTTTCATTACCCTTAACAACCAGAACGTCCGCCAAGGCGTCCCACGTTGAACCCGGCCATTGAAATCCGCGGGCTGACGAAGCGCTTCGGCGCCCTAACGGCCCTCACGGACGTCGATCTCGAGATTCCCCAGGGCGAGTTCTTCGCATTGCTCGGCCCCAATGGCGCGGGCAAGACCACGCTGATCAGCATTCTGGCGGGTCTGGCCCGGGCAGATGTGGGCAGCGCGCGGATCATGGGCCACGATGTGGTCAGTCACTACCGTCAGGCGCGTGCCGCGCTGGGCGTGGTGCCGCAGGAACTGGTTTTCGACCCCTTCTTTACCGTACGGGAAACACTGCGAATCCAGTCGGGCTACTTCGGACTGCGGAACAACGATCGGTGGATCGAGGAAATCCTTGCCCGTCTTGACCTGACGGCGAAGGCCGACAGCAACATGCGTGCGCTGTCCGGCGGCATGAAGCGGCGGGTGCTGGTCGGGCAGGCACTGGTGCACCGTCCCCCGGTCATCATCCTCGACGAACCGACCGCCGGCGTCGACGTCGAATTGCGCCAGACGCTCTGGGAATTCATCCGCCAGCTCAACGCCGACGGTCACACCATCGTGCTGACGACCCATTACCTCGAGGAGGCCGAAACGCTGTGTCAGCGGGTCGGCATGCTCAAGCAGGGTCGCTTGGTGGCGCTCGACTCGACGCGAGAGCTGCTGATGCGCTTTTCGGGGGTGCGCCTTCGACTGCGCCTGAGCGACGGCGAACTGCCGGAGGCGCTCAAGCCCCTGGTGACATCCGCGTCGCCGGCCGGGGAATGGTTGCTCGGGCTGCGCGACCATGCGCAGGTGGAAGACGTGCTGGCGCAGATCCGTCGCAGCGGGCGTCACGTGGTGGCAATGGAGGTCACAGAGGCCGATCTGGAGGAGGTTTTCGTGGCGATCATGCAGGGAAACTGAGCCGTGACCGGCTTCCTGACGCTTTTGTATAAGGAACTGCTGCGGTTCTGGAAAGTGGTTTTCCAGACGGTTGCGGCGCCCATTCTCACCGCGCTGCTTTATCTGCTGATCTTCTCGCACGTGCTCGAGGACCGGGTGCAGGTCTATCCGAGGGTGTCCTACTCCGCGTTCCTCATTCCCGGGCTGGCGATGATGTCGCTGCTGCAGAACGCCTTCGCCAACAGCTCATCCAGCCTGATCCAGTCAAAGATCACCGGCAACATCGTGTTCGTGCTCCTGTCGCCGGTATCGCACTTTGAATTTTTCCTGGCCTACGTCGCGGCCGCCGCGGTTCGAGGCGTGATCGTGGGCACGGGGGTGCTGCTCGCAACCGCGGCGTTCATTTCCCTGCCCATCCACAATCTGCTGTGGATTCTGCTGTTCGCGGTTCTGGGGTCTGCGATCCTGGGGGTGCTGGGCATCGTCGCGGGCATCTGGGCGGACAAGTTCGACCAGCTGGCGGCCTTTCAGAACTTCGCCATTGTGCCGATGACGTTCCTGTCTGGCGTGTTCTACTCGATTCATTCCCTGCCGCCGTTCTGGCAGCAGATCTCCCACCTCAATCCGTTCTTCTACATGATCGACGGCTTCAGGTATGGATTCTTCGGCGTCTCGGACGTATCCCCACTGCTCAGTCTCGGCATTGTGGCCGGGGCGCTTTTGGCCTTATCATTCGCGACCTTATCGCTCATCCGGCGCGGCTACAAACTGCGCGCCTGACGGTTGTCAAATGGTGACCCCAGAACAAGTCAAGGCCTACATCCAGGACCAGCTCGAGTGTGAGCATGTGCAGGTCAGCGGTGACGGGCAGCATTTCGAGGCGGTCATCGTCAGCCCCGAGTTCCGCGGCAAGACCCGGGTACAGCAGCATCAGGTGGTCTTCAGGGCACTGGGCGACCGCATGCGGGAGGAAATCCACGCGCTGTCGATGCGTACGCTGACCCCCGAGGAATGGGCGACGCGTTAGTCGCGAAGTCTCAGTGGACAAGCTGGTCATACAGGGGGGTGTGGCGCTCTCCGGTGAAGTCAGAATTTCCGGCGCAAAGAACGCGGCGCTGCCAATTCTGTGCGCGTCGATCCTGACGGGGGAGACGCTGCGGATCCAGAACGTTCCGCACCTGCGCGACGTCACCACCATGCTGACGCTGCTCGGCCAGATGGGCGTGAACGTGTCGCTCGACGAAAAGCTTGGCGTTGAACTGAGCGCCGCCGCGCTCAACAGCCCTGTGGCGCCCTATGAACTGGTCAAGACCATGCGCGCCTCGGTACTGGTGCTGGGGCCTCTGGTGGCGCGCTTCGGCGAGGCGCGCGTATCGCTCCCGGGTGGCTGCGCCATCGGCCAGCGACCGGTCGACCAGCACATCAAGGGGCTGCAGGCGCTCGGGGCCGAGATCAGCATCGAGCAGGGTTACATCCATGCGCGCTCGGGCCGCCTCCGGGGCGCGCGCCTGGTACTGGACCTGGTTACCGTTACCGGCACCGAGAACCTGATGATGGCGGCCACGCTCGCCGAAGGAACCACGGTTATCGAGAACGCCGCGCGGGAGCCGGAAGTGATCGACCTTGCCAACTGCCTGAACGCTATGGGCGGCCGGGTACGCGGCGCGGGTTCGGATGTCATCACGGTGGAAGGCGTCGACCGGCTGCACGCGGCGGACCACCGGGTGATGCCTGATCGGATCGAGACCGGCACGTTTCTGGCGGCGGCGGCGGCGACTGGCGGTCGGGTGAAACTGAAGGGCACGCGCGCCGACATTCTTGACGCCGTGGTGGCGAAGCTGCGTGAAGCCGGCGCGCAGGTCGAATGCGGTGAAGACTGGATGACACTGGAGACCGGAGGCGTGCTGGATGCGGTCAGCCTGCGCACCGCGCCGTTTCCCGCGTTCCCGACCGACATGCAGGCCCAGTTCATGGCACTGAACGCGGTGGCGCGCGGTACGGCGGTCATCACGGAGACGATTTTCGAGAACCGGTTCATGCATGTGCAGGAACTGCGCCGGCTCGGCGCCGAGATCGACGTGGAAGGAAACACCGCCGTGGTGCGCGGCGTGAGCACGCTGAACGGGGCGCGCGTCATGGCCACCGACCTGCGCGCCTCGGCGAGCCTGGTGATCGCCGGTCTGGTCGCCAAAGGCGAGACCACCGTCGACCGCGTTTACCATCTTGACCGCGGTTACGAGTGCATCGAAGAGAAGCTCGGACAGCTCGGTGCGCGCATCAAGCGCGCGCACTGACCGGCGCGGGCTTACTGGACAGCGAGACCAACACCGTGGTCAAGGACGCAGCCTCAATCACCATCGCGCTCTCGAAGGGACGCATTTTCGACGAGACGCTGCCGCTGTTGCAGGCGGTCGGCATCACGCCGCTGGACGACCCGGAACGCTCGCGCAAGCTGGTCATTGAAACCAGTCGCGCCGACACCCGGATCCTGATCGTACGTGCCTCGGACGTGCCGACCTATGTCCAGTATGGGGCTGCCGATCTCGGCATTGCCGGCAAGGACGTGTTGCTCGAGCATGGCGGCGAGGGCTTGTATCAACCGCTCGATCTGGGTATCGGGCGGTGCCGGATGATGGTGGCAGTGCCGGAGGATTTCGACTACGAAAGCGCGGTACGCCAGGGTGCACGGATCTCGGTGGCCACCAAGTATCTGAACACGGCGCGTCAGCATTTCGCGTCAAAAGGCGTCCACGTGGATCTGATCAAATTGTACGGGTCCATGGAGCTTGCCCCCCTTGCCGGACTGGCGCAGGCCATTGTCGATCTGGTGTCGACCGGCAAGACGCTCAAGGCCAACCGACTGCGGGCGGTGGAGGAAATCATGCCGATCAGCGCGCGCCTGATCGTCAACCAGGCGGCGCTGAAGCTGAAGCGGGAGCGCATTGAGCCGACACTGCAGGGATTCAACCGCGCGTGCGCGGGGGCACACAAGTGACCGCAATCGCAAGGCTTTCTTCGCGCGATGCCGATTTTGCGACCCGCCTGGATAGCCTGCTCGCGTACGAGGCTGCGCAGGACGAGCGTATCGAGGCAGCCGTGGGGGAGATTCTGGCCGAGGTGCGCCTGCGTGGCGATGCCGCGGTGCTCGAGTACACGCGAAAATTCGACGGCATCGACGTCGCCCGCCTCGCCGAGCTCGAGCTGGATAAGGCCGCTCTGGCGGAGGCGCAAGCGAGACTGCCGGGTGAGCAGGGACGTGCGCTGGCGGCGGCGGCGGAACGGGTGCGTGCCTATCACGAGAAGCAGACGGCTGCTTCCTGGAGCTATACCGAGGCCGACGGCACCGTTCTCGGCCAGAAGATCACACCGCTCGACCGGGTGGGCATCTACGTGCCGGGCGGAAAGGCGGCCTACCCGTCAACGGTACTGATGAACGCGCTGCCGGCGAGAGTGGCCGGGGTGGGCGAGATCGTGATGGTGGTGCCTACGCCGCGCGGCGAGCGCAACGACCTAGTGCTGGCCGCCGCAGCTATTGCCGGCGTCGACCGCGTGTTCGCGATCGGTGGGGCGCAGGCGATTGCGGCGCTGGCTTACGGCACGGAGTCCGTTCTGCGCGTGGACAAGATCGTCGGTCCGGGCAACGCTTATGTTGCAGCCGCAAAGCGGCGGGTTTTCGGCGTGGTCGGCATCGACATGATTGCCGGCCCCTCGGAAATCCTCGTGATCTGCGACGGGAAGACCGATCCTGACTGGGTGGCGATGGATCTGTTTTCCCAGGCTGAGCACGACGAAATGGCGCAGGCAATCCTGCTGTGCCCCGACCGCGACTTCATCGACCGCGTGGCATCGAGTATCGAACGGTTGCTGTCGGAGATGCCTCGTCGCGACGTGATTCGGTCGTCGCTGAGCGGTCGGGGTGCGTTGATCGAGGTGGCGGACCTGGCCGAGGCCTGCAAAATCGCCAATCACATCGCTCCGGAGCATCTGGAGTTGTCTGTGGAGGATCCGCGGCGGTGGGTCGAGCAGATCCGGCACGCAGGCGCCATTTTTCTCGGCCGGTACACCTCGGAGGCGCTGGGCGATTATTGCGCCGGGCCAAATCACGTGCTGCCGACCGCGCGCACCGCGCGCTTTTCCTCGCCTCTGGGCGTTTACGACTTTCAGAAGCGGACCAGTCTGATCGAGGTCTCCGCGGAGGGCGCGCGCACCCTGGGGAAAGTGGCGGCCGAACTCGCGCTGGGTGAGGGGCTGCCTGCGCATGCCCGCGCGGCGCAGTACCGTCTGCACCGATGAGTCGCTACTGGAGCGCGGTCGTTCGCGGGCTTACGCCTTACGTGCCGGGGGAGCAGCCACACGGCGCCCGGCTGATTAAGCTCAATACCAACGAGAACCCCTACGGCCCGAGCCCGCGGGTGATCGAAGCGCTGCGCGCAGAGATCGGCGACGGACTGCGTCTGTACCCGGATCCGTCAAGCGAGCGACTTCGACAGGCGGTGGCCGAACGGCACGGGGTCGGAAAGGATCATGTCTTCGTTGGAAACGGGTCCGACGAGGTGCTGGCGCATGTGTTCCAGGGGCTGCTGAAGCACGAAGCGCCGCTGTTGTTTCCGGACGTGACCTACAGTTTCTACCCGGTGTACTGCAGGCTGTTCGGCATCGCCTTCCGCGAGGTGCCGCTGACGGCCGGCTTCGAGATCGATGTGCGCGACTACCGGTCGCCCAACGGCGGCATCATCCTGCCGAACCCGAACGCGCCGACCGGCCGCCTGCTCGGTCTGGACCGGATCGAGCAACTGCTGGCTGACAATCCAGGATCGGTCGTGGTCATCGATGAGGCCTACGTCGATTTTGGCGGCAATTCCTGTGTTGCCCTGGTGCCGCGATTTCCCAATCTGCTGGTTACCCGCACGCTGTCAAAGTCCCACGCGCTGGCCGGACTGCGCGTCGGCTATGCCGTCGGGCAGCCCGACCTGGTGCAGGGGTTGGTCCGGGTGAAAGACAGCTTCAATTCGTACCCGGTCGACCGGCTGGCCGAGGCCGGCGCAGTGGCGGCGCTCAAGGATGTCGAGTACTTCGAGGCAAATCGACGCCGGGTAATCGAAAGCCGCCAACGACTCTCGACCGACCTCGAAGGCATCGGTTTCGAGGTTCTGCCTTCCAGCGCGAATTTCGTCTTCGTTCGCCATCCGGCGCGCAGCGCGGCCGACCTGGCGCGAGCGTTGCGCGATGCGGGGATCATAGTGCGGCATTTCCGCTCGCCGCCGCGGATCGAGCCTTATCTGCGCATCACGGTAGGGACGGATGAGGAGTGCCGGGCGCTGGTGAGCGCCTTGCGCGGCCTGGTCGGCTGAGCGTGCGGCTACCCCTGAATCGTCCCGCAGCGGTCAATTGAGTTAGGATGTTTCCCGCCCCGTCGGCTTCGTCAACCATGCGCCAGGCTGAGATCCAGAGAAACACGCTCGAAACCCAGATCACCGTTCGCATCAACCTGGACGGCAGCGGCCGTTCGCGGCTTGCGACCGGGATCGGGTTCTTCGACCACATGCTGGACCAGGTGGCCCGCCACGGGCTGGTGGATCTGGAGGTCGAGGCCAAAGGCGATCTGCACATCGATGGGCATCACACCGTCGAAGATGTCGGCATAACGCTCGGACAGGCATTTTCCAAGGCGCTGGGCGACAAGAAGGGCGTCAGGCGATATGGCCATGCCTACGTGCCGCTCGATGAGTCGCTGTCCCGGGTGGTGTTGGACCTCTCCGGTCGCCCCGGGCTGGACTACAACGTGAATTACGTCCGGGGTCTCATTGGCGAGTTCGACGTGGACCTTATTCACGAGTTTTTCCAGGGGTTCGTAAATCACGCCCAGGTCACGCTGCACATCGACAACCTCAAGGGGCAGAACGCGCACCACCAGGCCGAAACCATCTTCAAGGCGTTCGGCAGGGCGCTGCGAATGGCGTCGGAACCTGACCAGCGCGCGGCAAACACCCTGCCTTCGACCAAGGGCAGCCTCTGACTCTGCACGCGTTCGGGCGGCGTATGGCGGATATCGCAGTCATTGATTACGGCATGGGCAACATCCGCTCGGTCGCCAAGGCGATCGAGCACGTTGCCCCTGGGAAATCGGTCGTGGTATCGGACGACCCCGATGAGATCGGGCGCGCGAAGCGCGTCGTGTTCCCCGGGCAGGGCGCGATGCCGGATTGCATGCGCGAGCTGGATGCGCGCGGACTGCGCAAGGCGGTGCTCGACGCCGCGGAGCGCAAGCCTTTCCTCGGCCTGTGCATCGGCTTGCAGATGCACTTCGAGCAAAGCGAGGAGGGCGATGTCGAGGGGCTCGCCCTGCTGCCTGGGCGGGTGCTGCGGTTTCCGGCCGAGCGCATGTTTGACGATCGGCATGCCCGGCTGAAGGTTCCCCACATGGGCTGGAACGAGGTCTACCAGACCACGGCTCACCCGCTGTGGGCGGGCATCGAGGACGGCAGTCGCTTCTATTTCGTGCATAGCTATTACGTGGAATCCGGCGACCAGACGCTGGTCGCCGGATTCAGCCGCTACCCGTTTGCCTTTACCTGCGCGGTGGCGCGGAATAATATTTTCGCCGTGCAGTTTCATCCCGAAAAAAGCCAGACGGCGGGGCTGCAGCTACTGTCCAACTTCGTGGGCTGGGATGGCGTATTCCGGCCCGGGGCAGTGCACGCGAGGGGGGCGGTCAGCGCGTAATGTGTCGGCGCGCCTGGCCGCGGCCGGGCACTGCGGGAAACGCGCTGCCCGGCTGCACAGACCAGTCAAACTCCCACTGATGCCATGCTTCTAATCCCAGCGATAGACCTGAAAGACGGGCATTGCGTCCGCTTGCGCCAAGGCTCAATGGCCGACGCCACGGTATTCTCGGAAGACCCCTCCGCGATGGCGCGGCACTGGATCGATCAGGGCGCGCGCCGCCTACACCTCGTCGACTTAAACGGGGCGTTCGCGGGCAAGCCGAAGAACGAGGAAGCGATCAAGGCGATCGTCGGCGAGGTCGGGGACTCGATTCCGCTGCAGCTCGGTGGGGGTGTGCGCGATCTGGACACGGTCGAGCGATATCTCGATGACGGTATCAGCTACATCATCATCGGCACCGCTGCCGTCAAGACACCCGGGTTCCTTCATGATGCCTGTTACGCCTTCCCGGGACACATCATGGTCGCGCTGGACGCGAGGGACGGCAAGGTGGCGGTCGAGGGGTGGTCGAAGCTGACCGGCCACGATGTGATCGACCTTGCCAAGAAGTTCGAGGATTACGGCGTGGAAGCGGTGATCTACACCGACATCGGCCGGGACGGCATGTTGACCGGCGTAAACATCGCGGCGACCGTGGAACTCGCCCGGTCGCTGACCGTGCCGGTGATCGCCAGTGGCGGAATAACATCGATCAAAGACGTGGAATCGCTGTGCCGTGTCGAGTCGGAAGGAATTACCGCCGCCATCACCGGGCGGGCAATCTACGAAGGCTCGCTGAATTTTGCGGAAGCGCAGAAGCTTGCAGACAAACTGGCCGAGGGTTGAGCGGGCGCACAGGCCGTCGCGTCCCGATCCGATGAGAACATGAGCCTCGCCAAGCGCATTATTCCCTGCCTGGACGTCAATGCCGGGCGGGTGGTCAAAGGGGTCAACTTCGTCGGCCTGCGCGACGCCGGCGACCCGGTCGAGATCGCCCGGCGCTATGACGAACAAGGCGCCGACGAGCTCTGTTTCCTGGACATCACTGCCAGCAGCGACGATCGTGGGCTTATCCTGCCGATCATCGAGGATGTCGCGGCCCAGGTGTTCATTCCGCTCACCGTGGGGGGCGGGGTGCGCGAGGTGGGCGACGTACGCCGACTGCTCAATTCCGGGGCCGACAAAGTCAGCATCAACACCGCGGCGGTGCTCAACCCGGGCCTGGTGGAGGACGCGGCCGGGCGATTCGGTTCGCAGTGCATCGTTGTCGCGATCGATGCCCGACGGGTGCCCGGATCCGCAACGCCGCAGTGGGAGGTTTATACGCACGGCGGTCGCAAGCCCACCGGGTTGGACGCATTGGAGTGGGGCAAGCGAATGCAGCGGGCGGGGGCGGGCGAAATACTGCTGACCAGCATGGATCGCGACGGCACCCGGGCAGGATTCGACCTTGCGCTCACTCGCGCGTTCTCCGATACGCTGGAAGTACCCATTATTGCCAGCGGGGGTGTGGGCGGGCTGCAGGACTTCGCCGACGGCATCGCAAAGGGCGGCGCCGATGCGGTGCTTGCGGCCAGCGTCTTCCATTACGCAGAGCTGTCGGTGGGCCAGGTCAAACGTTTCCTCGCCGACAACCAGATCGAGGTCAGATTGTGAGCATGGCGGCGTGGCTGGATGAGATCGCCTGGGACCCGCAGGGGCTTGTGCCGGCCATCGCGCAGGACGCGGGCAGCGGTCGCGTGCTGATGGTCGCCTGGATGAACCGCGATGCCCTTTCGGAAACAGTCCGCTCGGGCCGCGCCGTATACTGGTCGCGCTCCCGGCAGCGCCTCTGGAGAAAAGGGGAGGAATCCGGGCATGTGCAGCTCGTGAAAGAGGTGCGGCTAGACTGCGATGCGGACGTGATCCTGCTGCAGGTCGAGCAGGCCGGCGGCATCGCCTGCCACACCGGCCGCCCGAGGTGCTTTTTCCGCCGGCTCGAGGGCGAGCGCTGGGTCGAAACCGACGCCGTCGTAAAGGATCCGGCGCAGATTTACCGGGACAAATGATCGACGCCAACATACTGCGCAGACTGGCGCAGACAATCGAGGAACGACGTCGGGCCGACCCTTCTGCTTCGTACGTTGCCAAGCTGTTTGCAGGGGGCCACGACGCGATACTCAAAAAGGTGGCGGAGGAGTCCGCGGAGACGCTTCTGGCCGCCAAGGACGGTGATAAACTGCACTTGGTCCGCGAGGCTGCGGATCTCTGGTTTCATTGCCTCGTGCTGCTTGCCTATCATGGGCTGGGTCCCGACGACGTGCTTGCCGAGTTGCGGCGGCGGGAAGGGATCTCCGGCATCGACGAGAAGAACAGCAGGCCTGAAGCTTCCTGAGATTCTGTCGCTGTCGTCGACGATGAACACGCCCGATACGGGCAACTAATCAAAGCGGAGCCGGAGCGTGCCGGACTGCATTTTCTGCAAGATCGTCCTCGGGGAAATCCCGAGCCGCAAGATCTACGAGGATGAGGAAGTTCTGGCGTTTCACGACATACGTCCGGTCGCGCCCGTGCATTTCCTGATCATCCCGAAGGTGCACGTTGCCTCGCTGGCGGACATGGACAAGTCTCACGAGGCGGTCATGGGCCGCATCGCGGGATTGGCCGCCCCGCTCGCCCGGGAACAAGGCTCGCCCGATGGCTTTCGAATGATTGTGAACACCGGACGAGTCGGAAGACAGGACGTGAACCATCTTCATGTGCATATAATCGGTGGAACCCAGCCCCTGCCGGGCATGATTCAGAAATCGATCTAAAACGCATTTTTCGGAGCGAACACAATGGGCACATTCAGTATCTGGCATTGGTTGATCGTGCTGCTGGTGGTGGTATTGATCTTTGGCACCAAGAAGCTTGGCAACATGGGCTCGGATCTGGGCAAGGCGGTGCGCGGCTTCAAGGAAGGCATGAAGACCGAGAATGACCAGGGCGCATCCGCGAAGCTCGAATCGGAAGGCGCCAATCAAACCATCGATGGCGAGGTCAAGGAAAAGTCGAAAAGCTGAGCTGGCCGGAACTTCGTGACTTTCGACGATGTTCGATTTCAGCTTTACAGAAATATTCGTGATTGCCGTGGTCGGACTGATCGTAATCGGTCCGGAGCGGCTGCCGCGCGTTGCGCGCACCATGGGGCATCTGTTCGGCCGCATGCAGCGCTATGTCTCCGAGGTCAAGGCGGATATCAATCGGGAGATGGAGCTGGAGGAGCTGCGCAAACTCCAGAGCAGCATGCAGGACGCTGCACGCGAAATCGAGCAGGGCGTTTCGAGTCAGGTCAGTTATATCGAGAACGAGGTCAAGGAGGCCGAGAGCGAAGCGAGGAAGACGCTCGATTCGGCCGCCTCGGAACCCTCTCAGGTAAACGAGATGTCCGGAGCGCAGGCGCCAGCCCCGGACAACCCCGAATCGGAGGCTCGGCCGCTGCCGCAGATGGAGCTGGGTCTCGAGCCGGACTCACGCGCTGCGGACAGTCAAAAACCCTGAAACCGCCTGGCGCACGTTCAGGCGTTCACTCCACACGCGTCACCCATACGCAGGCTGATCGATGAGCGAGCCCGAATCATTCATGTCGCACCTGATCGAGCTCCGGGACCGGCTGCTCCGCTGCGTGCTCGCCTTTCTGCTGGTGTTCGTCTGCCTGTTCCCGTGGGCCCGGGATATCTACACCGTGTTGGCCAACCCGCTGCTGGCGGCCCTGCCGCGCGGCGGCCAGATGATTGCCACCGAGGTCACCGCGCCGTTTTTTGTGCCGGTGAAGGTCACCATGCTCGCGGCACTCGTCATCGCGCTGCCCTACCTCCTGTACCAGGTGTGGGCATTCGTGGCGCCGGGGCTTTACGCTCACGAGAAAAAGCTGGTCTTGCCGCTCGTTCTGACCAGCACGCTGCTGTTCATCGCCGGGATGTCGTTCGCGTACTTCGTCGTATTCCCGGTGGTCTTTCACTTCATCACCTCGATCGCGCCCGAAGGCGTGGCGGTAATGACCGACATCCAGAAATACCTGGACTTCGTCATTACGTTGTTCATCGCCTTCGGCGTGACGTTCGAAGTTCCGGTTGCCGTGGTAATTCTGGCGAGGGCCGGCGTGGTCAGCGTGGCAAAACTGCGGGAGGCGCGACCCTACGTCGTGGTCGGAGCCTTCGTGATCGGCGCCATTTTTACGCCGCCGGACGTGGTGTCGCAGATTCTGCTGGCCGTGCCGCTATGGCTGCTTTACGAGGTCGGCATCATCATCGCCGGCTGGGGGGCAAAGGCAGAGAACGCGCCCCAGTCCGACTCGGCAGGCTAGCGAAAGCTACTCGAACGCCGTCTGCCGGGGCGGTCTCGGCCGCTTGCCGACGTTGACGGTCACGTCCATCGACTGGCGGTTGCGCATGATGGTCAGTCGCGCACTGCGGCCTGGCTGTAGCGCAGCAATCAGATTGAGCATCGAGTTCGAATCGGTAACGGGTTTCGACTCGACGGCCACCAGGATGTCTCCGGGCTTGATTCCGGCTTTCTCGGCGGGACCGCCGCGCTGAACCCCGGCAATCAGGGTGCCGTTGGTGTTGGCCAGTCTGAACGACTCGGCCAGTTCGGGCGAAAGATCCTGCACCTCTACCCCGATCCAGCCGCGGGTCACCGAACCGGTGCGCACGATCTGCTCCAACACCGCTCGTGCGAGATCCGCAGGTATCGCAAAACCGATGCCGAGCGACCCGCCCGTCCTCGAGTAGATGGCGCTGTTGATCCCGATCAGGTTGCCGGCTGCGTCCACCAGCGCCCCGCCCGAGTTGCCCGGGTTGATCGCAGCGTCAGTCTGGATGAAGTTTTCAAATGTGCTGATGCCCAGGTGACTGCGCCCCAGCGCGCTGACGATCCCCATGGTTACGGTCTGCCCGACGCCAAAAGGGTTGCCGATGGCGAGGACGACGTCCCCGACGCTGAGTTTGTCCGGCTGTCCAAAAGTAATCGAAGGCAGCTCGGCCAGATCGATCTTGAGCACGGCGAGGTCGGTTTCCGGGTCGGTACCGACGGTCCGGGCCGGTGCCTTGCGCCCGTCGGCCAGCGCGATCTCGATCTCGTCCGCAGCTTCGATGACGTGATGATTGGTCAGTATGTAGCCTTCGGGGCTGATTATCACGCCGGAGCCGAGACTGGCCGTCTGACGCGACTCGTTGTCGAACTGGTCTCCGAAGAAGCGGCGAAACAACGGGTCGTCGATGAACGGATGGCGGGGCAGCTTTGCCTCCTTTGTCGTAAACACGTTGACGACCGCCGGCATCGCCTTGTGCGCCGCCTGACGGAGGCTGACGGCCGACGTGTCGGTGCTGCGCGCAGGCATCTCGCGCAGGGTGACGATGCCGTTCCTGGCGCCCTGGAGGGTGAGCAGATCCGGTCGCAGCGTGGCAACCACGAACAGCACGCCAAGGCAGACGGTGACGGTTTGGGAGAAGATGAGCCAGAACTTGCGCATGGTACGGCGCCCGGAGCGGGTCCTAGGGCTGCCTGAAGAGAACCGGTGACATCAGCCAGATTATTGCGTATTCCAGTGCGCGGTAGAAGGCGAGCGCGCCCTTCGCCTCGCGGCGCGGCTGAGCCGGTTGGGGAAATATCTTTGCAAATCCGTGCGTTGCTGTAAGGCGCCGGGTTTGACAAGGATTGCGGGCATCCACTAAACTTCGCGCCTTTCGCTAAGACCGCAACCGCGGACGCTCCCGCCATGAAAACCTATTCCGCCAAGCCGCGCGAAGTGACGCACGGCTGGTATGTTATCGACGCGACCGACAAGGTGCTTGGGCGCCTGGCCGTCGAAGTCGCCCGCCGGCTGCGCGGCAAGCACAAGCCGATTTTCACGCCGCATGTCGATACCGGCGACTTCGTCGTTGTCGTGAACGCGAGCAAGATCCGGGTGACCGGCAGCAAGGCTGACAACAAGACCTACTATCGGCATACGGGTTTCCCCGGCGGGCTGCGGTCGACGACTTTCGGCAAGCAGCAGGCGCGCTTTCCCGATCGTGCGCTTGAGCTGGCCGTGAAGGGCATGCTGCCCAAAGGCCCGCTCGGCTACGCAATGCTGAAGAAACTCAAGGTCTATGGCGGCGCGGAGCATCCGCACGCTGCGCAAAAGCCCCAGTCGCTGACGGTATAAGGACATCCGATGGTCAATCCGCAATCGAATTACGGAACCGGACGTCGCAAGACGGCGGTGGCACGTGTTTACCTCAAGCCCGGCAAAGGCGCGATCGTCGTCAACGGCAAGCCGCTCGACGAGTTCTTTTCCCGCGAAACGGGTCGGATGATGGTGCGCCAGCCGCTGGAACTGACCAGCATGCTGTCCACCTTCGATATCAACGTGAACGTCACCGGCGGGGGCGAAACGGGTCAGGCCGGTGCAGTGCGCCACGGAATTGCCAGGGCCTTGATCGAGTACGACGAATCGCTCAAGCCGGCGCTTAAGAAGGCGGGTCTGGTTACGCGCGATGCCCGCGAAGTGGAGCGCAAGAAAGTCGGCCTGCACAAGGCGCGACGCCGCAAGCAGTTCTCCAAGCGATAGGCGCCCAAACCGGGTTCTGCGAAGAAGCCGCCTGCGGGCGGCTTTTTTGTTGGCATTTGATTGCGGCGCCTGGACTTCAAGTTATATCATCGCAGTAGTCGATAAGGCTTTGTGCGAAATGATAAAAGTAGGCATAGTGGGTGGCACGGGATACACCGGGGTCGAGCTTCTCCGGATTCTTGCCGCCCATCCATCGGTGACGTTGCGGGCCATCACGTCCCGTGGGGAGGCGGGCGTTCCGGTGGCGGATATGTTCCCGAGTTTGCGCGGCAAGGTCGACCTCAAGTTTGCGGACCCGGCCAGCGCTCGCCTCCCGGATTGCGACGTGGTGTTTTTTGCGACCCCCCACGGAGTGGCCATGGAGCAGGCACCCCGATTGGTGGAGTCCGGCGTCAAAGTCATCGACTTGGCGGCCGATTTTCGGATGACCGATCTGACGCAATGGACGCGCTGGTACAAACTGGAGCACTCGGCGAAGGACCTCCTCGCCGAAGCGGTTTATGGCCTTCCGGAGGTGTATCGCGACCAGATACGCAAGGCCAGAGTCGTGGGCAATCCAGGCTGCTACGCGACATCGGTGCAACTCGGGTTGCTGCCCTTGGTGGAAGCTTCGGTCGTCGACTGCACCCACCTGATCGCCGACGCGAAGTCGGGGGTCAGCGGCGCGGGCCGCAAGGCGGAACTCAATATCCTGTTCTCCGAGGCATCGGATAATTTCAAGGCGTACAACGTTGGCGGCCATCGGCACCATCCCGAGATCATCGAGCACCTGTCGAAGGTGGCGCGTACGCCGGTGGGGCTGACGTTCGTGCCTCACCTTACCCCGGCGATACGCGGCATTCACGCGACGCTCTACGCCCGTCTGACACGGGATGTCGACGTTCAGCAACTGTTCGAACGGCGTTATGCCGACGAGCCGTTCGTCGACGTCATGCCGCCGGGATCGCATCCGGAAACGCGGTCGGTCCGCGGGGCCAACGTGTGCCGCATCGCGGTCCACCGGCCGGGCAACGGGGACACCGTCATTGTGCTCGCGACGATCGACAATCTGGTCAAGGGTGCCGCCGGTCAGGCGGTGCAGAACATGAATCTGATGTTCGGGCTTTCCGAAACCGCCGGACTCGAGCACACGGCGCTTTTCCCGTGACCGTCATCCGAACCCTCAAGCGCCGATTCGGCATTTCCGCGCCGCGTGTGGCAATTCAGACGCACGTTGCGTGGTACTGGCGATGGCTGAGCATTGTTCTGGTCATCGGCGCGGTCATGGGACTTGGCTGGATATCGTTCGACCTCGGGCGGCGCTATGCCGGGTTCGACCGCGGCGAGGCGGAGCGCCAACAGGTCCGGCTGGAGGAGCTGAATCAGAAGCTGCAGGACGAGAACGCCGGTTTGCGCAAGGAAATTGCAGCTGCAGAGCGCCAGCTCCACATCGAGCTGTCGACGCAAGGCAACCTATCGGGTCAGATCCGCGCGCTGTCGGAAGAGAATGCGCTGCTCAAGGAGGATCTCGCGTTCTTCCAGACCTTGATGGCGTCGGGAGCGGACCCGGGCGGCATTTCGGTCAACCGCTTTCGCGTCGCCCCGGACGCGTTGCCCGGCGAATATCGCTACCGACTGCTGATCGTGCAGTCGAAGCAGCGGGTGCGCGAGTTCAAGGGCCATCTGCAACTGATCGTTGATTTCGAGTACGGCGGCCGGCCGTCGGTAATGACGTTACCCTCGGGAGAAGAGACGTCCAAAGCGTATACTTTGACCTTCAAGTTCTACCAGCGCGTCGAAGGCACTTTCATCGTCCCCCCTGGCGCTGTCGTCAAGAAGGTGCAGGTCCGGATTCTTGAGAACGGCGACCCCACGCCGGTTTCCACGCAAACTGTCACGCTTTCTTGAAGGAGACCCTTCAATGTTCGGAAACAAGCCCACCAAACCGCAAAACCGCATCGACAGCCTGATTGGCACGGGCACCATCGTGGAGGGAAACATTGCCTTCACTGGCGGGTTGCGGGTCGATGGCCGCGTCAAGGGCAGCGTCACCACTGCGGACGACCAGCCAAGCACGCTGGTGTTGAGCGAGAAGGCGCAGATCGAGGGCGAGATACGTGTCTCGCATGCCGTCATCAACGGCACCGTCATAGGGCCGGTATTCGGCAGCGAGTACGTCGAACTGCAACCCAAATCCAATGTCACAGGAGATGTTCACTACCGGACGCTGGAAATTCAGCTTGGCGCGGTCGTGCAGGGACGGCTCGTTCACGAGGACGTGGACAAGGTGGGCAAGGTCGTCTCTTTCAAGGGCTCGGGTAACGCCGATTGACCGTTCCGAGCGAGCGGTCCGATAATGTTTCGAACCGGTGTATGCGGGAGCAAGGAATGAATGCAGTAAGCGAAATGCCTGCGCCGTTGGTGTTTACCGACAGTGCGGCAACGAAGGTCAAGGAGCTGATCGACGAGGAAGGCAATCCCGCGCTCAAGTTGCGGGTATTTGTTACTGGCGGGGGCTGCGCCGGCTTTCAGTACGGCTTCACGTTCGATGAAAGCGTCAACGACGACGACGCAACGATGGAAAAGAACGGCGTCAAGCTCCTCATCGATGCAATTAGCTACCAGTATCTGCTCGGAGCCGAGATCGACTACCAGGAAGGCATCGAAGGCGCGCAGTTCGTGATCAAGAACCCTAACGCGACGACGACTTGCGGCTGCGGGTCTTCATTCTCCGCCTGATGGCGTTGGGTTGACGCGCTCGAACGCAGAAGAAAAAAGCGGGGCTTAGAGCCCCGCTTTTTTTATCCATCGCGCGATTGAGTGGGTCGCGAAAACCTGGTGTCGCATTGATCGACGTTGCCCCCAACTCGCGCGCTGGCTGCGCTTGCGCTCACGGGCAGTCCCCTGCGTTGCTTCGCCTCCTCAGTCGAGCTTGGCCAGATTCGTTTCCCTGAGCAACTCGAGCCGGGCGAGCAGCGGTTCGGCCGACCGCTCGAACGCCGGGCGCAGCTCGGCGGTAATCGGTGGGCCGGGCGGCAGCGCCAGTTTCATCGGGTTGCGCTGAACGCCGTTAAGGGCGAATTCATAATGCAGATGGGGTCCGGTCGCCATGCCCGTGCTGCCGACATAGCCGATCGTTTCACCCTGAGCCACGCGCTTGCCTGGCCTGACCCCGTCCGCAAAGCGCGAAAGGTGACCGTAAAGCGTGCTGTACCCATTGGCGTGGCGAAGCATGATCACCCGGCCGTAGCCGCCCTTCCAACCCGCGTACTTGACGTAGCCGTTCGCGGTTGCCCGTACCCGCGTGCCGGTGGGGGCGCCGTAGTCGATGCCGCGGTGCGCGCGCCAGGTCTTCAGCACCGGATGAAACCGGGAGTTCGAAAAGCCGGACGTGATCCGCGAAAACTCCAGCGGCGAGCGCAGGAACGCCTTGCGCACATTGCGCCCATCGGGTGTGTAGTAGCCACCGTGGCCGTGATCGTCGCGGAAATAGACCGCCTGGTAGCGCACGTTCTGATTTATGAACTCCGCGGCGATAACCCGGCCCGCACCCACGAACTCATCTTCCACGTAGTTCGATTCGTAGATCACCGAGAATCGGTCGCCTTGGCGCAGATCACGGTGGAAGTCGATGTCGCTGGAGAAGATGTCTGCGATCTGAATGGCCACGTTTTCATGCAGACCCGCCGCATCGGTGGCGGCCAGGAGCGAGGTCTGGATGTCGCCGGAGCTGTGCATGATCCGGCTCTCGACCTCGGGGACTTCCTCGCTGGCAACGAAACCGTTGCCGGCCCGAACGACCAGAAGGCGCTTGCCGTTGGTGTTCAGGTAGCTGAGCCGCTCGAGTCTGCCTTCAGACGTCGTCACCGCGCGCACTGCCCGCCCGGGGACAAGCTGGTACAGCGACCGGACGCCACGGGCCTGCAACAGGTAGCTCGTTGCCTCGGCGTCGTCCACGCCGAGCCGGGCAAGAATGGTCCCCACGGTGTCGCCGCGCTTGATCCGCTCCTCCCGCCAGTACCTGGCAACGGCCGGTGGCTCGGCCGTCTGGGGGGCGGGCAGCGTGAGGCTTTCGGAGATTCGCCGCACCTCGAGGTCGGCCGGTACCGTCTCCGGAGCGATGCCGAAGGCGGCGACGACCCCAAAAAGAGGCAGGGCAGCCAGAATCAGTGGCCAGCGCGTCAGCGCTCTGGGTGCGGGACGGGCCAGCTTTTGAGCTAGAATTTCTTCTTTGTTCAAAGACATGCAGAAATTGTTTTTCAATCTGGCGCGGAGCTTAGCAGAATCCCGCTTGACCGCAAAACCGCAAGGCAAGTTGCGTTCCACAGTCAAGCCGGCCCGCAAACGCCGGCAGATGCAATCTACGGACGGATTCGGATGGACATTCAAGAACAACTAGAAGTGATCAGGCGGGGCGCCGACGAGCTGCTCGTCGAGCAGGAGCTGGTGGAAAAGATCCGGTCCGGCAGGCCACTGAGGGTCAAGGCCGGTTTCGACCCGACTGCGCCGGACCTGCATCTGGGCCATACGGTACTGATCAACAAGCTGCGCCAGCTGCAGGATCTTGGTCACCACGTGATCTTCCTCATCGGCGACTTCACCGGCATGATCGGCGACCCCACGGGGAAGAACGCGACGCGGCCGCCGCTGACCCGCGTACAGGTTGCGGACAACGCCCGAACCTATCAGGAACAGGTATTCAAGATCCTGGACCGGGAAAAGACCGAGATTGCGTTCAATTCAACCTGGATGGACAGAATGTCCTCGGCGGACATGATCCGGCTGGCCGCCCGGTACAACGTCGCGCGCATGCTCGAGCGCGACGACTTCGGCAAACGCTACCGCAGCGGGCAGCAGATTGCCATTCACGAGTTTCTGTATCCGCTGGTGCAGGGCTACGACTCGGTTGCCCTGCGTGCCGACCTGGAGCTGGGCGGCACCGATCAGAAATTCAATCTCCTGATGGGGCGCGAGCTGCAGCGGGACTATGACCAGCCGGCGCAATGCATTCTGACGATGCCGCTGCTGGAAGGGCTGGACGGCGTAAACAAGATGTCGAAGTCCCTCGGCAACTACGTCGGCATCAACGAGGCACCGCAGGAGATTTTCGGCAAGCTGATGTCGATTTCGGACGAACTGATGTGGCGCTACATCGAACTGCTGTCGTTCGAGCCGTTATCGACGATTCGGCAGTGGAAATCGGAAGTCGGGGAAGGCCGTAATCCCCGCGATATCAAGGTCGGCTTCGCCCAGGAGATCGTCGCACGGTTTCATGGTTCCGCTGCCGCGACGCAGGCGCTGGCGGATTTCGAGGCCCGTTTCAAGCAGGGCGAGATACCCGCCGACATTCCCGAAATCCGGTTGTCCGCAGGTGCGGCCGCGATGCCGCTGGTCCAGGTGCTCAAGCAGTCGGGGCTGACGGCGAGCACTTCCGAGGCGATGCGGATGATCGATCAGGGCGGGGTCAAGATCGACGGGTCTAAGGTCAGCGACAAGGACCTGAAGCTCACCAAAGACACCTTCGTCCTGCAGGTCGGCAAGCGAAAGTTTGCGCGCATCGTTCTCACCTGAATCGTCGGCCGGCACAGACGCCCAGCCGGGGCCGGTTTTCGCCAGAAAACGCTTGACCCACTTTG
>ERZ869936.777-NODE-777-length-27046-cov-7.095624_pt1 | contig 27046 bp, 28 predicted proteins | sample MGYA00520876_ERZ869936 | MGnify/ENA primary metagenome ERZ869936 (study PRJEB32218, sample SAMN09650985) | biofilter metagenome | isolation source: enrty point of leading RO module | place: Saudi Arabia: Thuwal, RO plant located on Red Sea | collected 2016-02-17 ... | reverse complement strand
ACGCACCCAACCAAGCTAGCAGCCTAAGCCAGCAGAGGAGTTTTCAACACAGCCTGTCGCAACTCATTTCGCAGGGTGGCCTACGTCCGTCGCGACGCGAGATCTTCGCGAAAAGGGCATCGACGTTTTCATACGCTTCAATGAGGGGCTGTCAATTCTTAAGAAGGTAGCTGCAATTGAAAACAGTCGCGGCAACTCATTGGAGCTTCCTGAGGACCGAAAGTTCACAAACCTTGTCAGTTCAATCGGGGCCTATGGTCTCAATACTGGCTTTAGAGGCAGAACAACCAGATCGGAAAATGACCTCAAGGTTTATAGAAATGGTGGGATCGGGTACGTCGGTAGGTCGGAAATCGAGAAGGAACAGTCATCCTTCGATAAGTGGAAGGTTTTCATCGGTGCGGCCGCGCCCGGTACCGGCAACCGAGATACGTACCCTCACCGGATCATTAGCACGCCATTCGTCGGTGAGCCCGGAAGTATTTCGTCTTGGACTTACATGTACATTGGGCCTTTCGAGACCGAAGATGAGGCAAAGAGTGTCCTAACATACCTCGCCTGCCGACTGACGCGGTTCCTCGTACTGCTGCATAAATCGTCCCAACATACCACTCGAAAGGTCTATACCTTTGTGCCGACGCAGGAATGGAACCGACAATGGACGGACGGCGAACTCTACAAGAAGTATGGACTTTCTGAAAAAGAGATCGCTTTCATCGAAAAGATCGTCCGACCAATGGATTTGTCCGACAATGCGCTGGCCGAAGTGATCCCCGAGATCGACGACGAGGAGTCAGAGGGCTGATAAATGCCAATGGACCGCTTCTTTCCCCAACGTCCCTCTGCAATACCGACAATCTACGCCTACGCCAGCACGCACCCCGATCACGCCGGATTACTGAAGGTCGGCTACACCGAGCGGAACGCGGCGGCGCGGATCGCTGAGCAGTTTCCAGCCGGCATGAGCCCGTACGATGTCGTCTTAATTGAGCCGGCAATGCGGGCAGATGGAACCACGTTCACCGACCGCGAGGTTCACCGACACTTGATCGCCCGCGGCATCAAGAACACGACCAACGAATGGTTTGAATGCGCGCTGACGGATGTCCAGGCGGCGGTTCTCGCGGTCCGCGAGCGCAGAGCGAACATAGAGGATCGCACGCTGAGCTTTGGCATGCGCCCCGAGCAGGCGGAAGCGGTCGAGCGGACAGTGGAGTACTTCGCACGGGCGGCGACCGAGCAGCAGAGGCACACGCCGCATTTTCTCTGGAACGCCAAGATGCGGTTTGGGAAAACCTTTGCCGCCTATCAACTCGCCAAACGCATGGGTTGGCAAAGAGTGCTGGTGCTCACCTTTAAGCCTGCCGTGGTGCATGCCTGGGCGGAAGATTTGCAGCGACATATTGACTTTGAAGGCTGGCAGTTTATCAGCCGCACCAGCGAGCTAACCTATGAGCACGCCGATCCGAACGGCCCGATTGTCTGTTTCGGCAGCTTTCAGGACTACCTACAGCGAGATCGCACGGGAGCGATCAAGGCGAAGAACGAATGGGTGCACTTGACCGAGTGGGACTGTGTGATCCTTGATGAGTACCACTTCGGAGCGTGGCGCGAGAACGCCAAGGGGCTTTTTGGGGCGGACGAGGAAGACGAAGGCGAGGTGGCGGGAGAGATCAGCAAAGACGAGCAGGCGTTCGATGAGAGCATCCTGCCGATCGAGACGAAGCACTACCTGTATCTGTCGGGCACACCGTTCAGGGCACTGGCGTCGGGCGAATTCATCGAAGAGCAGATTTACAACTGGACCTACAGCGACGAGCAGCGGGCAAAACGCGATTGGAACGGCCCTGGGCCAAACCTGTATGCGCAGTTGCCACGATTGGTGCTGATGACCTACACGCTGCCGGATGAGATTCGTAAAGTGGCAGAACAGGGCGAATTTAACGAGTTCGATCTGAACGAATTTTTTCGTGCTGAAGGTGAGGACAACGAGGCCCGATTTGTACATGAGGATGAGGTGCAGAAGTGGCTGGACTTAATCCGCGGAGCGTATAAGGGCGTGACAATCGACGATCTCAAACTAGGTAAGGACAAGCCACCACTACCGTTTAGTGATGCGCGACTGATGGGCGTCTTGAACCACACGTTTTGGTTCCTGCCAAACGTCGCCAGTTGCCACGCGATGGCCAACCTGCTGAAGGCGAACCAAAACCTGTTCTATCACGATTTTTGTGTGGTCGTTGCTGCCGGGCCTAGAGCGGGGATTGGGGCCGAAGCGTTGCCTCCCGTGTTAGACGCGATGGACGAGCCGCTATCGAGTCGCAGCATCACGCTGTCGTGCGGCAAGCTGACGACAGGTGTGACAGTCCGGCCGTGGGCAGGGATGCTGATGCTGCGTAAGTGCAGCAGCCCGGAGACGTACTTTCAGAGCGCGTTTCGAGTTCAGTCGCCGTGGACCGTGTCCGACGAAAACGGTGGAGAGATCATTGTAAAACCCGAGTGTTATGTCTTTGACTTCGCCCCCAATCGCGCGCTGCGGCAGATCGCCGATTACGGTTCGCGACTGGCGACCGATGATACGACACCTGAAGAACGGGTTGCGGAGCTAGTGGGATTCCTGCCTGTGCTCGCTTATAACGGCAGCGCCATGCGACAACTTGATGCCGAAGCCATTCTGGATATGGCCACGGCGGGCACCAGCGCGACGTTACTCGCCAAACGATGGGAAAGTGTGCTGCTAGTCAATGTGGATGACTCGACGCTGACTCGCCTCATGAATGACGAAGCTGCGATGAAGTCATTAATGGCTATCGAGGGCTTTCGCAACCTCAACGCTGAACTGGAAACGATCATCAATCGGTCGGAACAGATCAAGGACACAAAAAAGAAGGTGGGCGATGGCGGGGAACTGTCGTCCAAAGAGAAGAAAGAGCTGTCCGTGGCCGAAAAAGAACGGAAGTCATTGCGCAAGCAAGTACAGGAGAAGCTTATCAAGTTTGCCGCACGGATTCCTGTCTTCATGTACCTGACGGACTATCGTGAGCGAACGCTCAAGGACGTAATCACGAAGATCGAGCCCAAATTGTTCCAGAAAGTGACAGGACTAACCACGGCGGACTTTGAGCGATTAGTCAGCCTGGGAGTATTCAACAGCGCGCTGATGAACGACGCCGTGTGGAAGTTCCGCCGCTACGAGGACGCGAGCCTTCGGTATATGGGCCTCAGTCGCCACGAGCGAATGGAACGAGGATTATTCGACACGACGCTCAGCGAGGAAGACTTTCAGGCGACATTTGAGAGCGTTGCTACCGAGGACTCTTAGTGTGGATGCGGCGGCAGGAGCTATTGTCGCCCATGGCTGATTCGGCCTGCTCGGCCAGTCGAGCCGAGCGGCTCGAACATCCCCTTCAAGACCTACTCATCCCATCCTGCACCCGATTCCACAGAACCTAGTTTTCGGCTAAAAAGGGCCCAATAGGCGGGTCGTTGCGCACGATTCCTGCTTTCTACGTGACCATCGCTCGCCATGCACCGATCGACGCCTACTACGCTTTCGTCCGATATCCACTTGCTGGGGGATCTGCTCGGCAAGGTCATTCGCCGGCAGGCGGGGGTCGACGTGTATGACCTCGAGGAGCGGTTTCGGGCGCTCTCCAAGGTGCGCCGCGGCGATAAGGATTCCGCGGCCGAAGTGACCGCCAAGATCACCGAACTGGTCGACTCGCTCTCGCCGCAAGACATGCAGGCCGTGAGTCGGGCGTTCACCCTCTACTTTCAGTTGATCAACGTCGCCGAGGATCAGCATCGCGTCCGCAGGATGCGGGCGCGCGTGCGGAAGGAATCGCCGCGACCGCTGGATGAGTCGATCCGCGCCGTGGTGGGCAACCTGTGGCAGTCGGGCATCGATGAGTTCGAGATGCAGCAGATCGTCGGCCGTCTGCAGATCGAACCGGTGTTCACGGCTCACCCCACCGAAGCCAAGCGGCGCACGCTGATCTCGAAGTTGCGACGCATCAACCGGTTTTTGGAGCAGATCCACTCCCGCAAGCTGCTTCCCATCGAAGAGTCCCGGTGTCGCCAACATTTGTTGGCCGAGATCACGATCCTGTGGCTGACGTCGCAGAGCCGGGTCGCCCGGCCGCTGGTGACCGACGAGGTGAAAACGGGCCTGTACTACTTCGAGACCTCGATTTGGGACGTCGTCCCGCGCGTGTATCGGGCGATGGAGGAGGCGCTGGCCGAGTATTATCCGAGCGTCAAGCTGCCCCATCGGTTCCTGACGTTCGGAAGTTGGATCGGGGGCGATCGCGACGGCAATCCCAACGTGACGGCCTTTGTCACGGCCGAGACGATTCGCTTGCATCGCGGCCTGGCCTTGTCGAAGCACGCGGAAAACGCCCGCAGCTTGGACCGCTCGCTGAGTCTGTCCGAACAACTTCACGTGCCGCATCCCGGGTTGATGGGCTTGCTGGAGGAGGAAGCGGCCGACTTTTCGCGGCACGTTCGATTCCTGGCCGAGCAGTATCCGCAGGAGCCCTACCGCCTGCTGGCCGCCGCGCTCAAGGCCGACTTGGACGACACGAACCGCGACCCGGTGAAGTCGCGGCTGCTGGAAGGCAACGACGCGCCGATGGCCCCGATTCGCACGGCGGCCGACTTGTTGCGACCGCTGGAGTGGATCGACCGCAGCTTGCGCAACGGCGAGACCGATCAAATCGCCGAGTCGGAGTTGAAGGACACGCTGACTCAAGCCAACGTGTTCGGCGTGAACATGGCGCGGTTGGATTTTCGCCAGATCAGCGGAGCGCATCACGCGGCGCTGGCCGAAATCTTCAGCAAGCTCGGCGTCGCGGCCGACTATCTGGAGATGTCGCGTCCCGATCGGACGGCTTTGCTAACGGCGCAGCTTGCCGCGGATGCCGCCGATCTCGGGCAGGCCGACGACTATTCGGAGGCGACGGCCGAGATGCTGCGGTTGTTCCACGTGATCGGCCGCGCCGTGGAGTTGTATGGCTCCGAGGTGATTGGTCCCTACATCATCAGCATGACGCAGCACGTCGACGATGTGCTGGCCGTGCTGTTGGTGGCCAAGTGGCATGGGCTGACCCTGGGTGGGGCGCGATCGTTGCCGGCCATCGTGCCGTTGTTCGAAACGCGGCAGGATCTGGTCAATGCACCGCGGATCATGGAAGAGCTGTTCGCGCACCCCAGCTATCGGGCGCACCTGGCCGCGCAGAGCAACGAGCAGATCGTGATGATCGGCTATTCCGACAGCAACAAGGACGCCGGCTATCTCACGGCCACGTGGGAACTGTATCAAGCGCAGGACCGGCTGGCCGAGTGTTGTCGCCAGCACCAGGTAGGGCTGACGCTGTTTCACGGCCGCGGCGGCACGACCGCACGCGGCGGCGGGCCGGCCAACCGGGCGATCCTGGCCCAGCCGCCGGGATCCGTCGAGGGACGGATTCGCATTACGGAACAGGGAGAGGTGATCAGCGATTTGTACTTCCATCCAGAGATTGCCGAAAGGCACCTGGAGCAACTGGTCAGTGCCGTGCTGGTGGCCTCTTCGCCCAATCATAAGCGTGACGCGACGCCGAAGCCGGCGTGGAGGGCCGCGATGGATGAACTGGCCGCCACCGCTTTCGAGGCCTACCGCACGTTCGTTTACGACACGCCCGAGGTGCTCGAGTACTGGCAGGAAGCCACGCCGATCAACGAGCTCAGCGGCATGCGCATCGGCTCGCGTCCGGCCCGACGCACCGGGGGGGACGTGTTTGCCGGCCTGCGGGCGATTCCCTGGGGCTTTAGCTGGATGCAAAGCCGGCACAATCTGCCGGCCTGGTTCGGCGTGGGCCAGGCGCTGGCGGCCTTCACTGGGGGCAACCAGCGCGACCAGCGGCTGGCACTGCTGCGCGAGATGTATCGGCATTGGCCGTTCTTCAGCACGATGATCGACAACCTGCAACTGGCGCTGGGCAAGTCCGACATGGGCATCGCCCGACTCTATGCCGGATTGGTCAAGGACGAAGCGGTTCGCGAGCGCGTGTATACCGCGATTCGATCGGCCTTCGACGAGACGGTGCTGTGGGTGACCCGCGTGGCCGGCCAGCAGGGGCTGCTGGACAACGACTCGGTGCTGCAGCGTTCGATTCGCCTGCGCAACCCCTACGTGGATCCCTTGAACTTCATTCAGGTGCGACTGCTCCGCGAGTTGCGCGAAGAAAACCTGGACGACCAACAGGCGGCCGACGCATTGCAAACGCTGTACATCACCATCAACGGCATCGCCGCCGGCCTCAAGAACACCGGGTAAGCGGCGCTAGCTGCGAACCGACCTGACGGCGCAAAAATAAGCCCCTGCTGCGCGTGCGCACGGCAGGGGCTTGCGGAGGAAACGCAGAGTGGGAGACTAGCTGCCGATCGAGTTGGCCACGTTGTTGAACGTGGTGTTGGCGTTCGAGCCCAACGAGTTGATGGCCGTCAGGCAGACGATGATGATCAGGGCGAGCATCACCGCATATTCGACTGCGGTGGGCCCGTCTTCGGATACGATAAAGTGGCGAATTTTCGTGATGACGTTCATGTGAAGTGCCTCTCTTGAATAAGACGCCGAGCTGGAGAAGCTCGCTAAGAAGTGTCTACCGAAAACATAGCTCACGCCGCCCGGTGCGGCGGGCCGGTTTTTCGGAAAACAGGCAGCAGGGGTTTCTCGCCCGTTTTTTCGGCCTGGTCGGCTACTGGCTCGGGGGTCACGCTCGGCCGATGCGCCCCCGAAGAGAGCTTGGCGGCCGGGGCTTCCGTGCGAAAATGCACGGGCCGGGAGAGAGGAACCGCCTTCTCCCCGGCCGGAACGAAGCGCGGTCGAAGTGCCGCGCGCCTCAGCGAATCTCAACAGGAAACGATCATGGCATTCGACGTTCAGGGGAAGACGGCGTTGGTCACTGGCGCCAACCGGGGCATCGGCAAGGTGATTCTCGAGGGCTTGCTGGCCGCCGGGGCCGGCAAAGTGTATGCCGCGGTGCGCGATCCCGACTCGGTCAAGGAGCTGGTGGCCAAACACGGCGACAAGGTGGTGCCGCTGGAGTTCGATCTGACGAAGCCGAAGACGATCGCCGCGGCCGCCAAGAGCGCGGGCGACGTGGCGCTGGTGGTGAACAACGCCGGCGTGCTGCGGAACGCGAACCCGCTCGCCGAGAGCGCGATCGACGACATGAAGTTCGAGATGGACGCCAACGTGTACGGGCTGATGCGCGTGGCCCAGGCGTTTGCGCCGGTGCTGAAGACCAACGGCGGCGGGGCGCTGGTGCAACTCAACAGCGTGGCGTCGCTGCGGAGCTTTGGCGACTTTGCCACGTACTCGGCGTCGAAGGCCGCGTCGTACAGCATTACCCAGGCCTTGCGCGAGAAGCTCGCCGCCCAGGGAACGCACGTCGTGAGCGTGCATCCCGGCCCGATCGCGACCGACATGGCCGACTCGGCCGGCCTGGCCGACGTGGCCGAGCCCCCGCAGCTCGTGGCCGACGCGATCGTGGCCGCGCTCTCCAGCGGCGCGTTCCACGCCTTTCCCGACTCGACGGCCCAGGAGGTCGGGGCGGCTTATCAAAGCTTCGCCAAGAACGTGGTCGAAGCCGGCGGCGGCGAGGGGTAGGCTGCTGCCAAAGCGGGCGCACCGCTCGTCGGAGGTCTGCGTGGCGGCGCGTGTGTTGTCAATCGCTGCGCCGAGCGCGGAGCAGGCCGTAGAGCGTGAGCAGCAGGGCGACGAGGATCGTGATGCCGCAGATTTGCAGCAGGCTGGTGACGGCCGGATGATCGGTGCCGCGCGGCGGGGGAAACTTCTCGTTCAAAGTCGGCATCAGAAACGAGGAGTAGCCAATGAAGGCCCCCACCAGGCCGGCCGTGCCGTTGGTCCAGGTGCCGACTTGCAGCGTGACGAACCAGACCCACAGGGCCGGGCGCGACAGCCGCATTTCGCCGACCAGAAAGCCGAAGGCGATCACGAGCACGCCGTTGACCGTGTACTCGATGTGGCTCATCACGATGCCGCGGAACCACTCCACCGCCGAAGGCGGGATGAGCCCGACCAGGCAGCCCACCGTAATCTGCAGCACGCCGAGGAACAGCGTCCAGCGTTTGATCCTCGCCCGCAATGCGTCGTTTTCCATGTCGGCCAGCTCCTGAGGGCTCGTGCTGCGACCCCGCCGCGGTTCTGGAAGTGATCCGGCACGCCTGCCCGCGCCGCGCTTGACGATCACCATAGAAAAAGCGAATGCACAAAGGAAGCGTACGCGAGTTTTTCGCGCTCGCGTCGTCTTGGTCATGGGCGGGTCGGCGCTTGCGCGGGGCAGGACGCTGAGCCGCCTTGCTTCATTCGGCAGGGCGCCCTAAGCTTTCAACGGTGACATCGAGTTCCCGAAATCTTGGAGGTTAACGCGATGGCCGAAGCAGCCGTTCATGGGAATCATCCTCATCAGCATGGCCCCGGATGTGGTCATCAGGGGATCAAGCACGCGGACCACGTCGACTATCTGCACGACGGTCACCTGCACCACCAGGAAGCCGACGGGCGAGTCGTCGAGCACAAAATCCAAGTGACCGATGCGAACCCGGATTGCTGCACCAGCGGAAAGTCGGCTGCCCAGCACGAGTCCGGCCACGTGCACGGCCCGGGCTGCGGTCATCCGGCCGTGCCTCACGGCGATCACGTCGACTACCTGGTCGACGGCCGCCTGCACCATCCGCACGACGGCCACTGCGACGATCACGGCCCGGTGACGGTGGTGTGAGTCATCGCGGTCTAGCGATGCAAGTGGCCATGCGCAGCCACGCCCAGCGACCACAGCAGTAGCCAGACGACGAGCAACAGCAAAGCGGCGACGCCAACCGGACGCGGGCCGAGGTACACGTTGCGCAGCGCGCCGAGGCTGATGCCAACAAGCAGGCACAGGCCGGCCGCCACGGCCAGAGCGCCGGGGGGCGAAGCGAGGATCTCTTTCAGCGTGTTGGCAGTCAGGGCGTTGACCACCAGGGTCGCGAAGGCAGACGGGCCTCGGACGCAGAACGCGATGGCAGAGACGATCCCGCCCGCCGCCACACCCAGGACGAACCAACGCCGCGCGGCCGGTGTCGAGTCGACCAGCAGATAGACGGCGGTCGCCACGAGCGCCGCTCCGAAGGCAAGCACCATCCCGCGCGGGTCGGCGTCGCGGCGAACGGTTGCACATGCAGCCAGGTACACCGCAGCGAGCGACACCCACCAGAGCAGATGACGTAGCGAGAACTGCGTTGTGTGCCTGGATGGAGAGCTGTCGTCACGGTTCACTCGTGGTTTAGGAGCACTCATTGCTCATCCGGGATCGCTGTGGTGCCGCCAGCAGCGTCTTGTCGAGAAACGAAGCGTTGCACTACCCATCTCAGGCCATCGATGATGAACGGCAGGCCGGCAATCGCGGCGGCTGCCAGCCCGAATACGGCAACCATATAGGGGCGAACGATATTGCCATCGAGAAAGATGACGTCCAGATAGTCCGGGCCAAGAAACAGGTAGAAGAAGCCGCCGGCGATGCCACCAACCAGCAAGGTGCCGATCCAGTAGAGTGGCATCACCACAACCGCCAGCAACTCGATGGACAGGTGGGGCAAGGGTTCGGCTGCGCCCGGCACGATCGGCGCAACAATGCCGGGCCCAAGAAATGGAGAGACGCCGATAGCTGCCGCGATGATCGCGATCCGGCGTCGGGCACGGTGCCGCGCCGGGGCATCGAGACAAATGAACGCGACCGCGCCTGCCAGGCATACTAAGTGGATCGCACCCGAGTAGCGTCCCAAAATGACAAACTGCGCTAACGTATACAGCAGTCCCATAGGGACGACGATCGGCAACATGGCATGTCGCTGGTCCATTGCCTTCACGCTAGGCCATGATTGAGGGACGAACTGTACGTCCATTCTACAGGAATCGGTAGAATAGAGAGGCGCGTCGAGGAGCGTAGTCACACGACGAACCGCAGTTTTGTTTCCGCCCGGCAGGTACTCGGCATGACCCAGTGTCGGCGCAACGTGGTGTTGGGCCTCGTGATCGCCGCCGTTCTAGTTGCTTATGTCGCGGCGTTCTTTGGGATGCGGCGGCAAACGGCCATCCTCCTCGGCGAACCGTATGCCGGACACATCTACGTGTACCACTGGACGGAGAACCGCCCTGCAAACGCTGCTTGCTATGCCGTCTTTTTTCCGCTCATCCGTGCGTTTGGTCGACCCCTTAACGCCGACGGACGCCGCTTTCGGGAGGATCTGCAGGGCGGCTTTCGCGGGCCCTTTTACATCAAAGATCCGGAGCCGAACGCCACGTGAGCGTTGCAGGTTGACATGATCGAGCGATTTCGAAGCTGGTTCAAATATGAGCGCGAGGCGCATGCGCAGGTGCTGGAGTCGTTGGATTCGGTGCCTGTTGAGAATCGCCCCTACGGAGAGTATCGCTGGGCGGTGCGTAACCTGGCGCACGTGGTCGCCGCGCGGCGGATCTGGCTGGAACGGTTCGGCGTTGTGCCGGGCGACGGGTTGTTGCTTGAAAGCGCGGAAGTTGAGCTCGAGCAGGTAGCCAGAAGACTGCACGAGGTCGAGCGGTGGTGGGCAGACTATCTGAGCGAGCTCGATGACACGGCCCTGGCTCAATCGTTCGATTACCAGAGTTCCGATGACGCTGGACGATCGGTAGTGCCGGGCATGGTCGATTAGCGATCACAATGTTTGCGTTGTATTTGCTTCCTTAAGGCGGCCGCCGAGAAAAGTTATGTTGGTACTCTTCCTAATGATCGCGGTTGCCCTGGTAGCCAACGTCGCGTTTCGAGAGAAACGCTATGCGTTTGTCGTTGCGTCGCTGCTGGGGGTACTCGCGTTGTGGATACACATGGTCCTCGCTGAGTTTCAATCGCCCGATCCGGACGCCGATCTGATCTTCTTCATGGCCCTGATGCTCTGGGGCATGGCCGTGGTCGCAGCCAACGCAGTGCTGTCAGGGTCGATTGCCTTGGCCTGCGGGCTCGCGCGCGCGGTGGCAAGGCGACCAGGGGCGGAAAAGTAAGCCGCTGGGGGAGTTTTGATCCGCGGGTGGGGCCAATGGCTTTGGGGGGCAGTTCCCGTCGCGTGTCGGCGCACTCCGGGCTCATGAGCGCGCCGGTATGCCCACGCTGATCAACGAAGCCAAGCGCGTCGCGGTGAGCCCGGCGACCTTGCACGGTTTGTTCTAGGCCGAGGCCCGCAAGACTCCCCACGCGGTGGCCATCGTCTGCGGTGAGGTCGTTCTCTAAGTTGCCGCCCCGGCCCCGACCGACCAAATCAAGTAGCCGTCGTCGTCGAACGCAGGCATCAGGATATGCTTCGTGTTGCTCACGATTTCGTCGATAAACCGATCGCGATCTGGGTTCGCGGTGGTTCGTTTGTACGAGGTGCACACCGCGATTCCCCAGTGGCCCAGCGAGTCGCCAAGCGCATCGCGGATTGTGTCGGGCCCCGCGTTGTCAGGCGTCAACAGAAAGTAGACGTCGTCGTTGCCAAAGTCGAGAGCCTCCGGGGGAGGGCTCCATGTCCATATCTGGAGAGTCTGACGAGCCGTGCTCGAGTGTTCGCAGACGGCAGCCGAATTGGGTGCCGTCCGCAGATGGTCCACCACGAAGTTCGTTAGCTCGTCCTTCGGGCTGGTACCGGGAGAGTATTGCCGCAAGTCGGATGGCGGAACAGACCCTTGGCGGTAGGAAACCAGCTGCGTGATATCAACCCACTCGGGAACGACTGCCGTGAGGCTGCCGCCCTCGAGTCCGAACTGACGCAGCAGCCGGCCGGCAAGTTGGTGGTTGTGCGCGCAAAACTCGAAATTCTCGCGGATCCAAGCGCGGGCTTTCGGATCGTCTGGTGCCACTGGAACACGATGCGATCTCATGCTGTGTGGTCCGGCTTGCCGCCCGCGTGCTTATCGATCAGGGCCAGCTTCTCCTGCAACAGTGCCAGGCGCTGGTCGTGCAGGCGTTTTTCGTTGAGCCAGTAGGGGCTGGTGATTTCCTTGAAGGCGTAGATCGCGGCCTGAATGCCGTCGGCCCAGGCGACGGGGACCAACTTGATGTCGCCGTGCACGTCGCCGACGGCGAAGATGCCCGGGCGGCTGGTTTCGTAGTATTGATCGACCGCGACGCCGCCGTCTTCCTGCAAGCGTAGCCCCAGCCGCTCGAACGTTTCGCGGCCGGCCAGGTAGCCGATCTGCACGATCACCAGCGGCACGACGCACTCGCGGCCGCCCGTGAGCGTGACGCGGAGCTGGTCGCCTTCGGCCTGGGCGGCGGTGATTTCGGTCGAGGTGCGCACCGTGCCGCCGGCGGCGCGTACGCGGTCGAGCGCTTCTTGCCGGCCGGCCAGTTGCGGTTTGCGCACGAGTAGTTCGACTTGCCCGCCGCGGCCGAGCACCATCAGCGCCGCATCGAGCGCCGAGTCGCCGCCGCCGACGATCAGCACGTGCATGCCCTTAAGATCGCGGTCGCGCGGCAGGCGGTACTGCACGCAGGGCGAGTCGACGTCCTCGAGCACCGGCAACCGCCGCGGGAAGTGCAGCAGCCCGCAGGCCAGGATCACCCGGCGGCAGAGATAGCTGCCCCGGTTGGTGACCACCCGTTTCAGCTCACGCTCCTTCGTCTGCACGTCGTCGATCGCCACCAGTTCCTCCTCGAAGCGGAACTGTACGAGCGCGTCGACGGCCTGCTGGTATTGCCGCCGGGCGAGCTCTTCGCCGCTGACGCCCTCGGGAAAGCCCGGGATGTCGGCGATTACTTTGTCGGGATAGAGAAAGTGCGGCTGCCCGCCCGGCTCGTTCTTGGCCTCGACGACCAGCGTGGTGAGCCCCCGATGCGCCGTGGTCAGCCCCGCCGCCAACCCCGCCGGCCCCGCGCCGACGATCACCACGTCCCAGCAGGCGAGTTGCTCGACGTCCGGCGCGGCGGTCAGCTTGATGACGTTGTAATCGGGCATGTCGTGGACTCACAGGCTCTCACTCGAGTGACGCCGGATTCAGGCACAAGAGCGAGTCCCAGTCCCAGCCGAAGGGCATCAGTCCTACTCGATACGCTTCGAAGATCGCTTCGGTGGGCATGTAGCGTCGGCTGAGGGTGAGGACGCGGCATTTCAGGATCGTTTGGAAATGGTCCTCAATCGCACCCAGGAACCCGTCGCGCATCTCACTCTTGTTGATATCGGCAGACTCGATGGCCGCGACTTTCTTGGCCATTCGCTTGACGCCAGAGGAAGCATGCAAAGTCGCGCTGACGGCCTCACACTGGTCGTCGACGTAGTCTACAAGGTCGCGCGGGCCGTAGCCATGAAGAAGGCCACAGGCTGTTCGAACCTCACTCAGGAGCTCGACCAACTCGACGAACGCCGTGTCTTCGTTGTTGGCGTTGATGCAATACTCCCATGTTGCCGGATCCTTCTCAACGAACGGCAGTTTCTTGCCGTCATATCCGTAGAATCGTTCCTGCTGCACCTTATCGGGACGAAAAAGTGGATCCGATTCAAGCCATTGCAGCAACTCGTCGCAGATCGTCCGCACCGTTTGCATGTCCACTCGTGTCACGGGAGTGTCCTCCCCGGCTGTAGCGTTGTAGGTCAGGCCGGTTCATATTTGCTCAGGGTTGTTGTCTACCTCCCAAGGCAAGGCGATGCCATGAAAGCGCAGGATCGCCGGATCGTCGTGGGTTACCTTTTGCTTGTCGAACCATGCGCTCGGGCCGATTTCCAGCTCATCCGACAGCTCCGATTCGAGTTCATCCTCGGCCAGGAAGATGAGAAAATGTCCAAGATCCGACGCCACGATATATCTGGGGGTCTGATGGTCGACGACAGCCTCCACGAAGACGATGGGAAACCCCTCGCCATACTCGCCTTGCGTAATCATCACGTAGTAGTTCCCGCAGCCGTCATTTCCGACGGGAAGCCACTTCTTTTCCCGCCACGACGTAAAGATATTCAGAATGCTTTCCATGTCGAGGAAGGGCTCGGAAGTGCGTACGCCAAAGCTGACCACCGTACCCACGAAGGCGCCGTTGACACTCCCGAGCCACTCTCGGAGATCGTCCGGCACCGGAAATCCCATCCGGCCCTCGAAGGCGTCGATCTCCGCTTCGGATAGAGGGACGGATTCGGGTATCTCGCGCGCAAACTCACTGACCGGCTCGAACCGCGCGAGCAACTCCTTGAATCTGTGCGTGTCGATCATTTGTGGCTCGCATGTGCAAATGAACTACCTACAGGAACAGGAAGAGCAGGCGGACTCGATTCTCGCCATAGACGGACGCAAGGTAGCGGATGGCACCTAGCAGAACTTGAAATGGGCGCGCGAGCGTAGTCTCGTCAATGGAGGCATGGTTGATCGCCGCGACTAGCTCGTCTGCGCTGAGCCATCCTACATACTCCTCCGTGTCTAGAAGTTCCCGCGCCTCGGAAACCTCTCCCAAGAATGTTGGAGCTCCTCGCAGTGGCACGAGCGGCTCGCCAAAGTCCTCATCGGTAGTATGCCCCAATTCTGCCCAAGGGTATCCCAGTGCTGCGAAGAACGCAGGATCGAAGCAGCAACTTAGCCCGTAGTCCTCGACGAGTGACCAAACGCATGGGTCATGTGTAAACGGAGGCAGGTGCGCCGGCGTATTGTCGTCGAATGCAAGGTAGGCGACAAACGTCACATGCATCTCAACGTCTCCGGCTCACATGCTCGGGACTGGCCCGCGGACTTCGTTGGATCAAAGTACGGAATTGACCAGGCTCGCAACCCAGACGAAAGACATGAGCACCATCGCCCAGAGCGCTCCGGAGGCCTTTTTCTTGAACGGCGTCATCACTCCCGCGCCGATCGCCGCCGAGCACGCCAGCGAAAGGATGACCGCCGAAACGGCCGAGTTTGGAGAGTCTGGAAGCGTGGGCGGGCTGACCAGGCCCAAGGCACCGACGGCAACGACAAATGTTGCCAACACAATCTCCGAAAGCCGAGCACGCGGCTTTCCGGACGATGCAGTGGCGGCAGTGTTCGTCATGTCGTCTATCTCATCGCTCGACTGCGATTCGCACGACTCCGCATCACACGCCTGGCGACCACGCTGACACTAGCCCGAAGCGCGAGCGAGGGTTGTTGGGCAACGTTTCGAAGAACCCTCGCTTGCGCTTCGGGCTGGTGTCGCAAGTTTCGCCAGGCGTCAGGCTGAAGAGCATGCTCGATGCTGACACAGATTCGGGCGCGAGACAAGCCGTGCCGCTGCTGGTGGCTTGGGGCACGCACGTTGACTACCATAGGACCCGGCCGGTGAGAGAACCGGCCGCCCATTCGGCATGCTGCAACTTGATGGGAGATCTTCGATGCTTTCTCGCCGCTTGATGAGTGTGTTGTGCTTGGGGGCGTGTGTTGTCGCTGCCGCCATTGCTCGCGCGGACGAGACACCGTTTGCGGCCGATCACGCGTATATCAAGGAGCACTACACCAAGTACGAATACGAAATCCCGATGCGGGACGGGGTGAAGCTGTTTGCGGCGGTGTATGTGCCGAAAGACGCGTCGCAGCGCTATCCGATCTTGTTGCAGCGAACGCCGTATGGGCTGCGGCCGTACGGGGCGAGCAATTATCCGTCGTCGCCGCGGGGGCCGATGAAGTATTACGCCAAGGAGCGGTTCATCTTCGCCTACGAGGACGTGCGGGGGCGGAACGCGTCGGAAGGCGAGTTCGTGCACGTGCGGCCGCACCAGGAAGGGAAGGGGCCCAAGGACATCGACGAGAGCACCGACACGTACGACACGATCGACTTTCTGGTCAAGCACGTGCCGCACAACAACGGCAAGGTCGGCCTGCTGGGCATCTCGTATCCCGGCTTCTATTCGGCGGCCGGAGCGATCGACGCGCACCCGGCCTTGAAATGCGTTTCGCCGCAGGCGCCGGTGACCGACTGGTTCCTCGGCGACGACTTTCGCCACAACGGGGCGCTGTATCTGGCGCACGCGTTTCGCTTCCTGTCGTTTTTCGGGCAGGAGCTATCGAAGCCGACGCGGCAAAGCCCCAGGCCGTTCGACTACGAGACGCCCGACGGCTACGAGTTCTATCTGAACCTGGGTCCCTTGGACGAAGTGCAGGAAACCCATTTCGAAAAGCCGATCACGTTCTGGGACGAGCTGAACGAACACGGCACGTACGACGACTTCTGGAAAGCGCGGACGATCCTGCCGCATTTGAAGAACCTTCGGCCGGCCATGATGACCGTGGGCGGCTGGTTCGACGCCGAGGACCTGTACGGTCCGCTGAATGTGTATCGCGCGGCCGAGGAGCAGTCGCCGGGCGCGTACAACATGCTGGTGATGGGGCCCTGGGCGCACGGCGACTGGCATCGCGGCGACGCCGAGCGGTTGGGCGCGGTCGCCTTTCATCAGAAGACCGGCGAGTTCTACCGCACCAAGATCGAGCTGCCGTTCCTGAAGCACTTCTTGAAGGGCGGGCCCGACCCGAAGTTGCCCGAGGCGTACGTGTTCGAGACCGGCACGCACCAGTGGCGGCGGTTCAATTCCTGGCCGCCAAAGGGCACGACGGAAAAGTCGCTGTACCTCCACCCGGACGGCAAGCTGAGCTTCGAGCCGCCGCAGGCCTCGTCGCCGGGTTACGACGAGTACGTGAGCGATCCGAACAAGCCGGTGCCGTTCATCCCCAATATCGCGATCGGCATGACGCGCGAGCACATGCTCGACGACCAGCGGTTCGCCTCCACGCGGACCGACGTGCTGACCTACGTCACCGAGCCGTTGGAAGAGGACGTGACGATCGCCGGGCCGATTACGCCGTCGCTGTTCGTTTCCACTTCGGGCACCGACGCGGACTGGGTGGTGAAGCTGATCGACGTGTACTCGGGCGACTTTCCGAACCCCGATCCCAATCCGGCCGGGCTCGCGATGGGCGGCTATCAGCAACTGGTGCGCGGCGAGGCCATGCGCGGCAAGTTCCGCAACAGCTTCGAGAAGCCCGAGGCGTTCACCCCGGGTGAGCGGACCAAGGTCGAGTACGTGATGCCAGGAGCCTGCCACACGTTTCGCCGCGGGCACCGGATTATGGTGCAGGTGCAAAGCTCGTGGTTTCCGCTGGTCGATCGCAACCCTCAGCGGTTCATGGACATCTATCACGCCAAGGCCAAGGACTTTCAGAAGGCCACGCAACGTGTCTATCACACGCCGGACGCGGCCTCGCAGGTAAAGATCCAGGTGCTCGAGTCCGGCGGCTAGCAGCCTGTTGAAGTTTTCGGCAGGCTGCGTGATCGCACGGATGCGATCTCAAAATGACGACGCAAGTCGTTATTTTGCGAGCCGTGCGGAGCTTTGCTTCGCACTTGGCGAGGTTGAAGTTGGCCAGGATGGCTTGCTTCAACGGAATACTAGGCGGGGGGCTAGGCCGCACCGGACGACCCAATCGGCACAATGCGACCCAACCGGCGCAACCCGGGGCGGCTGCCGCGACCGGCCGAAACGCGGAAGTCTGGACGAGGATGGCAGTTCCGTTAAGTTGACACGGCACTCGGGACGGCTACATTTACATGTAGGTTTTCCGACGCGGTCGACACGTATCCCCAATTTCGAGGCTCCGGGTGCGTCTGATGGGTTTGACGTACTTCAAGCGTTTCCGGATGGAGATCGACCTGCTCGGGCAGCAGTTCGCCCCGCCGCCGCTGCCGGCCGGCTATCGCCTGCTTGCCTGGGACGACGCGCTGTTGGAAGCGCACGCCGAAGCGAAGTATCACAGCTTCAAGGGCGAGATCGATTCCAATGTCTTCCCCTGCCTGGGCGACTGGCTCGGCTGCCATCGGCTGATGCAGGAGATTCGCGCTAAGCAGGGCTTTCTGCCGGAAGCCACGTGGCTGGTGGGGCACGAAACGGACGACGGCTGGGAATACGCCGGCACGGTCCAGGGCATTCGCGATTATTCGGGCATGGGCGCCATTCAAAATCTGGGAGTCACGCCCGAGCATCGCAGCCGGCAGCTCGGCTCGGCCTTGCTGCTGCAAGCGCTCGATGGATTTCAGCAGGCGGGGCTGCGCCGCGCCTTTCTCGAAGTGACCGCACAAAACAACGGCGCCATTCGCCTGTATCAGCGGATGGGCTTCGCCAAAGCACGCACCGTCTACAAAGCGGTCGAGGTCGCCTACACCTGACGGACCGTCGGGTGCCCGCATTGCTCGGACGCAAACTCCAACACCAACAACCGCTCTTGTCTTACCCCCCGCGCCGCCGAAGCGGCAACCTGGCGGGCTCGCACATTCTCAAGCTAACTGCCTCGGCGCGTTTGCCATCCATACGGCAGGACACTAAGCCCACGTGACGCAATCGATCTACAGCCACACGTATGACAACGGGCTCGTGCTGGCCGCCGAGCAGATGAAGTCGCTCGAGTCGGCGGCCTTTACGTTCCTGGTGCCGGTGGGCAGCTCCGTCGACCCGGCCGATCGGGCCGGGCTGTCGTCGTTTACCGGCGAGCTGGCCTTGCGCGGCTGCGGCACGCGCGACAGCCGCCAGTTTGTCGAAGACCTGGAGAACCTGGGCGTCGAGCGCGGCGAGGCCGTGTCGGTCAGCCACACGAGCTTCAGCGGCGCCACGCTGTCGGCCAACCTGCCGCCGGCGCTGTCGATCTATGCCGACCTGTTGCGCCGCCCGCGCTTTCCGGCCGACCAGCTCGAGGCCGCCCGGCTCGTCGTGTTGCAGGAGCTGTTGGCGATCGAGGACGAGCCGGCGCAGAAGCTGATGATCGAGCTGCGCAAGCATCAATATCCCGATCCCTGGGGCCGCTCGAGCCAGGGCGAGGAAGCCACGCTGCGGCAGATCGGTCTCGACGAGATCAAACAGCACCACCAGGGGCAGTATCGCCCCAACGGCACGATCTTGGGCGTGGCCGGCAACTTCGAATGGCCGCAACTGCGCGACCTGGTCGGGCGGCTGTTCGAGGACTGGCAGCCGCGCGAGGTGCCCGATCCAGCCACCGGCGCCGCACCGGACAAGCACGCGCACCTGGAACACGAATCGAACCAGACCCACATCGGCGTGGCGTACGAAGGCCTGCCGTATCGCCATCCCGACTACTTTCAGGCCTGGGGCGCCGTCGGCGTGTTGAGCGGCGGCATGAGCTCGCGGCTGTTTACCGAGGTGCGCGAAAAGCGGGGGCTGTGCTACAGCGTGTTTGCCACGATGCACACCCTGCGCGATCGGGCCAGCGTGTTGTGCTATGCCGGCACCAGCGCCGAGCGCGCGCAGGAAACGCTCGACGTGACGCTGGCCGAGTTGGGGCGGATTGCCGAGGGCATTCGTCCCGACGAGCTCGCGCGGCTCAAGGCCCGGATCAAGAGCGGGCTGATCATGCAGCAGGAATCGAGCATCGCCCGTTCGGGGTCGATCGCCCGCGACTGGTACCACCTGGGCCGGACGCGCACGCTGGACGAGTTGGGCCAGATTATCGACGGCCTCACCTGCGAGAGCATCAACGCCTATCTGGCCGCGCATCCGCCGGGCGATTTCACCGTCGTGACGCTGGGCCCCAAGCCGTTGGAGGTGCATCTTGGAGTTTCGTGAGCACACGCTCGACAACGGCCTGCAGGTCGTGGCCGAGTGCAATCCCGAGGCGCATTCGACGGCCGTCGGCTTCTTCGTGCAGACCGGCGCCCGCGACGAAAGCGAAGCCGACGCCGGGGTGAGCCACTTTCTCGAGCACATGGTGTTCAAGGGCACGCCCTCGCGCACGGCCGACGACGTGAACCGCCAGTTCGACGAGATGGGCGCCCACTACAACGCCTTTACCAGCGAAGAGCACACGGTGTACTACGCCGCGGTGCTGCCCGAGCATCAGCAGGCGTCGGTCGAGCTGTTGGGCGATATCCTGCGGCCGTCGCTGCGCGAAGAGGACTTCGACACCGAGAAGCAGGTGATCATCGAAGAAATCCGGATGTACGAGGATCAGCCGCCCTTTGGCGCCGACGACAAGTGCCGCGCCCTGCACTACGGCAAGCATCCGCTGGGCAAGAGCGTGCTGGGCACCGTGCAGAGCATCACCGACCTGTCGGTCGATGCCATGCGGGCTTACTTCAAGCGCCGCTATAGCCCCGGCAACGTGACGCTGGTCGGCGCCGGCAAGATCGACTTCGACGCCCTGGTGAAAACGGCCGAGCAGGCGTGCGGCAAGTGGACGCCCGTGGAGAGCGGCCGCGAGACGCCCGAGGCGGCCGCGCACCGCGCGTTTCAGTGCGTGCACAAAGACAGCGCGGCGCTGGAGTACGTGTTGCAACTGGCCAACGGTCCCGGCGCGACCGACGCCGATCGCTACGCGGCCAAAGTACTGGCTACCGTTATCGGCGACGACTCGGGCAGCCGTCTGTACTGGGCCCTGGTCGACACCGGGCTGGCCGAGCATGCCTCGCTCTCGCATCACGACTACCAGGGTGCCGGGCTGTACATGACCTACATGAGTTGCGACGCCGAGAACACCGAGGCCAACCTGGCCCGGATCGCCGAGATTTACACCCACGTCGAGAAAGAAGGTCTCGCGGCGGCCGAGGTGGCCCAGGCCAAGAGCAAGATCAACTCGCGCGTCGTGCTGGGCAGCGAGCGACCCCGCGGCCGGCTGTTCACCGTCGGCGGCAACTGGATCCAGCGTCACGAGTACCGCACGGTGCGCGAGGATCTCGATGCGGTCGAGGCGCTCACGCGCGACGACCTGGCAGCCGTGCTGGCCCGGTATCCGCTGTCGATCAACACGACCTTGGCCATCGGCCCGGCCGAGAAGGTGTCGGCGCCGCCGGCCGGTTAGGCGCGTTGCTTTCTGGCGGGAAGGCCTCGACGGCTGCGGGCTTTCAACACGGATTGAGGGGCGCGGCGAATTGCTCTAAAATCCGCCGCAACGCCGTATATCAACAATCTCGGTCCCGCGTCGCTTGAATGTCACGTTGCGACGGTGCAGGGCCGCCCACGGGAGACGACCTTTCATCATGGAACGCACGCTGATTCTGCTCAAACCCGACTGCATCCAACGCCGCCTGGCCGGACGGATCCTGACCCGCTTCGAAGACAAAGGGCTCAACATCGTGGCGCTCAAGATGATCCGCGTCACGCCCGAGCTGTCGAAGGAGCACTACGCCGAGCACGTCGAGAAGCCGTTCTATCCCACGCTCGAGTCGTTCATCACCGGCGCCCCCGTCATCGCGGCCATCATCGAGGGGCTCGAGGCGATTCGCGTCGTGCGCGAGATGCTCGGCGCCACCAGCGGCCTGAAGGCGGCGGCCGGCACGATCCGCGGCGACTATAGCTCGAGCCGCCAAATGAACCTGGTGCACGCCTCCGACGGCCCCGAAGCCGCCAAGCGCGAGATCAAGCTCTACTTCAAGCCCGAAGAGATCTGCGAGTGCGATCCCACCATCTCCCCCTGGCTGCGAGCCAGCGACGAGTAGACGCCGCGCTTCGTCCGACACCACCCCGAAGCGCCAGCGAGGGTTCTTCGTCGGATCTTGGTTGACGTGCTAAACCGCTTCTGATTCAGCCAACGACCCTCGCTCGCGCTTCGAACGACCTTCGGGCTGGTGGCGAGGTCGGCCGAAGATCGGTCCGCGCTCATTGCTTGGCTGCCTGCCATCGACGGGTAGACGTCGCAACCGCGCGGCAAAGTTTTCCAAATGCGCACAGGTGTGCCGCCTCGCTACCGCTTCCCACCGGGCGGAGGTCCGCAAACCGTATTGCCCCGCGGTGTTGTCGCTTCGCCGGCCCGAACGTAGCAATTGCGAAAGCCTGCACGGCCTCGGGGAAACGATTCGACGGCGAGAACCCCGACGATCGATATGATTTGCTAGGTCTTTGATCGTGGCTCTGCGAAGTCCGGCCGCGGGGTCTGGCGAGTACTGGGGGGCGGCCTATGCGTCGAACGTGTATTGCGGTGTTGATCGCGCTTTGGCCGGGGCTGGCGAGCGTCGGTTTGTCCTGGGAAGAGTCTTCGCGATTCCTTGCCGGGTATGGCGAGCAACCTGCTGAGACGGACGTCAGCCTGGGCGACTGCGGTCCCATGTGCGACCAGGCCTGCGCTGACGTCGGGTGGACCTCCGATCCCTGCTGCGGTTGCTGGAATGCCAGTCTCGACTGGGTGCAGATGTGGAGAGTGAAGACCGGCAGCAACTTTCCACTCCTCTATGATCCCGGCCAGACGTCGATCTACGACACGACCGATCTGGACTTTGCCAGCGCGGCGGGCATCGACGCGCGGCTCGGCTACCTGGGCCCCTCGCGTCGCGGCGTCGAGTGCCGATACTTCTGGCTCAGCTCGCTGCAATCCGACAACCTGATCGCGCCGGGAGCCACCGGCCTTTGGATGGCCCGGACGCTACCGATCACGCCCGTGCTGCACGACCTGGCCGGAGCCACGGCCCCGTACTCGACCGACTTTCAGACCTTCGAGTTGCTCGGGCGGCATCCGCTGGGATGGTTCGAGCTGACCTACGGCTTTCGCTACGCCGAGCTCGACGAGTTGTTCCGACCCGTGGCCACCAACGGCGCCGGCTACGCGTTTGCCGCCGACAACGACTTGTACGGGTTCCAGATCGGCATGGATGGTCCGCTGTGGGCCAACGGCGGCAGGCTTTCGATCGTGGGGGACATCAAGGCGGGCATCTACTACAACGACGTTCGCACGCGTTCGGCCGTGTTCAGCCCCGTTTCGACGCTCGGCTCGGCCACCGCGAGTCACGGGGGCGCGGCGTTTCTTGGCGAGGTGGGCGTGTCGGCCGTGTACGACCTCACGCCGTCGGTGTCGTTGCGCCTCGGCTACCTGGTGTTCTTCGTCGACGGCGTGGCCCTCTCGGCGGATCAGGTGCCCAACACCGGCAACCTCGTCGGCGCCAACCCCCGCGTGAACGCCGACGACGCGAATACGCTTATCCTCCAGGGCCTTCAACTCGGAGCCGAGTACCGGTTCTAGTCGAGCAGGCAAAAGCCGCATCGCATGTGCTGATTCCACCATCGACGCTGCCGGCCCAACATTAGCCCGAAGCGCCGGCGAGGGTTCTTCGTCGGATCTTGGTTGACGTGCTAAACCGCTTCTGATTCAGCCAACGACCCTCGCTCGCGCTTCGGGCTGGTGGCGGAAATCGCCGGAGTTGGATGCTGCAACGATCGGCTGGGTGGGCCCGGCGAGCAGAGTTCGGCCAGCGCTTCGCGTAAGGCCGGGTAGCGGAACTCGAAGCCCTCTTCGCGCAGTCGGCGCGAGACGAGATAGCGGCCGTACAGGGCGAGCTCGGGATCGGTCCGCATCAGCAGCGGTGCGCCGATACGCGTCATCCACGCGTAGGCGGGCAGGCCGATCGGCACGTGCATGGCCCGGCGCAGTTCGCGCATGAACGTGCTTTGCGGCACGGGGTGCGGGGCCGTGGCCAGGTAGACGCCGTGCATCGACGCGTCGTCGATGGCTCGCTCGATCAGGCGGTTCAAGTCGTGCTCGTGGATCCAGCTCATGCCCTGCTTGCCGGAGGCCACGCGGCCGCCGAGGCCGAAGCGAACGAGCTTCTTCAGCCGTGCCAGGGCCCCGCTGCCCGCGCCGCGATCGCGGCCGAGCACGAAGCTCGTGCGCAGAATCACGCCGCGCTGCGAAGGGAGCACGCTGGAGTGAAACGCCGCTTCCCAGGCGCGGCCGACCAGCGGGGCAAAGCCGCAGCCGGTCGACGAGTCTTCCGTGCACACGACCTCGGGCGGGTCGCCGTAGATGTGGCCGGTGCTCATCTGCACCCAAACGTCCGGCGGTGCGTCGACGGCCCGCGTCGCCTGACCGAGCACGTGCGTGGACTCGACGCGCGAGCGGAGGATTTCGTCCTGGTGTGCCGGCGTCTTGATGCAATCGACGCTCCGGCCGACGAGGTTCACCAGTGCCCTCGCGCCGTCGAGTGCGGCTTGCCACGGTCCCAACGTGCGGGCGTCCCAGGCCACGTGCCGCCAGGGGCCGGATGTTTTTGGTGCGTGCCGCGAGAGAATGACGATCTCGAATCCCGCGGCCGCCAGATGATGGGCCAGCGACACGCCCACGAAGCCGCTGCCGCCGGCGATGACGATTCTTCGAGATGCGTTCTTGTCGTTCATAGGAGATGTACCGCAAGAATTCGCGCGGAGTAACACTAGCCCGAAGCGCGAGCGAGGGTACTTCTTTCGGTGTCACGATTCGACGAAGAACACTCGCTCGCGCTTCGGGCTAGTTCTTCAGCTTGCCGGCGGGGGTGTCGGCGCGGAGCTCGTCGATCATCTGGCGGGTGGCGGCGGCCACGGCGTCTTGCCAACGGGCTTCGCCAAAGGAGGCGAACTCGGGCCGCTTGTGGGCGAAGATGATGGCCCGCGAGCTGTTGACGATCGCGCCCAGGCCGTCGGCAGCGAACGCGCCGGCCACGTCGCGCGCGGTGGCCCCCTGGCTGCCGTAGCCGGGAACGAGAAACCAGGTGTGTGGCATCAGCGCCCGCAACTCGACGCTTTGCTCGGGATACGTGGCGCCGACGACCGCGCCGGCCAGGCCGTAGCCGCACGGTGCGGCCGTTTCCGTGGCGACGCGTTCGACGTACTCGGCCACGTGCCGGTAGAGCGTGCGCCCGTCGGCCTCGAGATCCTGAAACATGCCGCCGCCCGGGTTCGACGTTTTGACCAGCACGAACACGCCCGATGCACGCTTGGCGGCCGTGTCGACAAACGGGTCGAGGCTGTCTTCGCCCAGGTAGGGGCTGACCGTCAGCGCGTCGGCGCCCCAGACGCTTTCGCGGCCGAGATAGCCCTCGGCATAGGCGGTGGCCGTCGAACCGATGTCGTTCCGCTTGCCGTCGAGGATCACCAGCAAACCCTTGTCGCGGGCATAGCCGATCGTGTCGGCCAGCGCCTGCATGCCGGCCGGACCGAGCTGCTCGAAGAACGCCGCCTGCGGTTTCACGACCGCCACCAGCTCGGCCACGACGTCGATCACCCCGCGGCAAAACTCCGCATACGCGGCGGCCTGCTGCCGCGGGCTTGAGTCCGCACCACCCCCGACGCTCTCGGGCAGTTGCGCGAACCGCGGATCGAGCCCGACCAGCACGGGATTGCCGCAGCGTTTGACGGCCACGGCGAGTCTTTCGGCGAACGGATCGGGTACTGGCGGTGTCATAAAGTTGGGTTCCGTCGAAGACGTTGAGCGAGGGCACCGTGGCCCGTCGTCCCCCGCATCCTAGCGAAAACGCGAGGCCTTCAGTAGGCGTTGTCAGCCGCAGGCCTATGTGGGATATTGTGGTTTCCAATCCGGGGCGTGGCGCAGCCTGGCTAGCGCGCTTGACTGGGGGTCAAGAGGTCGCAGGTTCAAATCCTGTCGCCCCGACTTGAAATCAGAACAGCTCGTCGCGTTCGTTCGCGGCGAGCTGTTTCTCATTAAACGGCAACGGTTTATGCAAATTCGATAAGCCGAATCAGTCAGTTCAAACAGGTGACGAAACTCAGACCAGGAAGAAGGAAATATGGTCGAACCTGTTGCTCAATCGAGGTTTATGAAGTTCAAATCCAGCCGCCATTTCCGAGAATTTCCGCTCTTTGTCAAGTCCCATTCGGCGAGCCTTCGGACTCGATACGAACAACTTTGACAGTCTGCAACAGGGGGCAGACAGCCCGTTGATGTGGCGTCCAATTGGCGCGATCAATCGAATCTTGATTGCCCCAAACGTTCGGTCGTTCTACCACTTCACAATGCTGCGGGTGACTCGGATTCCGCCGACAATTGTGGAACCGCCATACTCTTTGGCGAGGCGGAGTAGCGACTTATGGAAACCTTCGTTGGGAAATGCTGCTTCCACGGCCGCAACATTGCTCCGGCTCATTCCTTTTCGTATCCAACCCATGCTGGCGTCGATCCAGTCGGCCTTGCGGCACGCTTCTATGATCCGATCTTGAGGTCCTCGATAGCGGAAGATTTTGTGATGCCAGTGGATGATCCCTCGCAGCAAATCCGGATCAAGACCCCAGCCATGCCTGTCATTGTCAGCAACGACAACGGCTTCGGATGGTTCGAGGTACGCCAACTCGCGATCTGTCCACAGACCAATATCGTGGTAGGCCATCGCCGTCTCAACGGTAGGCTCGACGTCTAAGTTACCGTCGAGGAAGTGCATCGCATACGTCACCGTTCTGAAGACGTGATTTCGATAACCGGCATAATCATCGCCGATCGCGTCGCGGTAAGGTGCGAGCAACTCTTCAATTCGCGGACGCTCGGTCTTGATCTGAATTGCTGAATTCGACATCGGTCGATTACGCCTCACCGCGGCCGGGATAATCGTTCTGGATGATGTAGCTAAAGCCGCTAATCAACTCGTCGATTGACGGACGCGTGAATGGCATGGTCTGGATCGACGCAGCATACAACTCCAGATTCGGTCGAACGATGAATAGGCCGGGTTCGCTGAAGAGTTCGGGCTCGTCCGCTTTGATGCCTTTGGAAACATAAAGTCCCCAGTGGCGAGCCTCTTCGATGGACAGCCCGTAGCCAATCGGAAGGTTCTGGACTTTCCATTCCTCCTTACTCCGTGTTGCACGTTCTTCGGAATCGCTGCTGATCGCGACCGCGTCGATGCCGAGTGCCGACAGGTCGTCGAGTTTGCGGTCGATGCTGTCCAGATACTTGCGGCAGATCGGGCAGTGATAGCCGCGATAGAAGAAGACGAAGGTGAAGTTTTCCGGCAACTGTTTGCTGAGCGTCCAGTCGGGGCCACCGACGGTCTTGACGGTCAGGTCAGGGACTTTTGCCTGTGGTTTAAGCATGAGATTCTCTCGCGTTGGTCATAATTGGATTTGGCAAGTGTCGATCAGTCGCGATCGAGAACGATTCGATAGCGAGCCTTTCCGCTTCGCAAATGCTCGAACGCGTCGTTGACTTTGCTCATCGGGAAGTGCTCGTTGACGGGAGCGACGTTGTGCCGAGCGGCAAAGTCGAGCATCTGGCGGATGGCGACTGGCGCTCCGACAGGCGACGAGCCAA
>ERZ869936.776-NODE-776-length-27072-cov-6.138394_pt1 | contig 27072 bp, 21 predicted proteins | sample MGYA00520876_ERZ869936 | MGnify/ENA primary metagenome ERZ869936 (study PRJEB32218, sample SAMN09650985) | biofilter metagenome | isolation source: enrty point of leading RO module | place: Saudi Arabia: Thuwal, RO plant located on Red Sea | collected 2016-02-17 ... | reverse complement strand
ACGGTAAAAACCTTTTCACTCCGCGCAGCCGCAGATTTTAAGGGAAAGGTTATGGAAAACCAATTCTCCGGACTCCTGGTAAATTTTGACGGAACTGAGGTGTGGAGCAAACTGATTGGAGGTTTTAATGCCAGCAATTTGCTGGCGGTGTATGGTACCGCTGTATTACTGGGCGGCGACTCGCTAAATGTTCTTACTGCCCTTAGCACCCTGGATTCACCCGAAGGAAGGTTCCAATATGTTCGATCCACAAGTGGTATCACCGGAATTGTGGATTATGCCCATACGCCCGACGCACTTGAAAATGTGCTGAAAACAATTCAGGACATCAGGCCCGGAAACGAAAATGTGATTTCAGTGGTGGGGTGCGGTGGCGATCGCGATGCGGCAAAACGTCCTCTAATGGCCTCTCTTGCAGCAAAACTCAGCAATAAAGTAATCCTTACCTCTGATAATCCCCGCTCTGAAGATCCCGGGAAAATCATAAAGGAAATGGAAGCAGGTGTGGAAATCCACGAACGCAAAAAAGTCATTTCCATCATCGATCGCCGGGAAGCCATTAAAACGGCTTGTTCCCTGGCACAACCCGGCGATATCATACTGGTGGCCGGAAAAGGACATGAAACCTATCAGGAAATAAATGGAGAACGCTTCCCATTCGATGACCTGGAAATATTAAAAGAAATTTTTAACCAACTGGATTCCTGATGCTGTATTACCTCTTTAAATGGCTTGATTCAGAATTCGACTTCCCGGGAGCCGGAGTGTTTCAGTACATCTCATTCCGCACCGCCATGGCCATCCTCGTGTCGCTACTGATTTCCTGGGTTTTTGGAAAAAGGATAATTGCACTCTTGAGAGCCAGACAGGTAGGGGAAACCATCCGCGATCTGGGCTTAACCGGACAGAATGAGAAGCAGGGAACCCCAACCATGGGGGGGCTGATTATTTTATCAGCCATCCTTATTCCCACTCTTCTTTTCGCAAAGCTGCATAATGTTTACATCATCATGATGCTTATTACAACCGTATGGTTGGGACTCATTGGATTCATCGATGACTACATTAAAGTTTTCCGGAAAGACAAAAAAGGGCTGCATGGAAAATTCAAAATACTCGGACAAATAGGCATCGGGTTGATAGTAGGTGCTACCATGTATTTGCACGAAGATGTTGTAGTTCGGGAAAAGATTCAAAGGGGTGGGCAGGCTCAATTGTCTATCGACGCTCCTTTGCCCGATTCTCAGGAAGGTAAAAAAACCGAAACGGTTTATTCCAGGGAAAACTCAAAATCTTTGAAAACGACGATTCCCTTTGTCAAGGATAATGAATTTGATTACTCCTCCCTGCTTGGTTTCCTTGGAGAAAAAGCAAAATCATGGGCCTGGTTGATATTTATTCCCATTGTAATTTTTATCGTAACTGCCGTTTCGAACGGCGCAAACATTACCGATGGTATCGATGGATTGGCCACCGGCACCTCGGGAATCATCGGAGTTACGCTTGGTATCCTGGCTTACGTTTCGGGTAACTCCGTATTTGCCGATTACCTCAACATCATGTTCATCCCGCATTCGGGTGAGCTGGTAATTTTTATGGGTGCTTTTGTAGGAGCCTGTATCGGATTCCTATGGTATAACTCCTATCCCGCTCAGGTTTTTATGGGTGATACGGGTAGCCTGGCCCTGGGTGGCATCATTGCCGTTTTTGCCATTGCCATCCGGAAGGAATTACTTATTCCGGTTTTGTGCGGCGTGTTCCTGATTGAAAATTTATCGGTAATGCTCCAGGTGGCGTACTTCAAGTACACCCGGAAAAAAACTGGGGTAGGGAAAAGAATTTTTCTCATGTCGCCCCTTCACCATCACTTTCAGAAGAAAGGTATGCATGAATCAAAGATTGTCAGCCGCTTCTGGATTGTTGGAATCATGCTCGCGGTATTCACCATCGTAACACTGAAACTAAGATGAAAAAGAAAATTTCCATACTTGGCGGAGGTGAAAGCGGGGTGGGAGCAGCCATTCTGGCCAGCCGGAAAGGCTTTGACGTTTTTCTTTCTGATAAAGGAAAGATTAAAGATCAATATAAAAAGGAGCTTAAAGAAAATAACATTGATTTTGAGGAAGGACTCCACTCTTCCGATAGAATTTTTCCCGCCGATGAGATAGTAAAGAGTCCGGGAATTCCTTTCACCGCCGACATTGTAAAATCAGCACTTGGGAAAAATATTCCGGTGGTGGATGAAATCGAACTCGCTGCACGGTTCTCAAATGCAAAACTGGTTGGAATTACCGGCACCAATGGAAAAACAACCACCACACTTTTAGTATATCACATTTTGCAAAAGGCCGGATTAGATGTTGGACTGGCAGGAAATATCGGGAAAAGCATGGCCCGACAGGTGGCTCACCGCGACCCGGAATATTTTGTGTTGGAATTAAGCAGTTTTCAGTTGGATGGATTGCAGAAAGCCCGTCTGGAAGTTGCCATCCTGCTGAACATAACGCCCGACCACCTCGACAGGTACGAATACGACTTTTCCAAATACATAAAATCAAAATTCGGAATTGTAAAGAACCAGAAACCCGAAGATGCCTTTGTTTTTTGCCTGGATGATCCGGGGATTAACGAAGGACTTAAATCGGCCGTAATCCCGTCCCGGATGATTCCCTTTTCCATAAAGGAAACTGTAAAAGAAGGAGCTTTTTTATCAGACAACCAAATCCATATAAACATCAACCAAAACAACCAAACTATGTTTTTAGAAGAACTCGCGCTTCAGGGGAAACACAACCTCTACAACTCAATGGCCGCAGGAATTGCCGGTCGATTGCTCGACATCCGGAAATCCACCATCCGTGAGTCGTTGTCAGATTTTCAAAATGCTGAACACCGGCTCGAACATGTGGCTACTGTTCATGGAATCACCTTTATCAATGATTCCAAAGCTACCAATGTGAATTCTACCTGGTATGCCCTGGAAAGCATGCAAACACCTGTGGTATGGATCGTAGGTGGTGTTGATAAGGGTAACGATTATGAACTGCTCCGGGATTTGGTTAAGGAGAAAGTAAAAGCCATCGTTTGCCTGGGAAAAGACAACAAAAAAATAATCAAAGCCTTCAAAGGAGTAGTGCCGGTTATTGTTGAAACTGATTCAGCCAAAGAAGCAGTTAAGAAATCTTATTCCCTTGCCAAAAAAGGAGAAACGGTTTTGTTGTCGCCTTGCTGTGCAAGTTTCGATTTGTTCGAAAATTTTGAAGACCGCGGGCATCAGTTTAAAATGGCAGTTAAGGCACTTTAAATTTTTTTATGATCCAGAAAAAGAAAGCAAAAAAACTTTCTCCAAGCGGATTGTTTGACCATCGGTTCGAACCCCTTGGCGAAATTAATGGCATTTCCTTCATTAATGATTCCGGATCCATCAGAGTAGGGGATACATGGACTACTCTCCACGGACTCGAATGCGGGAAGAATGTTATTTGGATAATGGGCGGAAGTGATTCGGGGATTGATTACGGAGTTCTCGAAAGCCTGGTATACGCCAAAGTAAAAGGCATTGTTTGCCTCAGTCACGACAGCGGCCGGATTCAAAGAAGGTTTCAGCGCGAGTCACCTTTTTTTGTTAAGGCCCTTTCGGTAGAAGAGGCTGTGGGATGTGCGCTTGCCTATGGCTCCTCTGGTGATATTGCCTTGCTTTCCCCTGCCTGTCCGGGATTTGATTTGGTTGATAATTTCCGGGGACGGGGCGAGGAGTTCAGAGCCGCTTTTGTAAATTTTTATAACAACTTACCTTGAATCTGTTAAAAGGCATAAAGGGCGACAAAGTAATCTGGGTAATTATCCTGTTACTTTCAGTGCTTTCTATTTTGGTAGTGTATAGCTCTATCGGTAACCTGGCTTTTAAATACCGGGGGGGCAATACCTTTTATTATCTGATTAAACACGGCACCATCATTTGCCTGGGTGTGGTAATTATATATCTGACCCACAAAATCAACTATCATTATTTTTCAAGACTGTCACAGATTGGGGTTTTTGTTTCCATCCCGCTTCTTATTTACGCTATGTTTTGGGGCGTAAAAGCGGGAGAAGCTGGACGGTGGATCGAAATTCCTTTCCTTGGTCTCACCTTTCAGCCCAGCGATCTGGCAAAGGTTTCACTGATAATTTATTTGTCGAGGATGCTTAGTATAAAACAGGAAATTTTGCACGATTTTAAAAAAGGATTTTTGCCGGTGGTGCTTCCGGTTATCATAATCTGTGGCCTTATTTTTCCCACCAACCTATCAACGGCCGTTATGTTGTTTCTGGTTTCCATGGTTATAATGTTTGTGGGAAGGGCAAAATTGTTGCATTTGCTGGCGGTTTTAGGTTCTGGACTTGTCTTTGGGGGCATCATTGTATCTCTGGTCATTTTTGCCCCGGGTATTATTCCGCGGGGAGAAACCTGGAAACAAAGAATCCTGGATTTCCAAAAAGGAACAGAAAAAGAAAATTACCAGGCCGAAATGGCAAAGACGGCTATTGGAAGTTCTAATTTTCTGTTTGGAAAAGGATTAGGTAACAGCGACCAGCGTTCCTTTTTACCTCAGGCTTCTTCCGATTTTATTTTTGCCATGATATTGGAGCAATTGGGCGGTGCCATTGGAATAATTATGATTTTTTTCTACATCATAATTTTTTTCAGGGCAGTCCGGATATCATCCCGCTGCGGCAAAACATTCGGGTCGCTGGTGGCGGTTGGATTGGCTTTCGGACTCGTTTTTCAGGCTTTTATCAATATGGCCGTAGCTGTGAATTTATTTCCTGTTACCGGACAACCACTGCCCCTGATAAGTATGGGCGGAACTTCAATCTGGTTTACCGGGATATCATTAGGTGTTTTACTCAGCGTAAGCCGGGAAACAGAGGCCGGCCAAACTGAAAATTCCGGAGATGAAGAAAAGGATAATGATTAGTGGAGGCGGTACGGGTGGGCATATTTTTCCCGCCCTCGCCATTGCGGAAGCCTTCAGGAACCTTTCTGAAGTGGAATTTTTATTCGTTGGGGCTTTGGGCAGAATGGAAATGGAAAAAGTACCGGCGGCCGGATACCCAATCGAGGGTTTATGGATCTCAGGATTTCAACGGAAAAACCTCTGGCGAAATATCAGCTTGCCCTTTAAAATAATATCCAGCTTAAGAAAAGCCCGCAAACTTATCCGTAGTTTTTCCCCGGGTTTGGTTGTAGGAACCGGAGGTTATGCCAGTGGCCCTTTATTAAAAGTGGCCTCAGGCATGGGAATTCCAACACTGATTCAGGAACAGAATTCTTTCCCGGGCATAACCAATAAACTGCTCGCAAAAAAAGTAAATGCCATTTGCGTGGCTTATCCCGGCATGGAACAATTCTTCCCGAAGGGAAAAATAATTTTTACGGGGAACCCGGTTCGCGCTGATCTTGTAAAGCCCGGAATTTCAAGGGAGGAGGCAAGAAACTTTTTCTCCCTCTCCAAGGACCAGCCCCTGATCCTGGTTACGGGAGGAAGCCTGGGCGCATATTCCCTTAATAAATTTATGGTGGAAAATTCCCCTGCCTTGCAGGATGCAGGAATTCAGGCAATCTGGCAAACGGGTAGAAATTTCAAAAATTCCTTTCCCGGATATTCCGATCCATTTCCCCGAATTCGTCGAATGGAGTTCGTGGAGCGGATGGATTTAGCCTATGCAGCAGCTGACATAGTTGTTTGCCGAGCCGGAGCTCTTACCATTTCTGAGATTTCTGTAACCCGGAAGCCGGCGGTGTTGGTTCCCTCTCCTTATGTTGCCGAAGATCATCAGACAAAAAATGCAAATGCTCTGGTGAAAAATAAAGCCGCCTGGATGGTTCGCGAAAATGAGGTAAGCTCACTCTTGTTGGGAAAAGTATTGGAATTGTGCCGGGCAGAAAATATTCAAAATGAAATGAAACAGGCTTTGGCCGATTTTGCCCGGCCTCAGGCTGCAAAAGAAATTGCGGATATTGGCATGAAACTCTATAACGAAAAATGGAAGTAGGTAAGCCCGGAAAATTATTTTTTCTTGGGATTGGTGGCATTGGGATGAGTGCCCTGGCTCTTTATTTTAAAAAAATGGGCTGGGTGACAGGCGGGTATGACAAAACGCCTTCCGACATTACCGGGGCATTGGAAAAGGAGGGAATCAAAGTTGTTTATGAGGATAGCATAACCGCTCTGCCGGATGAATTTTCCAACCCGGCAGATAAAGAGCTGCTTGTGACGTTCACACCGGCCATTCCCGTGGATCATCCCCAGCTGGTTTTTTATAAAAAATCAGGCGTTGAAATACTGAAAAGATCTCAGTTGCTGGGATTAATTTCAAAGTCGGCAAAAACATTTGCCGTTGCGGGGACGCATGGAAAAACCACCACATCTACCATGCTGGCTCATTTCCTGAGAACCGCAGGTAACGATTGCCAGGCATTTTTGGGTGGCATTTCACAGAATTATGGCAGCAATGTGCTTTTTGGAAAATCAGGAGATTGGGTCATTGAGGCGGATGAATACGACCGATCCTTCCTTACCCTGGAACCGGCACATATCATTTTAACCTCTATGGATCCTGATCACCTCGATATTTATCAATCGGGAAAAGGAGTAAGGGAATCGTACAATGAATTTTTGGGAAAAAGAAAGACGAATGGATTTACCCTTGTTGCCTCTCAGATTAACCCGGATTTATACGGTGGTAAAAAAGATGGGTATTTTACTTATGGATTTGAACCGAAAGCGGATTTCAAAGCGGAAAACATTCGTGTTGAAGACGGGAAGTTTGTTTTTGATATCAAGGGTCCTGATGTTTTATGGACGAATGTTTCCTTGGCGCTCCCGGGCCGGCATAATGTACAGAATGCCTTGGGAGCAGCTGCATTGGCCCACTTAACAGGGCATAGCAAAACCGGAATCCTGAATGGTATTTCCACCTTTAAGGGCGTTGCCCGAAGGTTTGAATTCCATGTAAGGAAAAAGAACCGGGTTTATATCGATGATTATGCCCATCACCCCGAAGAAATACGGGCTGCACTTGGGGGCATAAAGGAGTTGTATCCCGGAAAAGAAATAACCCTTGTTTTTCAGCCCCATTTATTTACCCGAACCCGCGATTTTTTATCCGAATTTGCCAGAGAACTTGGAAAGGCAGATAAGCTGATACTTTTAGACATTTATCCGGCCCGGGAAAAGCCCATTCCCGGAGTTACTTCCGGTGAGTTGTTGAAAAATATTTCATGCCCGTATAAAACATTGGTTTCTAAATCAGAACTTTCAGCCCATATTCAGGACCTCCGGCCTGAAATTCTGGTGAGTATGGGGGCGGGCGATATTGACCGGTTGGTGCCTCAATTGAAAGAAACAATGCTGAGTCTGGATGCATAAAGCAGTTCGCATATCACTTTGGCTGGGATTAATTTTCCTTATCCTGGTTGCCTGGGGATTTTCCCTGAGACAAAATGCCGGCAACCGCACCGGAGAAATTTCCATTGTGTTTGAAGGGGAAAAAGAACCGGGATTCGTAAGTGAAAAAGAAATTATGGAAGCCCTTGGCCACAGCAACACGGAAGCCGGAGGCATTCCCCTGGGCGAGATTAATATCAATCACCTCGAATGGAAAGTAAATTCCAATCCCTGGGTAAAAAAGGCTGAGGTATTTATGGATATTGATGGAAATATCCGCGTAAAAATCTGGCAGAAGGAAGCTCTTTGCCGTATCCTGAATGCAGCAGGCGAGTCATTTTACCTCGACACGGAAGGGAATCCCATGCTCTGGAGCCCCCTCTATACACCCCGTGTACCTCTGGTTACCGGAAAAATTCCCGGAACATTTGCCGGGGTTTACGGCAATACCTATGCAAGTCTGCCCCTTGCGGATACCGCAAGCACCAAAATGCTCCACGATGTTTATAAGTTCTGCAATTTTATTATGAGAAACCCTTTGTGGAAAGCCCAGGTAGACCAGATATTTGTGAACGAATCGGGAGAGTTCGAATTAATTCCCCGTGTGGGCGATCACAGAATAATTTTCGGCGATACAACCCGGATGGCACAGAAATTCAGAAAGCTTGAAATTTTTTACCGGGAAGGCCTTGCTTTTACGGGTTGGAACCGGTACGACACCCTAAATTTGAAATTTTATAATCAGATAGTTTGCACTAAAATAAATTGAAATGGATTCAGAAATTGTAGTAGGCCTTGACATTGGTACCACCAAAATCGCTGCTATTGTCGGCAGAAAAAATGAATTTGGAAAAATTGAGATTCTGGGCATAGGCAAATGCGATTCTCACGGCGTTATGCGCGGTGTTGTGGTAAATATTGAAAAAACCGTTCAGGCCATTAAAATGGCCGTACAGGAAGCGGCCGACCGATCCGGTGTCGATATTCACATGGTTTCGGTGGGAATAGCCGGGCAGCACATTAAAAGTTTGCAACACCGGGGCATATATACCCGGAAAAGCATGGAAGATGAAATCGGACAAAAGGATATCGATGCCCTTATTGATGATATGTACCGCCTGGTTATGTTGCCGGGAGAAGAAATTATCCATGTGCTTCCTCAGGAGTATATCGTAGATAATGAACAGGGTATCAGAGATCCGATTGGAATGTCGGGCATTCGTCTTGAAGCCAACTTTCACATTATCACAGGACAGGTAGCTGCCATGAACAACATCAATAAATGTGTGTTGAAGGCCAATCTGCAGGTAGTTGATCTGGTGTTGGAACCTTTGGCAAGTGCCTCAGCGGTGCTGTCGGATGAAGAAAAGGAAGCCGGTGTGGCCCTGGTAGATATCGGGGGCGGTACCACCGACATAGCTGTTTTTTACGACGGCATAATCCGGCATACGGGTGTAATTCCTTTCGGAGGTAATGTAATTACCGAAGATATCAAGGAGGGTTGCTCCATCATTCACCGACAGGCCGAATTGCTGAAAGTTAAGTTCGGTTCCGCCTTTGCGAATGAAACGCTGGAAAATGAAATTGTTTCCATTCCCGGATTGCGGGGCAGAGAACCCAAAGAAATTTCCGTGAAAAATCTGGCCAATATCATTCAGGCCCGAATGGAGGAAATCATTGAGCATGTTTACCTGGAAATAAAAAATTCAGGGTATGAGAAGAAACTGGCCGGAGGAATTGTGGTTACAGGGGGTGGTGCCCAGTTGAAACACATCACCCAACTGATGGAATATATTACCGGAATGGATACCCGCATCGGATATCCTAATGAACATCTTGCCAAGAGTAATGAAGAAGTTACCAGCCCAATGTATGCTACGGCTGTAGGGCTTGTAATCAAAGGCCTGGAGGCCTCCGAAAGAAACGGCGGATTGAAAAATGAAGCCATTTCAACCCATTCAAAAAAATCGAAAGGCAGTTTTCTCGATCGTATTCTCACCAAGGGAAAGCAATGGTTCGAAGAGGATCCCGACCATAAGTAATTCACATCGGGCCGTGGAAAAGTTATTGACCGGTAGAAATTACCTCCCGGTCTTTGCTCTAATTTTAGCCAAAACCTTTTTACCATGCGCTTCGACCTACCCAAAGAATTAGCTTCCATCATCAAAGTAGTTGGTGTTGGAGGTGGTGGCAGTAATGCCGTAAACCACATGTTCCGTCTCGGAATTACGGGTGTTGACTTTGTTGTTTGTAATACCGATCGCCAGGCTCTTGAAATCAGCCCGGTTCCCATTAAAATCCAATTAGGTGAATCTCTTACCGAGGGTCTGGGCGCAGGATCACTCCCCGAAGTGGGTATGAAATCGGCACTGGAAAGCCTCGAAGCCGTAAAGGAATGTTTTGCAAAAAACACCAAAATGGTTTTCATTACCGCAGGTATGGGTGGTGGAACCGGAACGGGTGGAGCTCCTATCATTGCCCAAACCGCAAAAGATATGGGAATCCTGACCGTGGCCATTGTTACCATCCCTTTCAGTTTTGAAGGAAAAAATAAACGACTCCAGGCAGAGGAAGGTATTGAACAATTGAAAAAGTCGGTAGACTGCCTTTTGGTAATTGCCAACGATAAGTTGCGTGAGATTTATGGTAATCTGGGTGTGAAAAGCTCTTTTGCCCAGGCGGATAATGTGCTGGCTAACGCGGCCAAAAGTATTGCCGAGCTCATCAGTCTAACCAAACACATGAACGTTGATTTCAACGATGTTTATACAGCCATGAAAGACAGCGGCGTTGCCTTGATGGGAACCGGAACTGCTTCAGGCCAGGATCGCGCCATGAAGGCAGTTGAAATGGCACTGGCCTCGCCCCTGCTTAATGACAATGATATAACCGGTGCTAAATATGTTCTTTTGGATATTACCTCCGGAAAAGAAGAGTTGACCATGGATGAATTGGGTGAGATCACCGATTTTATTCAGGAATCAACCGGAACCGTTGCGGATATAAAAATCGGATACGGAGTGGATGAAAATCTGGGCGAAATGGTGAATGTTACCATCATTGCTACCGGCTTTCAGACCAACCCCATCGTTGGTTATGAAACCATGCGTAAACCCGAAAAGAAAGTCCTGAAACTGGAAGATAAGGATGTGAAACCTGAAGTGGTTGAGCCCTCCTTTACAAATACCACGCTCGTAGAAAAGAAAATTGAATCTTCCGACCCTCTCTCCGGTCCCGGATTCTCTACGCTGTCTCAGGAAGAAAAGGACAAGTTGATGGAGCCCGTTTTGATGAAAAAAGAAGAAGATTCTGTGGTTGAACCCGAAGCCCAAAACGAGGAAGTTGAAATTCCGGTTTCTGAGCCGGTAACTGCAGAAGCAGAGCCCGAAATCATTGAAATGGTTCAACCCGAGGAGTCGCCACTTGTTATATCGGATGAAACTCCGGTTATGGATGTAAGCAGCGACGAAGAGCTTTTGTCACAACTTGAATCTACTCCGGTTTCTGAAGTCGAAGACTCTGTTGAAGAACTTCCGGTGTCTGAAACAGAGGAAACCCCGGTTTCCGAAATAAACATTACTTCCCTGAGTGAAATGTCCACACCCGAAGAAGTAACTGAGTTTTCCGGAGCTTCTGATACTGTGGTAAGCGAAACTTCTGATACCGAGGATCTCTTTTCAAATGAAAATCCGGTTGCGGAAATTGAGAGTTCAGAATGGGAAAACAGCGGATTCCCCGAAATGGAGTCCTCCGATGAATTACCTGTTGCGGAAGAACTTCCCACCGTTGAGGAAGATGCCTTTGTTACCGAGCCCACTGGGGAAACCCGTGAGGTTGAAATAAATGTGACGGGAATCAATGCCGAAACTTCTCCTGTGCTGCCTGAAAGCAATTTGGAGGAATTGGAAAATCAACCCGTTATGGAATCTCCTTCCGAGGAGCCTGTCTCCAAAGCAGAAGAACCAGTTGAGTCGGAAGAGCCGGTCCTGATTTCCAAAACCGAGGAAAATCCCGTTTCCGAAGAACAGCAAATTGTTTCTGAAGAACAAAAGCGGAAAGCTCAGGAGCGAATTTCCAAGCTGAAGGAACTTTCCATCAAATTGAAATCGCCCAGCGGCCTGGCCGAGCTGGAAAATGAACCCGCCTATGTAAGAAAGGGCGTTGTGCTTGACCAGAAACCTCATTCTTCGGAATCAAATGTATCGCGTTACACGCTTTCGGAAGGTGATGATAAAAAGGCTGAAATAAAGCCCAATAACTCCTTCCTTCACGACAACGTTGATTAAAACTGAGCCAAATTTTTTCAAAGGGGGCTTTTGCCCCCTTTTCTTTTTATAAATTATCCTAATTTTGAAAATAAAAAATGGCACTGGAAGAAAAAATAAATGCCGACATGAAGGCAGCCATGATGGCAAGAGATCAGAAAAAACTGGAGGCCATTCGCGCCATAAAAGCCCAGATACTTTTGCTTAAAACCTCCCCTGAAGGTTATAACGATACTACTGAATTGAAAGCCCTTCAGAAAATGGTAAAGCAAAGAAAAGAAACGGCTGAAGTTTATAAAACACAGGGAAGAGAAGATTTATGTCAGGAAGAACTTTTTCAGGCCGGAATCATTGAAGCTTATCTGCCAAAAGCCCTTGATCCGGCGGAATTGGAAAAGCTGGTGAAGGAAATAATGGAAAGGGTAGGGGCAAAGGATATTAAAGACCTGGGAAAGGTAATGGGTATTGCTTCAAAGGAATTGGCAGGAAAGGCTGATGGCAAAGCAATATCCGAATTGGTAAAAAAACTTCTTTCCGCAGCCTGATTTAAATTACCCGGATTTCCATCCCGGGTTTTAACTTCATGTATTTCCCACTCACCCCGTTCAGGTCGAGGATTTTTCTCGGAGTGGTTCCATAGCGCTTCGAAATTTCCCAAAGATTATCTCCTTTCTTTACTACATGCACTTTCGAATGGGTCGGGTATGCACAAACGCCATGGCGGGTTTTCCTGACTACCATTTGGCCGCCGGAAAGGGTTTCCTCATCAAATGAAATAAAAAAAGCAGGGTTAATGGGCAGGCCCTTAAAACGGATTTCAAAATGAAGGTGAGGACCCGTGGCTCTTCCGGTCATACCCCCCAATCCCAAAGCCTGACCGGCCTCCACTTTCTGCCCGGGCTTAACCCGGATTTTTGATAAATGGGCATAAATGGTTTCCAGTCCGTTATAATGCCTCACTAAGACTACATTCCCGTAATTCCCCTGCCTTCCGGCAAACCTCACAACTCCGTCGAACACGCAATTTACCGGATCGCCTTTTTTCAGGTCCAGATCGATGCCATTGTGCATAGAGGAATCGCGCCAGCCAAACTTGCTTGATACTACACCACAGGTGGGCATAAAAAAGCCGGTATGCGAACCCGGAAATAAATCCAGTATATAAGTAGTGTCTTTCTTACCCCACATGTCCGCCAGCGGGAGAATTACCTGGGTATTAAACTCAGTATAGTATTGACTGCCCGGAAGCAATGGTTCAGTTTCTGATTTCAAGGGTTGGGCGGTGGGAACCCCGGTTTTTTTCTTCCGTAATTCAACCGTCCGGGTGATTTCCTCAATCATATCCTCGGGAATGGAATCCATTTCAAACAACAAGCCTATAAGCGTGACCAGTTGCTGGTCGGTCATCTGACTTATAACAGTTTTCCCGATTTCATTTTTTGGAAGCTTGATGGATGTGGAATCCTTTTTTTCACCCCCGGTTTCGCCGCCTGCATATAGCCCCGGAACAGGGAATAAAATTCCCAGGAGAAAAACTCCTATTAATGCCTGCCGTGTCATTTTTGAGGGGAGCTAAACTAAAAAAACAAGACAAAATATTCAAGGAATAATCCCAGTTTTTTATACATTTGGTAAAAACCCCTTCGTCATGAAAATATTGAAGATTGTCGTCATTTCTTTACTGCTCATCGCCGGAATTTACCTTTTGGTGGGGGCATTTATGAACCCCGTAATTCATGTTGAGAGCCAAATCAGTATTCAAAAATCTCCTGAAATGGTTTTCGAGCAGATTAACAACCTGCAAAACTGGAAGCATTGGTCCTACTGGGACAATATCGATCCGAACATGAAGAGCTCCTTTTCAGGTCCGGAAGCAGGCGAAGGCGCTGTGCACAGTTGGGAAAGCAAAAATGACAGCGTAGGGAATGGATCCATGGCTATTGTTAAGAGTGTTCCCGGACAACTGGTAGAAACAAAACTCACCTTTGAAGGAATGGGCGACCATATGGGTGGCTGGAAAATTGAACCCGAAGGAGAAGGAGTGAAAGTAACCGCCTGGATTGATATGAATACAGGAATTCTTTTCCGTCCCCTGATGGCCATTATGGGAATGAAAAAAGTTTTAGAAGAAGATTTCGGGAGGTCATTAAGTGGGCTGAAGTCTCATTGCGAATCCCTGCCTGAACCCGAACCTGAGCCCGAATCCATGGAAAACAGCCTCGGTTCCAACGATTCTATTCCGGCTACTGTCAAAGGGAATTAAGGTTTTTTTTGATTTATCACTTTGTGGTATCTTTATGGAAAATTTTATTTGCCATGAAGTTCTTTTTCTTTTTCCTGAGCCCCTTTTTCCTCCCTGTTTTCATACTTGCTCAGCCCTTTTCGGGCCTGTATAATTTTGTTTCGGTAACAACCACCAGCGGCACTACCGATCCCACTCCACCGCCAACAGCCACAGGCTTAACCTTCGGGTCTTTTAATGCGGTGGGAACCCCGGTAAATCCAAATGCGTCCGGACGTTTTTCTTTTGTGAACTGGGCCGGTGGGTCCACGAATGGAAATGATAATTACGCATCCCTCACAGGATCCGTTGATACCTCGGAATATTATCAGGTTACCCTTACTCCGGCCAACGGATATGCCATTACCATCAGCTCGGTTACTTTTGCCGTACAGCGAAGCGGAACAGGTATCCGTACTTACTCAGTAAGATCCAGTCTCGATGGTTTTGCCTCCAATATTACCGCAACGATAAATCCCGCCAATCCCAATCTGAGTGTTCAACCCGGGGATGTTTTCTTCTGGAATTTTGATGCGGTTACAACCCAGCAAAACGGAAGCCGGCTGAATCCCGGATCTTCCTATACTAATATTATGAGCCCGGTAACGTTCAGGTTTTATGCCTGGAATTCGGAATCAGGTACCGGAACTTTCAGCATCGACGATGTGGTTTTCAATGGTACAGCAACCCAGATTTTCATTCTTGCCGATTTTTCTTATTCCCAAACCTGCTTTGGCGATTCAACTTATTTTACCGACAACTCCATCTCATTTAACGGACCAGTAAATTCCTGGATTTGGGATTTCGGAGATTTGTCACCTTTTTCCACGGTTCAAAATCCGGTACACCTGTATGCTAATCCGGGATTTTATAATGTTCGACTCATTGTTGGAAATACAGGTGGAGATTTTGATACCCTCGTGCGGCAAATTGAAGTAAAGGATGTTCCCCTTGCCGCTTTTTCACTTTCACAGGATACGGGTTGTGCGCCCCACTGTGTTACTTTTACTAATTCCAGTACGGGTGCCGCTACCTATTTGTGGAATTTCGGAAACAGCAATACTTCTGCTTCACCAAATCCTGTTTATTGTTACTCAACGGGTGGAAGTTTTTCCGGATTCCTGGTGGCTTATCATTCAACATCAGGGTGTCCGGATACCGCCTATTTTCCCAATGTCATTCTTGTTTACCCGCAGCCTGTGGCCGGATTCACTTCCAATGCCAACGGACTTACCGTGAATTTTACTAATACCAGTTCAGGGACAGCACCCCTCAGCTATGTTTTTGACCCGGGTGATGGCAGTCCGGTATATACTAATTTTCCTTCCAGTCATACCTATGCCAGTAGCGGCATATATCCGGTTTGTCTTTTGGTAACCGATGCTAACGGTTGCACCGACACGCTGTGCACCAGCATTTCGGTAACTATCAGTGGTATTATAGCTCATGGAAATGTGGTAATTAATGTTTTTCCAAATCCGGTTTCCGAAATAGTGAATGTTGAACTTTCGAACCTGACAACAACCGGTACAATAATTCGATTGCTTTCTCTGGATGGAAAAATCCTCAAAGAATTTTCGCCTTCAGCCCCTCTAACTTCCTTTTCCATGGCCGGACATTCACCCGGAACTTATTGGATTCAGGTTCTGAGAAACGGAGAACCCCTGGGAATAAAAACCGTTCAGAAAGGGAACTAAATATATCCCGCAAGGCGATAGGTTACGGTTCCAACCCATTCGTGTATGAGCTGATCCCAGCCGGTCAAGGCCTGACTGTTAGGCAATAACAAATGGTCGAAAGCAAATTTCCTGGGACCCGCCCAACGGTCGGCGGAATAGGGAATGCAATTAATGTTGCGCTCTTTAAAACAAGCCAGGGCCCTGCGCATGTGCCATGAACTGGTAACCAGAATATATCTGCCCTTGTGCAATCCCATTTTTTCAAGAAGGGAAGCCATAAAAAGTGAATTCTCATAGGTGTTTTTTGTTTTTGATTCAAAAATGAGAGATGAATCAGACAAATTAAAAACCTTTTTCAGGTAAGACTCCAGATACAATCCTTCCTTAATTTCGGGATAAGAAATACTTCCTGAGCCACCCGTAAAAAACAAACGCGGTGCTTTTCCTTCCCTCAGTAAATTTATTCCCTGCATAACCCGGTCGAAGCCCCGGTTGATCTGGATTTTTTCCAGGCGGGGATCAAACCCGGAAACCCCGCCCAAAACAATAATGCCATCATAACTTCCGATTAGTGCTCCGGGCTTTTGTGCCGGCACTTCCCAAAGCCGGTTGAATTCATCAAGGATAAATGAGTTCGAAAAAAACAGGAAAACAACAATAGCTGCCCTGAAAAACCGCCTTTTGCGATTGAGGTCACGGGAAAAAAGACACAAAGCAAGCAAACCCGCAATCCAGGTGGTGGGACTGATTAAAAAATGAAGTATCTTGGAAGCCAGGAAAAACATGATTCAAAGGTATGAATTTCGTTGATTATCAGCCTATTCACCTTCCTTTGCGAATTCCTTTTCTTAGCGGTATTTTTGACCAGAAAAACTGATTGAATAATGATAGCGGTTGAACCTTACAAACCAAAAAACAAGATTGATGGCCACGATGCTGCCATTAATATCATGCGGAGAATAATTCAGGCAAGCGGTGCAGAAGTGATTCATCTGGGTCATGATCGTTCCGTGCAGGAGATAGTAGACTGTGCCGTTCAGGAAGATGTTCAGGCCATTGCCATTACCTCCTATCAGGGCGGCCACATGGAATTTTTTAAATACATGTACGATCTTTTAAAGGAAAAGGGTTGTGGCCATATAAAAATTTTCGGCGGTGGGGGCGGAACCATCCTGCCTGAAGAAATAAACGAATTACACGAATACGGAATTACCCGCATTTATTCCCCCGATGACGGCCGTGAATTAGGCCTGCAGGGAATGATTAACGACCTGCTCCAAAAAAGTGATTTTCCTACCGGACAAAAATTAAACGGTGAAGTCAACCACCTTAGAGAACGAGACTTCAGATCTGTTGCGCGATTGATTTCAGGTGCTGAAAATTTTCCTGAACAGGCGGGTGATATTCTGGAAGAAGTTTCCGGCCTTGCCAAAGAAAAACAAATCCCCGTTATTGGAATTACGGGAACAGGTGGTGCCGGAAAATCCTCTTTGGTAGATGAACTAATTCGCCGCTTTTTACACGATTTCCCTGATAAAACATTAGCGGTTCTTTCGGTTGACCCCTCCAAACGGAAAACCGGTGGTGCCTTATTGGGCGACCGGATCCGGATGAATGCCATCAGCAATGCGAGGGTTTATATGCGATCCCTTGCCACCCGGCAAAGCAACCTCGCCCTCAGCCGTCATGTAAAAGAAGCTATTCAAATTGTAAAAGCCGCCGGCTTTGATTTAATTATTCTGGAAACTTCGGGTATAGGACAAAGCGATACGGAAATTCTCGATCACAGCGATTTGTCACTTTATGTAATGACTCCCGAATACGGAGCAGCAACCCAGCTTGAAAAAATCGACATGCTCGATTTTGCCGATCTGGTTGCCTTGAACAAATTCGACAAAAGGGGTGCACAGGATGCTCTGCGTGATGTGAAAAAGCAATTTAAGAGAAACCGGAATCAGTTTGATTTGCCGGACGATAAAATTCCCGTTTTCGGTACCATTGCCAGTCAGTTTAATGATCCGGGTATGAACCGCCTTTACCGGAAATTACTTGAGCGTCTGGGCGAGAAAACCGGCATTGTGTTTTCTTCCGGGGTAGAAGCGGGTGAGGAAGCTTCTGAGAAAATATTTATTATTCCACCTGCCCGAACCCGATACCTGAGTGAGATCGCCGAGAATAACCGAAACTACGATGGATGGGTAAAAGACCAATGCCTGTTGGCGGATCGCCTCTACGGAATTCGGAAAACCATTGAGGCTATCGACGATGCCCCCGGACGCGGTGAAATACTTTCTACGCTGGAAGAGATGTATCTGGAGATGAACGAAAAGCTCGATCCATTGTGCCGTAAAATTATCAGCGGTTGGGAAGAGAAAAGAGCTTCGTTTAAAAATGAAATCTTTTCTTACAAAGTAAGAGACAAGGAAATAAAAGTTAATACGCACCGAATATCGCTTTCACGGAAAGATATTCCAAGGGTAGTTACGCCGGCCTACAAAGGCTGGGGAGATATTTTACGCTGGTGCCTCCAGGAGAATGTCCCCGGTGAATTTCCCTACACCTCCGGGGTATTTCCCTTTAAACGGGAAGGGGAAGACCCCACCCGAATGTTTGCCGGAGAAGGCGGACCTGAAAGAACCAACCGCCGTTTTCACTATGTGTCTTTGGGAATGCCGGCCAAAAGACTCAGTACTGCCTTCGATTCCGTTACCCTTTATGGTCGTGACCCGGACAATCGACCGGATATTTATGGAAAAATAGGAAACTCCGGAGTTTCCATTTGCTGTCTGGATGATGCCAAAAAACTGTACTCCGGTTTTAACCTTGCCGATCCCAGGACCTCCGTTTCCATGACCATCAACGGTCCGGCTTCCATTCTTACCGCCTTTTTTATGAACGCGGCCATTGATCAGCAATGCGAAATTTATATTAAGCAAAACGGACTTCAGGAAAAAGCTGAAAAAGCTAAAGAGGCATACTTTAAAAAACTAGGTTCAGCCCAACCCAAATACCAGGGAGCCCTGCCCGAGGGTAACGACGGATTGGGGTTATTCCTTTTGGGAATAACCGGAGATATGGTTTTAGAACCGGAGGTGTACAGAAAAATAAAAACCGAAACCCTGGCCGCCGTAAGAGGAACGGTTCAGGCCGACATATTAAAAGAGGATCAGGCCCAGAACACCTGTATTTTTTCTACCGAGTTTTCCCTGAAACTCATGGGTGATGTCCAGGATTATTTTATCCGCAATAATGTCCGGAACTTTTATTCTGTTTCTATTTCCGGCTATCACATTGCGGAAGCCGGTGCCAATCCCATCACCCAGTTGGCCTTCACGCTGGCAAATGGATTTACCTATGTTGAGTATTACCTGAGCCGGGGTATGGACATCAATAAATTTGCCCCGAATCTATCCTTCTTTTTTTCCAATGGCTTGGATCCTGAGTATGCTGTTATCGGAAGGGTAGCCCGGAGAATCTGGGCCAAGGCCATGAAGTACAGGTATAAAGCCAACGAAAGATCCCAAATGCTCAAGTATCACATTCAAACTTCCGGTCGCTCACTGCACGCTCAGGAAATTGATTTTAACGATATCCGGACCACCCTTCAGGCTTTGTATGCTATTTATGACAACTGCAATTCTCTTCATACCAATGCCTATGATGAGGCCATCACAACTCCTACCGAAGAATCGGTACGGAGAGCCATGGCCATTCAGTTGATTATTAATAAAGAGCTTGGTTTGGCAATGAATGAAAATCCATTGCAGGGCTCGTTTATTATTGAAGAACTAACCGACCTGGTGGAAGAAGCCGTTTTATTGGAGTTTGAAAGAATTACGGAGCGTGGTGGTGTTTTGGGTGCTATGGAAACCATGTATCAGCGGGGTAAAATACAAGAGGAAAGTCTGTATTATGAAACCTTAAAGCATAATGGCGACCTGCCCATCATTGGCGTAAACACCTTCCTTTCTTCTAAAGGTTCACCCACCATCGTACCTCAGGAGGTAATTAGGGCAACCAAAGAGGAAAAGGATTACCAGATTTCCATGTTGAAGGAACTTCATAAGCGAAACGAAGGAAAATCAGCCGGAGCGCTTGAAGATTTGAAAAAATCTGCAATCCGGAATCAAAACCTGTTCGATAATTTGATGGAGGCCTCAAAAATTTGTTCCCTGGGTCAGATCACTTATGCTTTGTTTGATGTGGGAGGGCAGTATCGGCGAAATATGTAAACTCTTATAACATGAAAAAAATATTTGCTCTTCTTGTTTTGACTTTTTTTCTTTTTTCCGGGGTAAGCGCTCAGGGAAACAGCGGTAAAGACAAAAATAAATCTGATAAAAATGTGTCCAAGGGAAAAACCAATACTCCCAAGGGAAAAGGTCCGCCCCCCTGGGCTCCTGCCCATGGGTATAAAAAACGCCATGTTTATTTTCCCGACCACAAAACCTATTACGATCAAAACGAAGGAGTATATATTTATTATTCCAATGGAAATTGGACCCTCAGCGTTGAGGTTCCCATCCACCTGAAAAATGTTGACCTGAAACTGGCTGCCAAGGTTGAAATTGATATGGATGATACCGATAAACCTCAGGTTAAATTTTCCGAGCATCTTAAGCTATACCCTCCAAAAAAATAAGCGGGCGAAGCATTTGTGAGATTCGACGAAAGACTGTTTCCCTTACTTGTTATAGGATTTTTTATTTCCTGGTTGCTTTCCTGTTCTCCAGTACCTGGAGATGTAAAAATGAAAAGGGTTCCCGCCTTTCCTGAAAAACTCAGGGTTCCTTTTTACCGCGATCCGGCAAATGTTTTTTATGCTCCCCTGGATTCCATTTTTTCTGAAAAACACCGAAATGGGTTTAACGGGACCGTGCTTATTGCGAGAAAGGGAAAAATAATTTACAAGAAAAGTTTTGGAAATACCCGGACACATTCGGGCGAACCCATTCGATCCGGCACTCCCTTTCAACTGGCTTCCGTTTCCAAGGTTTTTTGTGCACATGCTATTTTGAAGCTTGTTGAACAGGGAAAGATTAGCTTAAAAGATACCTTGGGCAAATTTTTTCCGGGTTGGCCTTATCCGGGAATTACCCTGCACCATTTATTAAGCCACCGGTCGGGATTGCCCGAGTATCATTACTTCGGATCAGCGCATACGGTAAACACCGACTCCATGTTGCCCAATGTTTTTTTTATTCAGGCCCTCATGGATTCGGTTCCACCCCTGTACCATAAAACCGGGACAAAATTCAGATACTGCAATACAAACTATTTGCTGCTGGCAGAAGTTATTAGCCGGGTGTCAGGAAAATCATTTCCCCGCTTTCTGAAAGAAGAAATATTTACCCCTCTTGGGATGAAAAATTCCTTTGTTTTCGGATGTGAAGCCGACCCCCTCTTTCCCGGGGTGGCCATGGGCCATGATATGAAAGGAAAGGAAGAGCCCTGTAATTTTCTGGATGGAGTTTACGGTGATAAAAATGTGTATGCCTCTGCTGCTGATCTTTACCGGTTTGAATTATCCCTGCGAAAGGGAAAAGTCATTGCCGATTCATTGAGGGTTCTCAGTGAAAAACCCTTTAGTGCGGATAAGAAGAATGGAAGAAATTACGGTTACGGCTGGCGGCTTTTTCCTGAAACAAACATGGGAAAGGTGGTTTATCATAATGGCTGGTGGCACGGATTTAATACTTGTTTTTTTCGCCGGCCTCTGGATGAAACCGTAATAATAGTCTTGGGAAATAAATATTCCAAGGAGCCATACCGTATTTACGGTGTACTCGAAATTCTGGATGGGAAACCCTTTACTTTTGACATTGAATAGGCCATGGATTACCAATACATTAAAACCGAAAAAACCGCCCGCTACCTGTTGTGTTTGCCCGATCCCGGGATAGCACCGGTGGCTTTATGCATGGCCCTCCACGGTTATGGTGATTCCGCAAAAAGACTTACAGGCGATTTGGATCTGCTGCTCAAAAGTGGGGTGGCCTTGCTTGTTCCTGAAGCCTTGAGCCGTTTTTATACAAAGGGATTTGATGGTCCTGTGGGAGCCAGTTGGATGACACGCGAGGACAGGGAAAACGAAATTCATGATTACCTGACTTACCTGGACAAGCTGAAAGCTGAGGTTGTTATGAGAAATTATTCTCAACTTCCCTTTTGGGTTTTGGGATTTTCACAAGGGGTGGCCACGGCCGTCCGCTGGGTCGCTCGTGGAAATGCCGGTCCCTGTAACCTTGCCCTGTGGGCCGGAACCCTTCCTCCCGAGATCAAATACAAGGAAGAATTTTCCCCTGAGAAGATTAAAAAACTGACCTACCTCCTGGGTGATGCGGATAAATTTATTGCGGCCGAAAAAGGCAGGGAACAAATTGAACTGCTATCCGGAGCCGGATTAAATTTCAGGTTTTTTACCTACACCGGAGAGCACAAAATCGAAGCTAAGCCATTGGCTGAACTCCTGTCGTTTTTTAAATAATATGAAAGAGATTTTTTTTGCCAGTAATAACCCGGGCAAGGTTGCTGAAATAAAAGCCATCCTTGGTCCCTCCTTTGCCGTATCCTCACCAGCCGATCTTGGAATAACCGGTGAACTGAGGGAAACAGGAAACAATCTGGAAGCAAATGCCCTTGAAAAAGCCCGGTATTTTTTTGAGAAACTCAAAATACCGGTTTTCGCTGATGATTCAGGCCTGGAAGTGGCAGCACTCGACGGAAGGCCCGGGGTAAACTCCGCCGATTATGCGGGAGCCGGAAGGAATAACCGGGAAAATATGCTCCTGCTCCTGCGGGAGTTGGAAAATGCAGAAAACAGAAAGGCAAAGTTTGTGGCCGTAATTGCCTATGTAGATAGGAATGGAGAACAGTTATTCCGGGGCGAAATAGCCGGAAAAATAGCACCCGGGATGAAAGGAAATCACGGATTTGGTTACGACCCCTTGTTCATTCCCGAGGGCTTCGACAGAACTTTTGCCGAATTGGGTGAGGACATAAAAAATACGCTTAGTCACCGGAAGCTTGCTGTTAATAAACTGGTTGAATTCCTTACTCAATCAGAAAATTCAGCCCGATAAATTGGATAAATTTGCCGGTATGGATAAGGTCCGGAAAATCAGGGTGGGCATTATTTTTGGCGGAAATTCCCGGGAACGGGAAATTTCTTTTGCCGGTGGGAGAACCATTTATGATAACCTTGACAAAACCCTTTTTGAACCCATCCCCGTTTTTGTCGATAGCTTCGGGAATTTTGTAAAAATTAACTGGGAATTTGTTTACAAGGGAAGTATCCGTGATTTTTATCCTCCGGTTTCTTTTTATCCCGAAGGTCTTGGCCATTTTCAGGTGTATGCCGAGGCTTTAAATCCTTCTTCCGATTCCATATTAGCTATGTTGGAAAAACTGGGAACCGTAATTCCGCCGGAGAAACTATCCACCCATTTTGATATTGCCTTTTTATGCCTCCACGGTTCTAATGGAGAAGATGGAAAAATTCAGGGCTTATTGTCCTGGTATGGCATTCCCTATACGGGTTCCGGAATTTTACCTTCTGCCATCGGTATTAATAAAGCCGTGCAGAAGAACCTGATGCAGCACGCAGGATTTGAAACACCTGCTTTTCTGGCTTTAACCCGTGCCGATTTTTTAAACACCGATGCCGAAGGTTTGGTTAGCCGGATTAAAGACCGTGTAGGTTTTCCCTGCGTGGTAAAACCTGCCAACCAGGGCTCTAGCGTTGGAGTATCCGTTGTTGAGAAACCCGATAGTGGAGAACTTCTGGAGGCTTTCCGCAAGGCCTTTTTTATCCGGAGAATTTCCGGAAAGTTCTGGTCGGATCTGAATGAAGCGGGAAAGGAAAACCTTTTGAGAGAACTTTGTGATATCCGGGATGGTTTAGGGCTTCCCCTGTACAACCGGGAAAAGGCAATGTATAATCCCCGGGAGATTCTGAGTTATGTGGAGTCCGAAATCAATAAAGCCGGTTTTGTGGAGTTTTTCGGTTCCGACAGTGAAACAGAAGTTTTAGTGGAAGGATTTATTCAGGGAACGGAATTCTCTTGTATTGTTTTGCAAGACCCGGAGGGGAAACCCCTCGCATTGCCGCCCACCGAAATAAGAAAGAAAGCTTCCTTTTATGACTACCGATCCAAATACCTTCCCGGATTAAGCCGTAAAGTAACCCCGATGGAAACCGGACCTGAAAATCTGGAAAAAATAATGCGGGAGGCCAAAAGACTTTTTGAGTTTTTTCGTTTTGATGTTTACGCAAGAATCGATGGCTTCCTTTCAAAAGAGGGAAAGGTTTTTCTGAATGATCCGAATACCACTTCCGGTATGATGCCCTCTTCCTTCTTTTTCCACCAGGCGGCCGAAATTGGCTTACATCCTTCCCAGTTTGTTTCCTATATCCTTTACCGCTCTCTGCTTTCCCGAATGGAAGAGCCGGGTGACAGGAATTCTATTGGAAATTTAAAAACTCATTTTGACCGGCTGCTCGAGTTAAAATCAAAGAATGAAAGTAAAAAAATCAGAGTAGGCGTTGTTTTTGGAGGCTATTCCTCAGAGCGCCATATTTCGGTTGAAAGCGGAAGGAATATTTTTGAAAAATTGTTTTCCAGTGAAAAATACCTGCCTGTTCCCTTGTTTTTAACCGGTGGTAATGAAAGCATGCGATTTATTCAGATTCCGGTTAAAATGCTTTTGAAGGACAATGCCGATGATATTAAAGATGGCATAGAAAATTATCAGGTTCATCCGGTGGTTGAAAATATTATTTCCGGTGCTAACCCCATAGTTTCGCGGTTTGGATCGGGCAATAGCATCGAGGGACCCCGGGAAATAAGTATATCTGAGTTTAGCCATTTGTTCGACCGGATATTTATTGCCCTCCATGGACGGCCGGGTGAGGATGGAGCCATTCAGAAAATTCTCGACAAGATTGGAATTCCCTATAACGGAAGCGGGGTTCAGAGTTCGGCCATTACCATAAATAAATTTGAAACAAACCGGATATTGAGAGAAAAAGGGTTTTTGGTGGCCAATCATACCCTATTGAAAAGAGAAGAAGTTTCAAGGAGGGAAAGGGAAGTGTTTTCGACTTTGAAAAAGGACCTGGGACTGCCATTTATTGCAAAGCCGGTTGATGACGGATGTTCCAGTGCCGTTAAGAAAATTGGTTCTGTGGAAGAATGGATTGCCTTCTGTGGATTGATGTTCAGGAATAGCGAGGAGAAAGATCCACGCCATTGTGATACATTGAAGATTAAATTAAATGAGGAATTTCCCATAAAGGAAACGGTTTTGTGTGAAGAATTGATTGCCCCGAAAGGGGCTGCCCATTTTCTGGAAATCACCGGAGGAATGTTACAAACGGGGGAGTCCGGTAAAGACCGGTTTTTGATTTTTGAAGCTTCCGAAGCGCTAGCCGGAGGCGGAGTGTTGTCGCTTGAAGAGAAATTTCTGGCCGGCGAGGGTCAGAATATTACCCCCGCCCGCTATGCCAGGGACCCAGAGGCCTGTGCCCGGATTTCCGAAAAAGTGAAATCGGTCTTGGGAAAGGTAGCCGAAACCCTGAATGTGGAAGGGTATTGCAGGATTGATGCCTTTGTAAGAATTTTTGAGGACGAAAAAGTGGAGGTTATTATAATTGAAGTAAATTCACTTCCCGGAATGACCCCCGCTACCTGCATATTTCACCAAACAGCACTTGAAAAGATGAAACCGTTTGCCTTTATAGATAGAATTCTGGAAGCCGGAGCAAAGAAAATGCAAAGGGGTTTAAAACAAATATGAAAAACCTGATCGAGTTTTTTAAGAGTAAAACTTTTGTAAAACACCTGGCGATTGCACTGGGAAGTTTTGCCCTGATTATTTTCCTGGTTTTTCAGTACCTCGACTTTTATACCGATCATGATGAGTTTATTCTGGTGCCGGATTTTTCTTCCGTTCATGTGGATGATCTTGAAACCTTCATCGAATCAAAAAACGTACGGTATAAAATCATCGACTCGGTTTTCATGGACAAAGGTCCGAAAGGGGTGGTAGTGAGGCAGGATCCGATTCCGCATTCAAAGGTTAAAGAGGGCCGGGTGATCTATTTGTATGTTTCCTCCCGGGTTCCGCAACAGGTATCTATGCCCAATTTGGTAGACGCATCCCCTCGCCAGGCCCTGGCCCTTCTTGAGGCCTATGGCTTAAAGCTTGCTAAAATCGAATCAAAACCCGGTCCTAATGCTGTTTTGGCCCAATATTTTGAGAATAAGTCTATTGCTCCTGGAACCTTGATTCCCAAGGGTTCACGTATAGTTTTGTGGATCGGAGAAGGGGAGGGTGACCAATCCTACGGGGTGCCCTGCCTCAAGGGATTAACCCTTGCCGAGGCAAGAAATGGTATTTTAGAAAATAATTTGGCCGAAGGTGCCGTTATATGTGTGGGTTGCAAAACCCGGGAAGACTCCCTTCAGGCCAGGGTTTATAAGCAAAATCCTGCATGCCAGGGAGATAACCTTGTTCCGGGTGGCACCAGTGTGGATATATTCTTAACTTTGAACCCCAAATTACTCGGAAATGATTCGGTTCCCAAAAACCCGAAAAACCCCTGATTTAGCTTCCCTTCTGTTTTTGGGATTTTTGTTCTTTTCCCTCCCTTTCTCCGCTCAGGAAGTTCTTCGTCCGCTGGGGTCCAATGATGTTATTAAGAGCTGGCTTGAGAACCTAAATCCCTATACCCGGATGCCGGTTACCCCTGATACCATTCCGCTTCCCTTTCGGGACGATTTTTCCAAAACCAATATTTATCCCGACGCCTATTTTTGGATTGACTCGACGGTTTATGTAAACCGCCATATGGGAAGGGCACCCATTACACTAGGCGTTGCAACCTTCGATGGTTTGTCCAAAACGGGGGCTCCCTACGATACGGTAACAACCGTTTTTTCTTCCCTGCCTTGCGACACTCTTACCTCCAAAAAAATCTACCTTAGTTTTCCCGTTTCAGATTCAATATATCTTTCATTCTTTTACCAGCCTAGGGGGTTTGGCGATTTGCCCGAACCCGGCGATAGCCTGATTCTACAATTCCGTTCTCCGGTAAAACCCTGGACCCGAATCTGGAGTAAGGCGGGTTTTGCCCCGGGTGGTTCCGACACATCTTTTTTTCGGGTTATGATTCCCATAAAAGATACATCCTGGTTGAAAAACGGATTTCAGTTTCGTTTTATAAATTACGGATCACGCCAGGGAAATGTGGATCACTGGCATCTCGACTACGTTTATTTAAACCGCCTGCGCAGTGTTTCTGATACCATTATGGATGATGTTGCTTTTGTTTATACTCCACCCAGCTTCCTTTCTAAGTACACTGCCATGCCCTGGAATCCATACAATGTATCAGAGATGGCAGGCGTATT
>ERZ869936.775-NODE-775-length-27076-cov-29.343437_pt1 | contig 27076 bp, 47 predicted proteins | sample MGYA00520876_ERZ869936 | MGnify/ENA primary metagenome ERZ869936 (study PRJEB32218, sample SAMN09650985) | biofilter metagenome | isolation source: enrty point of leading RO module | place: Saudi Arabia: Thuwal, RO plant located on Red Sea | collected 2016-02-17 ... | reverse complement strand
AAAAACAAAACAAAACTTTAATTAATATATTATATAGTATAAAACAATAGAAAAATGGATTTAAAAACACAAATTTTAAAAGCTTTAGGTCTTGAAAAAGACGTAGAAGTTAAGTTAGAGTACCAAGCTAAGCTAACAGACGGTACTATTATCGTTTCATCTGCAGACGATTTAGTTGCAGGTGCAGACGTATCTATATTAGCAGAAGACGGTACTACTATGCCGTTACCTGTTGGTAATTACGAAGTAGAAGACGGTACAAGTTTTACTGTTGAAGAAGAAGGGTTAGTTGCAGAAATTGCAGTTGTAGAAGAAGAAGAAGCACGTAAAGAAGAAGAAGACTACAAAGACGAAGAAGAAGTAGAAATGGAAGAAGAAATTGTAGAAGAAGTTACAGAACCTTCAGAAGTAGAAGAAGCAAGACACCCTAAAAAAATTAAAACTACAGAAGAAATTGAGTTTAACAAAGAAGAAGTAATAGAAGAAATTGGAGCAGTAATAAAAGAACTATTAACAGAGGTTAGAAACGACGTTAGTAGGTTATCTGCAGAGTTAAACGAAATTAAAAACACTAACGAAACTTTAGAAATAGAAAAAGAAACGTTAAGTGCACAATTAGAAGCAGTAAGTAAAGAACCAGCTGCTGAACCTGTAACTACAAACAAGTTTACGACTAACAAAAAAGACGTAACACCTGTAGAATACAGAAAAATGACAAGACAAGAAAAATTCTTATATAACTTAAATAATAACTAAAAAAAAATAAAACGATGGCTTTAACAATTACATCAAGTTCTTATGCTGGTAAACACGCTGGACTATACGTAAATGCAGCTTTGAGAGCAGCAGACAGTTTAGAGTACTTAACAGTAAGAGAAAACGTTAATTACAAAGAAGTAATTAACAAGGTAGCAGGATCAGACCTAGTAAAAGACGCAACTTGTGACTTTACTGAAAATTCTGCAACATTAACATTAACAGAACAAGTATTAGAAGTAGAACCATTTCAAATTAACATAGACGTTTGTAAAAAAACTATGTTAAGTGACTGGTCGTACGAAAAAATGGACGACTTTGTGGCGTATGCAATGACTTACTTATCAGATAGTATTGCAGATAGTATAGAATTTAACATATGGCAAGGTAATACGGCTACTTCAGGACAATTTAACGCTTTATCTGCTACAGGTATGTCTACATCTTCAGCGTCTGCAGCTTATACAGCAGCTAACATAATTGCTAACTTAGGACAATTAGCAGCAGATATACCAACGTCTGTATACGGTAAAGACGATTTATATATCTATATGAACAAGAAAACTTACAGATTTTACATTTCTGCAATTTCTGCTTTATCTGCATTCCCTTTTAACCATATGGGAGAGTACACACCAGAATTTGAAGGCATAAAAATCGCTGTTTGCCCAGGTGTCGCAGACAATGTAATGTTTGCAGGTCAAAAGTCTAACGCATTCTTTGGTACTTCACTTTCTAGTGACTTAACAGAAGTTAAAGTTTTAGATATGTCAGAAATTACAGGATCAGATGTTGTAAGAATGGTATGTAGATATACAGCGGGTGTACAAGTTGGTGTACCTTCAGACTTTACAAAACAATCATAATTATTAACCTTTAAAACTATAACAATATGGCTTGTGAATTAACAAAAGGTAGAGCGCTTGACTGTAAAGACATTATGTCTGGTGTAAAAAATATTTACTTTGCACAACACGAAGACTTAACAATTACACACTCGGCAGGAGCTTTAACACAAATAGCAGGTGCAGGTGGTTATAGTGCAGGTTACTATAGATACAGAATACCAAAAGGACAGGCAAACTTTGTAGAAACTATTCAAAGTTCTGTAGAAAATGGTACAGTATTTTATGAAGGCGCTATAACGCTTAATTTACATAAGTTAAGTCTAAACGATAGAAACGAAATTAAATTACTAGCACAAAACAGACTAATAATTTTTGTAGAATTATATCAACAAGTAAGTGATAAAAACGAAATATGGGCGTTTGGAGTAGAAAACGGTTGTGAACTAACAGCGGGTACTTCTAATAGTGGTATGGCTTTTGGTGATATGAACGGTTACAGTCTTACCTTTACAGCACAAGAAAGTTTCCCTTGTCTAAGGTTAGGTCAATATACTTCTGTACCATTTGACAACTTTACACTAACTACAGTTGTAACTTCTTAAACCTTAATTGGTTTTGTTTTCATAATCAAAAAGGGGGGTGGCAAAAGCTACCCCTTTTTTTAAATTTAAAAAACTATGTATAAATTAAAAGACGAATATAAAGGTTGTACAGTTAGTACAGGCGGTTACGCAATACTATTAGACAACGTAAAAAGTGAACAAGTAGAAAATTTAGGACTTAAAGACTACTTTACAAAGACTAAGAAAAAAGCAGTTTCAACAAAAGACAAATAAATTACTGTTTTTTATATTATATAGTATGATAACAACAGTTTACGGTAGTAGTTTAGATACTTATTTAACGTTAGAAGAAAAAAGAATAGACACAGCAAAAGCACACTCGCACGTAAAATATCTTTTTAAATTTACTAACGACTTAACTAAAACTGTAAAATACGCTTATGGTGTAAAAGGTACAACAAACGACAGGTACGTTAAAAACACCTTTACACACAATACTACAGAAAATATATATACAGGGGCTATAAACTTTAAACCATACGGTTTTTGGAAGTACGAAGTTTACGAGGTTACCTGGCAAGCAAGTCCAAACGTTAGTAGCGGATATGCACCAGCTAACGAAAACGACGTACTAACACCCCCAGATAACCACAAAGGAATAGTAAAAGGTAAAGTAGAAGAAGGTAAACTATATATACAAGAAACAGAAGGACAAGAACAAGTAAGATACACAAAACATACAACAACAGAAACTAATTATTTATATACAAATTAAAAACTATGAGTTTAATAGACAGTAACAATATATTATTAAGAGAACAACTAGGTAAAGGTGCCGGTGTAGTATTTACTACAGCAGCGCAGACGTCAAAAGACTTTTATTGTGTACATTTTGTAACAGAAAGTGTAATATCGTCTATAACTATTGCAAACTTAACAGGTGAAAGTGCACTACATACTACAATACCAGCAGGTACAGTATTATTTGGTAGGGTAACAGCTATTACTTTAACTTCAGGTGTAGCAATAGGTTATACAGAACACGACGGAAGAACTGGAGAGTAATGAAACTAGGTTTAGGACTTAACATAAAAACTACAGGTAGCCCGTTTACACCCGCTAATTTAGGGGGTTTACAAGCTTGGTTCAGAAAAGATACGGATATATTAGAAAGTGACGGAACAAGAGCCGAAAACGGCGACAACGTAACGCAGTGGTCAGATCAAAGTGGTAATGATAACCACTTGACAGCACCGGACAATTTTTTTACATTTAACGAAGATAGCGGGGGTGTAGAAAGTGGCGACGCTGAAAACGATAAACTACATTTGTCTAGTCAATTAAACTTTTCAGGACAATTTTCAATGTATATGCGTATAAAGTTTTCTACTTTTAGTACAGGTGCTACAGATTTGTTTTTTTATGACAAAGATACAAGTAGTCAAGACTTTTTTAGAGTACAAAGCACAAGTGAAATTAGAGGTAAAATAAACAATAGTCAAAAAATAGGTTTTAGTACTACAATAGAAACAGGCGAATACTACAATATTGGTGTTGAAAGAGATGGAACTAATAGGGTAACAGTATATTTAGGAGGTACAGGACTTACACAAATAACTACGACAGGTTACGAAGCAGGTGTAGTAAGTGGAACATTAGATATTGACGCAATAGGGGGTTCTTTAGACGGTATTATAAAAGAAGTAGTAATAACAAACGAAGCTTTAAGTACAAGTAACCGTTCAAAACTACAAGCATACTTAGCTAATATATAGATATGAAAAAGAAAAAGAAAGTAGACTTTAAAGACAGTATTTTAAATATTAATTTAGAAACGCAAACTGCACCTATTATACAGGAAGCAATGGGTAAAGATTATATTGAATACGGTACAGAAGACTACAGAAACACTTACCCGCAGTTTTTAATAGATTTATACTATAATTCTAGTACACACGCAGCAATTGTAAACGCTACTGCTGATATGATAGCAGGCGAAAGTTTAACAGTAGAAGAAACGGATAATTTAGAAGCTTTTGTAAAACTAAAAAAGTTTATAGCACAAGCAAACGGTAAAGGTGAAAGTTTACATAGTGTAATTAAAAAACTAGCTTTTGATTTTAAACTACAAGGTGGGTACGCTATAAACGTAGTTTGGAGTAAAGACAGAACAACTATCACGGATATATACCATATACCTGTAGAACGTATTAGAGTTGGTAAACCGGACGTTACAGGACGTGTTACAGAATACTACGTATGTGCAGATTGGAGTAATACAAGGAAAAATAAACCGCAATGTATACCAGCGTTTAATTTAAACGACAGAACAAGCCCTAACGCTATAATATACGACGGTATGTATAGCCCTAATATGCAACTATACAAAGTCCCGGATTACGTTGCTTGTAATAATTGGGTACTTTGTGATAGCAAGGTAGCTGAATACTATGTAGAATTAGTAGAAAATAATTTTAGTGGTAGTTATTTTATTAGTTTTGCTAATGGTGTACCTACACAAGAAGAACGTAGACAAATAGAAAACAGTATAGTTAAAAAGTTTTCAGGATCAGGAAACGCAGGTAAATTTGTACTTACATTTTCAGACGATAAAAACAGAACACCGGAAATAACACCTATTTCTGTATCGGACGCAGATAAACAATACTTAGCTTTACAAGAACTTTTAGTACAAAACATACTTACAGGTCACCGTGTAACGTCACCAATGTTAATGGGTATTAAAAACAGTACAGGACTAGGTAATAACGCAGAAGAACTAAATAGTGCTTTTGAAGTATACTTAAATAGTGTTATAAAACCGTTTCAAAATAACCTTTTAATGTGTATAGGTAAAATATTAGAAGTTAATAATATGAATTTACCTATTTCTATAGAACAATTAAAACCTATAACGTCAAGGTTTACTATAGAAGATATGAAGGAAGTAATGACTACGGACGAAATACGTGAAGAACTAGGTTTAAAACCATTAGAAGAAGGACAAGACCTTAAAAGACAAGATTACGCAAAAGTAGGTAGTATTGTAACAGACGGTAAAGAACTACCTTTATTTGACACTATAGAAGAAGCAGAAGAAGAAGCGTTAAGAATGGGGTGTAAAGGTTACCACGAACACACACAAGACGGTAAAACGTATTATATGCCGTGTGAAGACCACGAAGAAACTACACAACTAGAAAAGTGTGATTGTGAAAACCCTAGTGACGAATGTAAAAAAAAATGTGACAGGTACGAAGAAACCGAACTAGACAAATTTATAGCAGAATACGGCGAAGACGAACCTAACAGCGACGAGTGGACTTTAATAAGTGACGAAAAAGTAGAAGAAGAACACGAAGACTTTGATTTTGAAAACGAATTAAACGACATAGCAAACTACGAATTTGCGACTACAGGAACAGCAAGACCAAATAGTAGATCGGAACAAGACGGACTAGACAGAAATTTTAACTTATATAAAGTAAGGTACGAATACGCAACAGCAATAGCAAGTGATAATAGTAGAGAATTTTGTAGAAAAATGTTAGCAGCAAAAAAATTATATCGTAAAGAAGACTTGTTACAAATGAGTAATAAAGCAGTAAACCCAGGCTGGGGGCCGGGTGGTACAGATACATATAGTATATGGCTTTGGAAAGGCGGCGGTAACTGTGGTCATTTTTTCCGTAGAAAGGTGTTTTTTTACAAGTTAGGAGTAGCAACAGGTAACAAAATACAAGACGCTACAGATATAATAGGTACAGTAGAAGCCAGGTCAAGAGGGTTTTACCCTAAGGCTAACGATAGTAGAGTAGCACGAGCACCAAAAAATATGCCTAATAATGGATTTTTAAACTAAGAATATGAGTTACGTTTTATTTATATCAGAAAACAAAATAAAAGACAGTACTGCAATAGGTGGTAATGTAGACAACGAATTTTTACTACCATACATAAAGGTAGCACAAAAGAAATATATAGAAACTAAGTTAGGTACAGACCTATTTGTAAAGTTACAAAACGATATTACAGCAGGTTCTTTAAGTGGTGTATACCAAACTTTAGTAGACGATTATATACAAGACGCTTTAGTACATTGGTCGTTTTACGAAGCTTTACCGTTTTTACGTTATAAAGTAATGAACAATAACGTAGTACAGAAAAACGCAGAAAACAGTACACCACTAACTAGAGAAGAAGCACAAGACCTTAGAGAAGAAATAAGAAACACAGCAGAATTTTACACAGAACGACTTATTGACTATATAAAACACAATACCGCAAGTTATCCGGAATACAACACTAATACAGGTGCAGACGTAAACCCAGACACTAACGCATACTATAGTGGTATGAATTTAGAATACGACAGAAACCAACGTAAAGAAATTATAATAGATAATTTTATAAAGTCAAATGAGTACTAAAAAAAGTTATAAACCAAAAGCTAAGAACGAAACAGCTTTAAAAAAATATATACAAAGTGCCACTAAGAACAGCAACAAAGGACACCGCAGAAACAATAATAGTAAATAGTTCTGTAATAGGATTTACTACATTTGCCGAGGTTGAAATGATTTTAAAAATATTATTATTAGTATTAACTATAGGTTATACTATAAATAGGTGGTACACACACTACAAAAAAAATAAATAAATGAAAACTATTTGTAAATTATTATACTACATAACAGGTATTTGTTTAGGTAAATGCGACCTAAACTGTAAAAAAAAATAATGAATATAAAATATAGATATTTTGATCTAAAAGAATTTGACTGTAATTGCGGCGGTGATAATTGTAAAGGTGATAAAATGAATAAAGAATTTTTAATCAAATTAGACGAAGCCCGTCACCTAGCTAATACAAGTTTTAAAATTAATAGTGGTATGCGTTGCGACGCTTATCAAGAAGACTTACGAAAACGTGGGTACAAAACAGCTAAAAAAGGTACGTCACCACATTTAAAAGGATTAGCAGCAGATATAAGTGTAAAAGACAGTAGACAAAGGTACATAGTTATTAATAGTTTATTGTTAGCAGGTTTTACACGTATAGGTATTGCAGATACCTTTATACACGTAGATTTGTCTACGTATGAAGGACATAAACAAAATGTTATTTGGGCATATTAACTAAAATTATATATATTATGGATTTAGCAAACATTGATTGGACTACATTAATTTGGTCATTAATTGCAATTATTGAAGTTGTAGTAAGACTTACACCTTCAGAAAAAGACAACTCTATTTTAAACAAGGTTATTTGGTTTATTGATAAAGTAATACCAAACAGAACTAAGTAATGGGTACAAACCGTTTTAGGTTGAAACCCCACGAAATAGATGCACTAATCAAAATGCGTTCGGAGCAGGTCAATAACGTTTTAGTTATAGGTGACTTGCACGAACCTTTTTGTTTACCGGAATACTTAGACTTTTGTAAAGAACAATACGACAAATACAACTGTAACGAAGTCGTGTTTATAGGTGATATTATAGACAACCACTATAGTAGTTACCACGAAACAGACGCAGACGGACTAGGCGGTAAAGACGAACTAGAACTTGCAATAGATCGTATAAAAAGGTGGTACAGTGTATTTAAAAAAGCAACGGTTGTAATAGGTAACCACGACCGTATTATAATGCGTAAGGCACAAACTAGCGCAATACCAAGTAAATGGATAAAATCATATAAACAAGTTTTAGAAGTACCTAATTGGACTTTTACAGAACGATACGTAAAGGACGGTGTACAATTTTGCCACGGTGAAGGGGGTACTGCACGTAGTAAATGTAAGGCTGATATGATGAATACAGTACAAGGACATTTACACACACAAGCATATTGTGAACACTACGTAGGACGTAATTTTAGGGTGTTTGGTATGCAGGTAGGTTGTGGTATTGACTTTAAACAATACAGTTTTGCATACGCAAAGGCAGGTAAAAAACCAGCTATAGGTTGTTCTGTAGTACTAAATAACGGTACTTTACCTATAAATATTTTAATGGATTTATAATAAATAAATCTAATTCACTAGATAACATACTACAATTAACACCTTAATTGTTAATAACTTTTAAATAATTCTGTTTAAAATTGTGTTAGTAATAAAATAATTACTACATTTGTACTATTATTAATCAATATATAAATTATGAAAACAGAACTAAAAAAAGACGTCTACAAAATTATTGAAAACGGGGAGCATATCAATTCATTAGACGCAACAGAACGTATTGTAAAAATTGCAGACGATTACAGTACTAACAAAATGATTAATTTTCTAACGAATGTATTGGATACTTATTTATTAGATCATATAAGTATTAAAGCTTTAGAAAACAAAAGAGAAGAATTGTATAATTTAAAAAACAAATAAAATGTTTAAGATAACTAACAAACAAACAGGATTTAAGCAGTATAGAAATAGTAAAGAAACTGCAGACTTTGTATTTAAAAACGACTATAATAAATACACTATAGAATTTATACCTACAAATAATACAGAAAAAACAGAAAAGATTTTAGAAAACTTTTTTTATGGTGTTAGTGCTTTATTATTATTTTTATTAAGTTACGTTTTATTATGGACGGTATAACAACTTTAAATATAGGCGGGTTGTATACAGACCCTACAGAATACAACGGTAAAAATAGATGTTGCGAACACTGTGACAAAGACGCAGAATATGACAGCGACTATTGTGAAGAACACCAACCTTGTTACTACTGCGGTGAAACTTTGCATTGTGTAGATAACGGTAAATATTGTAAAGAGGAAGTCGAAAATCTATAAAAGAGTAGACAAAATATAAAAATTAATAAAATTATGAAAACAGGAAAAGTAACAAACGTACAAGGAAGTGGTACATTTAAAGAACTATTTGTATTTGAACTACAACTAGACAACGGCGACAGCGGTAAAATTTACAAAAAAGGACAAGACGCAGGCGTTAAAGTAGGTGACGAAATCAACTACACAATCAACGATAGAGGTTCTATAAAGATACAAAGGGAGCAATACCAAAATAACAGCTATTCTAATAAGTCAAATCCGGACGTACAAAAATCTATTATTAGGCAGTCAAGTTTAAAGGCAGCAGTAGAATTATGTAGTGCATACGTAAAAACAGGTAATAGTGTAAACACTGCAGATGTATTAAGAATAGCAGATACTTTTACAAGTTGGGTTAATGGTTCTGAAACAGAAATAACAGCAAACACAGAAAAAGTAGTTGCTAAAATTGATAATACAGATTTACCGTTCTAATGATAGTAGAAGGAATAACGGACAAACAAGAAGTTAAAGAACTTTGTGATATTGCTACTAATATTGTAGGACTAGAACAAGGCTCTTTAATTTCTAAGTCACGAAAGGAGCCGTACGCTTTAGCAAGGCAAGTAGTAGCTAATATATGTTTAGATAAAGGTATACATTTTGTTACTATAGCTAAAGTGTTAAATCGTGATCGTACTAATATATACCACTATCAAAAAAAACACGAAGACCACTTTAAAAGTTGGGTACAATATAGAAACCTATTTACTAAAGTATTTAACACTTATAAAGAAAGTAAAAAAGAACAAAAAACTTTTTTAACTAAACAAGATTTACGTACACACTTGTTAAAAAATGGAGTTAATACAAGTGAAGGTAACATATACATAATTGTTAAAAGTGGGTTGTTAAAAACGTCTATAAGAACGTCATACAAAGACTTTAGTAATACGTTAGAAAGTATTAGAATTGCTTTGAAGAATTATGAATATAAAATAGACGTCCAATTTTGAAACCAAACTACTACGCAATATTAACAAGTGAAGTTAGATACAACGAAAACTTAACACCAAACGCAAAACTATTATACGCAGAAATAACAGCGTTAATAAATATGAACGGTGAATGTTTCGCAAGCAATAAATACTTTGCAGATTTATACGGTAAAAGTAAAACTACTATAAGTAAGTGGGTAAGTGAACTTGTAAAAGAAGGTTTTGTTGAGGTTAAACTAACTTACAAAGAAGGTACTAAAGAAATTAACAAAAGGTATATAAGCATACTTAAAGGGGGTATTGAAAAGTTGAATACACCTATACTTAAAAAGTTAAAGGATAATAATACTATAGTTAATAATAATACTACGTATAGTAATAAAAAGCCGTCTATTGAAGAAATAAAACAATATTGTTTAGAACGTAATAACGGAATAGATGCAGAACAATTTTTTGACTTTTACGAAAGTAAAAATTGGTATGTAGGTAAAAATAAAATGAAAAATTGGCAGGCAGCAATAAGAACGTGGGAAAAACGAAAAACTAAAACAAGTAAAATAGACGCACAACTAGACAATTATAATAACGCAAAAAAACATTTAGGACTATGAGAAAACCACACGACAATACGTATATTTTAAGTGAACTACATAGGTATTTAATTAACAAAGGTTTAAGCAATCAATATGTAACAGAACAATTAGACTTAACAAGACCTACCTATAAAAAATATTTAGAATGTCCGGAAAAATTTAGAATAGAACAAGTTGTAATATTAGCAGATATAACTAATACAGAAGTAGAAGACATTTTAGACAAAATACTATGAAAATTAAAGATTTAGAAACAAACGATTTAAAGTTAAAATGTTTAGATCTAGTAACAAAGACATTTGTAGAATTAGGACAAGTAAAAGACGATAAAACCCTTGCAATACTTGCACAGACGTTATCTAACGACCTTTTAGAAGACTTTAGTACACTTACCTTTGAAGACATAGTACAGTCCTTTAGAAACGGTGTTAGACATACAGAAACGTTTGTATTGAACGTACAGACATATTACAAATGGATTAAAGCACACCGCGCTTTAATTTGGAATAACGAAGGTAAAGAGTATAAAGACAAACGACTAAAGTACAGAAGTCGTACAGGTACAGGACTTAATAAAATAGAAAACAAAATAAAACAAATTAGTGAAAACAAAAGTTAAAAGTTACGAAGAACTAAACGCTAAAACTAAAGGTTGGATATTTGCAAGACTAAAATATAACGAAACAATACCACAAATAGCAAAACATTTTAACGTAAGTATAATAACTGTAAATAGAGTTATAGAAGAACGACTAAAAAGATGAAACTATTAGAACTTTTTGCTGGTAGTAGATCTGTAGGTAAAGTTGCAGAAAAATTTGGTATAGAAGTTTTTAGTGTAGATATTAACGAATTTAAAAATATAGATTATATAACAGACATATTAGAATTTGACTATAGTAAAGTACCATACAAACCAAATATAATTTGGGCAAGTCCACCTTGTACGTATTTTAGTGTAGCTAGTATAGGACATCATTGGAACGAAGACCACACACCGAAAACAGAAGAAGCTATTTTAGGAATGCAAATTTTAAACAAAACTTTAGAAATAATAGAACACTACAAACCAGACTTTTATTTTATAGAAAACCCTGTAGGTAAAATGCGAAGAAAAATAAAAGGTATAAATAGAACAACAGTTACGTATTGTTCTTATGGTGATAACAGAATGAAACCTACAGATATTTGGAGTAATCATATTTACGATATGTTTAACACTAAAGGTTGGCGACCTAAACCACAATGTTACGCAGGAAATACAAAGTGCCACCACGAAGAAGCACCTAGAGGTTCTAAAACAGGTACACAAGGTTTAAAAAATAACTACGAACGAAGTAAAATACCAGAACAACTTATAGTAGAAATAATAGCTAGTACACTATGAAAATAAAATTATTGAAGAACGTATAAAAAGATAATGTTAGTACGTAATATAATATACCCGTATTTGTTTCATAAAATAGCTAAAGAACTTTCTACGGATCGTACAAACGGTATGTTAAAAAACTATAAGGGTAAAGAATATTACGCAGGAAAAGATACTAAAAAATACAACATACAAGGAATACTTGCAGAACTAATAGCACAAGAATATTTTTTACAAAACGATACAGAATATAAAGCTTTGACTTTTTTAGGTACAGAACCAGAAGTTGAAGCAGATATATTAGTAGGTAAAAGAAAAATAGACGTTAAATACATACCAACGCACGGTAAACTACTTATTGTTAATTACAATGCACATAACAATAAAAACAAACAAGTAACGGAATATATGTTTATACAACCTATAGAACGTTATACATTTGCACAGGCTAAGGCTATTATATGGTTTGTAGACCACAAAGAAGTAGATACTTGGAATGTAGAGCAACAAACACGAACAAAAGTATATAGTAAAAAAATATTAATAAAGTAATGTTTATAAGTATTTTAAAATTTTGTAAAATAAAACCTAAATATTTATATTATTACAGACGTGAAAACCATAAGTAAATTAAAAAAAGATTTAGACAAGGTTTTTAGTCTATACATACGACTACGAAACGCAAGTAAAGACGGAATAGTAAAGTGTTTTACTTGTGATAAAACAGCACACTATAAGAAAATGCACGCAGGGCACTTTATGAGTAGAAAACACCACGCTACAAGATGGAACGAAGACAACGTACAAGTACAATGTCCTAAGTGTAATTTATTCGGACAAGGTGAACAATATACATTTGGTAAACTATTAGACGTAAGAATTGCAGACGGTACAGCAGAAGAACTACAAGAACTTAGTAGAACAACTGTTAAGTATATGCGTTTTGAATATGAAGATATGATAAAACACTACAAAGAAAAAGTAAATGCTATTAAAACCGATTAGTATAAATTACCAACACGAAGTAGCGTTACAATTATATTTAGATATGATAACTACAACTATAAAAGATATTACAAACAACGATAGTAAATTTAAAAACTTTATAGACGTATGTAATATAATTATAGAACACCACAACAGTTATAGAAACGACATTTTAGAAATAGGTAACTACAACGACTTTATAAGTATTATACCTACACACTTTACAGCTATGGTAAACGGATATTTAACAGGACTAGAACAAGAAGAAAATAGAAGTCTTGTTAGAATATACAAACAATTACTAAGTGAAGAAGCATATAAATTTATAGACAAAGTCAAAGTTTTAGAAATTGAAAAAGATATATAAAATAATAGCAGACTTACGTAAAGAGTTTGTAAAAATGACTTACGGAATAACTACGGATAAAAACGAAGTAGACGAAGTAGTACAAGAACTTATGTTATATTTCTTACAAATGAACCCAGAAACACTAAAAGGTATATACGACAAAGACGGAGTAAAAGGTATAATTAAATACGGTGCAGTAGTAATAAAAAGAAGTCTACAAAGTAAAAACAGCCCGTACTACTATAAGTATAAAAAATACTATACAAATATAGATAGTTCAAGTATTAATTGTACTTACGATATAATAGAAAACGGTGAACTAACAAACCCGAAAAACCTATACAATATACCTAACGAAGTAAATCAATACAAGTATAAGAAGTTAGAACAAATAGATGAAGAACTAGACAAAATGTATTGGTACGATAGGGAGTTATTTAAGTTATACTATTACGAAACAAATACATTGGATAGTTTAGCAAAGAAAACAGGAATAAGTAGAAACAGTTTGTTTATAACAATAGACAACGTAAGAAAATTACTAAAAGAAAAATTAAATGAATAGTTTTTTAGTAAGTAAAGACATATATAAAGACAGGTTAGACACTTGTAGAAGTTGTAAACATTATTTTAAACCTACAGGATCTTGTAAAGTATGCGGTTGTTTTATGCGTATAAAGGCAAGTTTGTCAATTTCAGAGTGTGCAGACAATCCAAAAAAATGGTTAGCAACTAAAGAGTACGAAGCACCTAAAGAAATACCTACACACTTAAAAAACGAAATAAAAGAAGTATACAAACTTATAGACAACGGTAAAATAAAAGATATAGAAAGTAAACAAAGGTTAATAGAATTATATAATACTATACACAACACGAACTACAATACAAGTACAAACTGTAGCAGTTGTTTAAATACAATATATAAATTTATGCAACACGTAATAACAAAGATATGAGAAAACAAAGTACATACAGACAAAACAAAAGAAAAAAACGTAAAGGTGTACATAGTAAAAACGCAAGTAAAGGACAAAATGGATATAAAAAAAAGTACAGAGGTCAAGGCAGGTAAAAGTAAATACTATTACGAATTTGACAGAAACCTAGACAACGCTAAAGAAATGAATAAATTAAACCCTAAAATGTTATTGACAAAAGAAGAATTAGGATTGGTTAGCAGAATACCAGAATATTATAAAGGTAAAAATGGATATGAAGCGCGTAAAGTATGCGACAACTTTAATTTAAGTTATCATTTAGGTACAGCAGTTACTTACATTTTACGATCATACCATAAACACGACACACCTATAGAATGTTTACAAAAAGCAATTAATCATTTACATTTTGAAATCGAAAGATATGAAGAATTGGAGAGGAGCAGGTAGGAAAACTAAAAAATACTATTACAAAAAAAGTATTATAAAAAACGGTAAAGTAATTTTACCTGAAATAATAAAAGAAGACTATAGTTTCGAAATGCAATTTGGTGTTGAAGAACAACATATAACAGACGAAGTACAATATTTAAGAAATAAAAAATGAACGAAACACTAAAACACTTATTAGGATTTTGTGGCGAAACACACCCTAACTTATTTACGGTAACACTATTAATAATATTAGTAAGTTATACATTGTATAAAAGAAAAAAAAGGTTATGAAGTTTATTTGTAACATATGCGGTAACACGACAGACATATACAAAGTAAAGTTTATAGCAACTAAAGACGGTTTAGTATGTAAAGACGCTATTTGTTGCAATAAATATATGGTACAACTAAAAACAAAAGAGTACAAAGGTTTACCACAAATAAAACGAAACGAAGAACATTGTAAAAGCAGTAACTACGTAAAAGGATTAATGAAAGGTGAATAGAACACACGCACAAAACAAATACTATTTTAAGTGTATAGTAATACCATTAGGTAAACATTTAGGTTATCACAAGTACGAAATGCACGATATACTAAAAAATATGTTTATAGCAGATACAAGTAAAGAACTAAATACAAATGAATTTAAAGACTATTGCGAACAAATAAGGGTATGGGCTATGTCAGAGTTTAATTTTGTATTAGAAGAACCAGAAACAAACAAATAAGACGTATTTATATTATATACTATGATAAACGAACAAAAACGAACACAAGAGAATAAAAAGAAACTAATAGAAGCTTTAGAAAAATCTTTAGGTATTGTAACAGAAGCGTGTGAGAAAGCACAACTAAGTAGAACACAATTTTACAAGTGGTACAAAGAAGACAAAGAGTTTAAAAAACAAGTAGATAGTATAGACGGTAAATTTATAGACTTTGCAGAAACACACCTAAAAGAACAAATAAAGAACAATAATACACAAGCTACAATATTTTATTTAAAAACACGAGGGCGTAAAAGGGGTTACGGTGATAGTTTAGATTTGACAACTAACAACGAACCTATTACAATAAACGTAAAAATAAATGGCGTTGAATATTGACGCTACATTTACTAAAACACAAGGTCAAGCGTTAGAATACCTATTTGACAATAATACTACAGAAGTTTTATACGGTGGTGCAGCAGGTGGTGGTAAAAGTTTTTTAGGTTGTGCTTGGATAATACTACTTTGTTTAAAGTACCCGAAGACTAGGTATTTAATCGGTCGTAGTAAGTTGGATAGTTTGAAGAAAACAACTTTTTTAACTTTTCTAGACGTCTGTAATAAATGGAATATAAAAGCCGGTGAACACTATACATTTAACGGTTCTACAAATATTGTAACGTTTTATAATGGTAGTGAAATAATACTAAAAGACCTTTTCCTGTACCCTAGTGATCGCAATTTTGACAGTTTGGGTTCGATGGAAATAACCGCTAGTTTTATAGATGAATGTAACCAAATAACAGAAAAAGCTAAAAACATAGTAGCAAGTAGAATACGTTATAAGTTAGACGAATACGGACTTATACCTAAAATGTTTTTAAGTTGTAACCCCGCTAAAAACTGGGTTTATACAGAATACTACAGACCAGCTAAAACAAATACCTTACCACACTATAGAAAGTTTATACAAGCACTAGTAGACGATAACGAATATGTAAGTATACACTATAAAGGACAATTAGAAAAACTAGACAGACTAAGTAAAGAACGTTTACTATTTGGTAATTGGGAGTATGACGCTAGCGACGATAACCTAATAGAGTATAACAGTATACTAAACCTATTTAGTCAAAAGGGGTTAGAAGGTGATAAGTATATAACTTGTGACGTAGCAAGGTTTGGTAACGATAAAAGCGTAGTTATGTTATGGAGTGGTTTAACAGTACTAAATATTAAAACATTTGACACTAACACAATAACAGAACTTGCAGAGTATATAAAGACACTACAACAAAAAGAAGGTGTTAAAACAAATAACATACTAGCAGACGAAGACGGTTTAGGAGGCGGTCTAATAGACATACTACGTATAAAAGGTTTTCAAAATAACAGTAGACCATTAAAAAACGAAAACTACCAAAACCTAAAAACACAATGTTACTATAAGTTAGCAGACTTAGTAAACAAAGGACAGGTAGGAATAGTAAACGATAACATAACTACAAGGCAACATATAATAGAAGAACTAGAACAAGTAAGGTCTAAAGATCAAGACAAAGACAATAAAAACAAGATAGTAGACAAAGATACAGTAAAAGCTATTATAGGTAGGTCACCGGACTACGCAGACTGTTTAGCTATGCGTATGTATTACGAAATAGACAGTAACTACGGTAGGTACTTTGTACAGTAAACTAAAAATAACAAATTTATATTATATATTATGAAAGTAACACTACAAAAAGGTAAGAAGACGTTGTATTTTAACATACCGGCAAGTTGGAACGAACTAACACTAGGGCGTTATATGCGACTAATGAAAACAATAAAAGAAAGTAAAGACGATAAAGAAATAGAACAAGTAGTAAAAATATTAAATTGTATTAGTGACATACCGAAAAAAGAAATATACGGTTTAGATTTAAAAAGTGTAGGTATATTAGGTACGCATATAAAGACGTTTTTAGAAACAAAACCTAACGAAGAACTAGAACACTTTATAACTGTAGACAATGTACAGTACGGTTTTCACCCTAATTTAAAAGATATGACTTTAGGCGAGTTTGTAGACTTAGAAACGTACACAAAAGACATAAACGTAAATTTACATAAAATACTAAGTATTGTATACAGACCTGTTAAAAAAAGAGAAAACGACAAATACATAATAGAAGACTACGAACCTAGTGACGAACGAGCAAACTTGTTTAAGAAACATTTAACAGTAAAAGAATTTAACGGTGCTAGTGTTTTTTTTTACAATTTAGAAAAGGAACTTTTGAAACATATCAACAAGTCTTTGAAGGAACTGATAATGCAGAAGAAACAAAATTTGGAGAAACAATAACTACAAAGTGGGGTTGGTATAATACAATATATATGTTAGCAAACGAAAACATACTAAACTTTGACAAGGTAACAAAACTACCTTTATATCAGTGTTTAACATTTTTAGCATATAAACAAGACTACAATAAAAAATTAGACGATGAGCGTAGACAGCATAAGATTTAAAACTTATAACAACGTAATAGATACGTTAAAATGTATAGGTGAAAAACATCTAAACATTAATACAGTAACAAGTGGTGATATATGGACTATAGACTTAGAAAAAAATACACTATTTCCTTTGTTTCATATAAACCCCGTAAACGTTACAGTAGGACTACACCAACGTACGTTTAATTTTCAGTTGTTTGTAATGGATTTAGTAGAACCGGATAGTAGCAACGAACAAGAAGTACTTAGTGACTGTTTAGAAATAATGAACGACATAATAGCTATATATAAACACGGTGAAATACTATACAAATATAACGACGAAGAAGACGAACAAGACAGATACTTTATAAATGACGATTTTACAATAGAACCTTTTACTGAAGAATACGACAACGCAGTAACAGGGTGGGTAATGAGTTTTGAAATAATAGTAGAAAACGAGTTAAACACTTGTAATATACCAATAGACAATAGTACAATATGTTCAAAATAAAAATAGGAAAACTAACAATACAATTAATACCACCAAAAATTACATATGGACTATAACGAAGCAATAGACAAACTAGACAAGATAAGTATAGAGTTAGAAAGTTATACAGACTACCCACAAAGTGCAACTAACAACGCAAAACGTGCTATAAAATGGAAAGAAGAAAACGGTAGTGATTGCGGTACTCGTGTAGGCTGGACTAGGGCAAGACAATTAGCAGACAAAAAACCTATTAGTAGAGATACTATAGCACGTATGGCAAGTTTTAAAAGACATCAACAAAATAAAGACGTACCATACAGCGAAGGTTGTGGGGGTTTAATGTGGGACGCGTGGGGTGGTTCTAGTGGTATTAATTGGGCAATAAATAAATTAAAACAAATAGATAAAAAATAATTATGGCAGATTTACAAATTACTATTTCAGAGAGTGTGATTATCAATGGTTCTGATAGGGGATCAACAAACACACTTACAACAACAGGTATAAATAATACCTTAGAAAGAACACTAACAGCAGCACATTCTAATATTACAACAATAGCAGAATTTGCTACAGCTAACCATACTAGCGAAAGTGCTATAGACTTAAACGATGTAAGGTATATTAGAGTAACTAACTTAGACGATACACAAGAATTAATAGTAGGTATAATAACTACAGGTTCTACTAATTACCAAGTTAGACTTACACCGGGCGCTAGTCATATATTGTACCACGGCGAAAACGTAGCAGTAGCAGAAGCGGACGGTGATCCAGCAATGGCAAGTATGACTAACGACCTATCAGCTATAGAAGTACAACCTGTAAGTTCAACAAATGTACAAGTAGAACTATTTATAGCTAGTGTTTAGTGGCTTTTAAACTAAAATACGACAGTATAGAAAACTATTTAAAGTCTTACGGTAGGTATATTGTAAGACAAGCTAGAAAAATACTAGAACAAAGAGGTAAAAACACAACAGGTAAACTTAGTAGGTCTTTAAAGTATAAAATAGTAGAAAGTAAAGAGGGTTACGACATACAATTTTTAGCTAGTAAATATGCAACTTTTGTAAACAAAGGGGTTAGCGGTACACAAGGACGTAGAACGTATATAGATATTGAAGGTAAAAGAAAACAAAGCCCTTTTAGATTTAAAAAACAACCACCAAGTAACGTAATAGAAGGTTGGATTAAAAACAGAGGTATACAAGGACGTGATAAAAAAGGTAGGTTTATTACTAGAAAGTCTTTAGCATATTTAATAGCAAGAAATATAAAACTAAAAGGAGTACCAGGCGTTAGTTTTTACACACAACCGTTAAGTTTTAGTTTTAACAAGTTCAAAAAAGATATGATAACACACTTCAAAACAGACGTATTAAACGAAATAAAAACATTTAAGAAATGAGTTTAGTAATAGAACAAAAACCACGTTATAGACTTATACCAGCGGCAAGCAATATTATATATACAATGTACGACGCAGTAACTATAAACCCAGCAAACAGCAAGTTTAAAATAAAATACATAGCAAACGTATACGTTAGTAAAGAAACTAGTAATATTGTAAGTACAGCAAATAGAGTAGGAGTTTTAAAGGTAACACCAAACGCAGAAGGGTACGGTATATTTGACCTTAGTCCTTTATTACAAAATTACGTTAGTGCAGAATATACAGGCGGAGTAGTACACAATGTAAACGATATTAATACATCAAAATATAACGGCGTACAATATAGTGAAAATACACCACACACAATACACCAAATAGACAGGTTTAGTACAAATAGAAATTGTGTTAGATTTGTCGCAGTAAGATTTAATATAGAAGCAGCAGACAGTGCTACAGGTACAGTTTCGCAACAATACAATAGTAATACTATAGCAGATACAATACTAGTATACAACGGTGTAGTATACGATACAGATATTTTAAATTTAAGTAGTAGTACAGGTAATTTTGGTTATAATATAAACTATAAAGGTTTTATTATGAATAGTAGTGAAGATAAGTTTGCGAGTAACGCACCTACAACACAGTATTTACGTGATAACGACTATTTAACTTTACCTTATTTTAGTCAATACAATTACGACTTTTCAGTTGGAACAGCTCTCGCAACACACCCTAGCGTAAAACAACTAGCAATACAATTTTATTATAACGGAGCACCAACAGGTTCTGTAATTACAAATACTATACAAGCGGCTAACGGTGGTCACGCAGGTTATATGAACGACAGTAATACTAAATTTCAATTTGCAGGTGTAGGTATAGGTAATATGCGGGGTGCAGGTATAACAATACCAACAAATTGGGATTACTATACAGTACAAGCTTTTGACGATACAGGAGCGGCAATAAGTCAAGTATATTATTTTTACAAACAAGAAGAAGATTGTAAGAACTACGAAACAATACGTTTAACTTGGTTAAACAAGTTCGGCGGTTGGGATTACTACAACTTTACTAAAAAGTCTGTTAGAACGTTTAATACACAACGAAAAAGTTACACCCAAATAACAGGAACGTGGAACACAAGCAGATTTAGACCGGACGGACATACAGGCGGTAAAAAATACTTTACTAATAACACAAAAGAAAGTATAACACTAAATACAGACTATATAACAGAAGAAGAGGCTATTTGGTTAGAAGAACTATTTAATAGTAATGACGTCTATATATTAGAACAAAGATCTACAGACAACGCGTTCGAAGGTTATTTACGTAAGTATGTAAAACCTACAACTATTACAAATAGTTCACACACAAGAAAAACAAAAGCTAACGACAGACTAATACAATATACATTTAATATAGAAGTAGATAAAACAAAGAAAAGTCAATTAATGTAATGAGTGTACAACTAATTTTATACCCACAAAACTACGAAGGTCAATACAGTACTATTAGCACACCTTTTTTTAATCAGTACGTATCTAACTTTAGCTTCAATTCTCAATATGCAGTTACTTTTAATATGAGTAGTGCAACTAATTTACCGTTAGATTTTTTAGAAAGTAGTTTACCACAAAATTATTGGTCTTTGTTTTATAGTACAGGCGGTATATATGGAACTGTACAAGCACCTACAATTTCAAGCGGTCAAATTAGTTTTGATAGTGTAAGTAGTGGTACAAGCGGGGCTACAGGTTGCGTACAAAAAATAAGTAATTTACAAGTAGGAGCTACATACGACCTAAGTATAACAAGAACAACAGCAGGCGGTATAACAGTAATAGGTATACCACAAACACAATATACCGTTAGTGGTGTTACATTTGATACTATAGGTAACTTTACTTTACCTACAACAGTAGGAACACACACAACACAATTTACAGCTACTAATACTACAATGGTTTTTGTTTTAACTTATATAAATAACGATAATACTAATTTAGAAATAAACGCAATTTCTATACGTGAAAATATAAGTAGTGCACCTACAACAGATGTATTTCAAGACGGGCAAGTTATTTGTGATTTATACGAAGAAGCAAGTATACCTTTAAGTTTATCAGTAGACGATTTTAAAAACATACACGAGAAAAAACAAAGTTTTAGTAAACCTTTTAAACTACCAGCAACAAAACGAAACAATAAAATATTTACAAGTTTATTTGACGTTACAAAAAGTGTAAAAGACGATGTTTTTAGTTTCCACCCGTACAAAAAAACAAAAGCAATATTAAAAGAAAACGGTTATACTATATTTGACGGTTATTTAAGTCTAATAGATATAACAGAAAAAGAAGGTGAAATAAGCTACAATGTCAATTTATTTGGTGACACTATAACACTAGCAGACACTTTAAAAGACAAACAAATAGATGATATTGATTTAACAGAATTAGAACACAACTATACAATATCTAATATCGTAGCTAGTCAGACAGGTTCGGTAACATACTTACAAGCAAGTACAAGTGGTTATAGGTCTGCAGATACTGTTAAGTACCCAGCGGTAAAATGGAACGGTAGCAGTCACGTAGACAATAACGGTAACATACAATTAGAAAAATACGAAGACTTTTTTAGACCTTTTGTAAATTGTAAATATTTATTTGACAGAATTATTACAGAAGCTAATTTTACGTATAGTTCAGACTTTCTAAATAGTACAGATTTTACTAAATTATATATGGACTTTAATTTTGGTAAAAATCAACCTAGAAGTTCTTCACAACATACTAGAAACGCTTATAATTTTACAGAACAATTTAGCAATACAAGTTATACAAATATAGCTACTACTTTTTGGGATTACTACGCAACTTTACCAGGTGGTGAACCTTCGTACTGGGATAACTCAAACCATAAATTTACTTCACAATTCAACAGTACACAAGTAGATATTACTTACGATTATCGTATTACATATAATGTTAGTGGTGGTACTGGATCTGAAATTCTAAGTTTTAGGTGGGCACACAAAGATACTAGCGGTAATATTATAGAAGAAATTGACTTAGTAAGTGGTAGTTTTACTTCTTTAACATTTGGAGCAGATTATAATGCAACTGGTTTTTTTAGTAGAATTTTACAAGCAGGAGAAACACTAGAACCACAATTTAAAAGTGAAAACGCAAATGATTTTAAAATACAAGCAGGAAATATTGATATACCTACAGGACAGGGTAACACACCTAACGGTACTTTAACAATAGTTAGTTCAATAAATGCTACAATGACTAATAACATACTACAAACTATACGTGGTAAGCATAAACAATGGGACTTTATAAAAAGTATATCTACTATGTTTAACCTTGTGTTTATGCAAGACAAGGACAATCAAACTAACCTTATTATAGAACCTTACGAAGCAGTATTTATAGACGATACACAAAGTCAATACGTAGAACACAAAACGCTAACGTGGACGGACAAAGTAGATATAACAGAACACAAAAGTAAACCGTTAAAACTAAAGAAAAACGTAAAGTTAAGATATAAAAACGATACTAAAGATTACCCGTTAGGAGTATACGAAGCAAGTACACAAAGACCATACGGGCAAGCAGAACGAGAAAATACAGACTTTACACTATTAGAAGGTGAAGAAAAAGTAGAAACACCTTTATTTAGTGCTACATATTTCAAACCTGTATTTGACAACTTTAGTTACGATCTTACAATACCGGTAATATATGAAGAAAAAGACGGCGAATACTTTGCATACGACAATAAACCTAGAATACTGTATAACATAGGACAAAAAACAATAGATACAGGTAAAATAAAAGTACCAGCACAAAACGGTGAAGCAGCACAAGACAGAACTAATTTTTTACAATTTTCACACTTAACAGAAGTACCTACAACAAACAGTACTAAAGATTATAATTTCGAAACACTACAACTTATAGGTAATATAGGTAATACACCTGTAGAAAATTTGTATAATTTATATTGGTTTAACTATTATGACGAGTTGTACAATCCGGATACTAGAATAGTAAATATGAAATTGTATTTAACACCGGCAGACATAGCAAATTTTGAATTTTACTATAAAATCAGAATTAAAAATAGAGAATATAGAGTAAATAAAATAGACTACAAACCTTACGAATTAAGTACAGTAGAATTTATACTAATAGGATAATATGAATTTTAAAAAAGGATTTAACATAAAACCACTAAAAGTATTAAAAACAGGTGAAGTTTTTTTTACAGACGGTACAACACCTGTACAAGCTAATCAAGTTGCGTGTGAAGCGTACGGTTATAAATACAACAAAGAATTAGGTATATGCGAAGCGTTTGTATACGATACACAACTAGAACGTGAAGTACACAAGTCTACAAATAAATTGTCCGGTTCTAGTAACCGTACACAAAAAACAGACAATAGTATTGTAACAGGTTTTAACAATAAAACTTTAGGTAGAAACAGCAATATTGTTATAGCAGGTGAACAAAATATAGTAGACCATAAAAAAAATAACGGTTTACTTGCCGGTAAAATGGGTAAAATAACACACGACAGCGAATTTTGTATAGGTGGTGGTGGTTTTAACAGTGAAGCAGGACTTTTACAATATAGTGTACTACAAGTTTCAGGTAAAACGACAAGTGCGTCAGACGTAGATTTATATATAGAAGGTGACGATGTAACAGGTAACGAAATACTACTACCAGCAAATAGTGTAACGACATACGAAATTTGGTTAAGTGGTTTAGTTACGGGTGGTTCTAGTGGTACACCAGGCGACTACGAAACTTACGAGTACCACGGCACGATCAGAACAGCAGACAACGGTACTATGACACACAACGCAAAAATTAGTAGGTTATTAGGACGTACAGGGAGTTTAGGAACGCAAACAATAGACACAAGTACAGCGTATACACTAAAAATACAAATAACAGGACAAAACAACGTAAATTGTCAATGGCACGCAGTAGTAAAATTACATACAAATAAAACAAACGCAGTAACATTTTAAGATATGGCAGAAAAAGTAGAATTAGAGTTAAATTTAAAAGGCGGTGACAAAGCAGTAAAGACTTTAGCACAATTAGAACAAGAACTAGACGATGCAAGGCAGGCAATAAAAGAAGTAGAAGTAGGTAGTGACGCTTTTAACGAATTAGCAACTAAAGTACAAAAAGCAAGTAGTGAAGTTAAAACCCTAGAGAAACAAATGGAAGGGTTAGAACCTCAACAAAAAGCAGAAGCGTTCCTAAAAATGGGTGAAGGTATAGCAGGGGGTTTTGCAATAGCACAAGGAGCTTTAGCAATAGTAGGTGTAGAAAGTGAAAACTTAGAAAAAATACAAGCAAAAGTACAGGGTGCAATTGCGATAGCAATGGGTGCTAGAATGATAGCAGAAGCCGCTTTAATGGCTACAACTGCAAAACGTATTATAGTAGAAAAAGCTAGTACAGTAGCAACAGTAATTAATACCGTAGCTACAGAGGCAGCAACTAAGGCTATGAAAATTTTAGGTATATCTGTAAGAACTACTTCTTTATCGTTTAAAGCTTTAAAAGCGGCAATAATTAGTTCAGGTATTGGTTTACTTATAGAAGGTCTTATAATGGGTGCAACTGCTTTATATAATTGGATAAGTGGAACTGAAGACGCAGAAGCGGCAGCAGAAGCAGAAGCGGCAGCGTTACAAAAAGCAAACGACGCTAGACAAAGACAAATTAACCTATTAAAACAAGCAGTAGATTTTAGAAAACAACAATTTTTATTAGATCAAAAAGGGGCAACTGCACAAGAAAAACAGTTATCTAGTTTAAGGTTACAACTAAAAGGTGCAGAAGACTATTTAAACACACTAATAGAAAGTGGCGAAAAAGGTACAATATTAGCAAACGTAGAAGAACGAAGAAACAATATACTAAAAAAGATAATTAACAAAGAAGAAGAACTATCTAAAATACAAGAACGTAAAGCACAAAAATTAAAAGACATAGCAGACCTAGAAAAATTACAAGAAGAAGCAAAAAGACTAACACTAGAACGTATAGCAGACGAAGAAACTAGAGAGTTAGCACTATTACAATTTGAAAAAGATTTACAACTAGAAAAAATAGAAGACGCAACAAACTTTGAAGAACAAAGACTTTTAATTGAACAAAAATACGCACGATTACGGGCAGATGTACAGGCAAAATATGTACAAGATACTGTAGACGGTTTAGAAACAATAAATACAGAAGGTCAAAATATACTAGACGAATTACAAAGAAAAAATAAAGAACGAGAAGACCAAGACCAAGCAGACTACGAACAAAGAGAAAAAAACAAAGCAGACTTTGTAGCTAGTCTTGATCAACAAATGTTTGGTGCAGCTAAGGCGTTAGGAGGTAAAAACAAAAAACTACAACAAAAGTTAGCTATAGCAGAAACTGCGTTTTTTACAGGTAAGTCTATAGTACGAGCGTTAGCAGATATACCGGCACCTTTTGGAATAGCACAAGCACTTATACACGGTGCAATGGGTGCAGCACAAATAGCAAATATTAGAAACGAAACAATAGGCGATGTAAACGGTACAGAAGCAGACGTACAACAAATGATACCAGCTAGTACAGGGGCTTTTGAATTAGGTAATATACAACAACAACCTGTAAAAGCGTTTGTAGTAGAAAGTGAAATAACAGATAGCCAGGCACAAATGGCAGACATAAATAGAAGAAGTACTATTTAAAAACGAAATAAGTACAAATAAATTATATTATATAGTATATGAGTAAGAAAACAACAAAGATTACAGAACTTGTTATAAGTGAAGAAAACGAAGCGTTAGCAATAGACGCAATTAGTTTAGTAACGTCACCAGCTATTGAAGTAGATTTTGTATACTTTAACAAGTCTAAAAATAATTTAACATTTGCAAAGGTAGACGAAGAAAAAAGGGAGTTAATAAGTCCAGCACTTATACCTAACAAACAAATATATAGATACGACGCAAATACAGACAGTGAATACTACGTATATTTTAGTAAAGATACTGTAAAGAAAGCAGCATATAGTTATTTAAAACACAATAACCACCACAAAGCAACATACCAACACGAACAAAGAGTAGCAGGCGTATTAACTGTAGAAAGTTGGATAAAAGAAGGTGATCAAGACAAAAGTAAATTATACGGTTTTGATTTAGCAAACGGTACGTGGTTTGTAAAGATGAAAATAGAAAACGACGATCTTTGGCAAAGAATAAAAGCAGGTGAAATAAAAGGTTTAAGTATAGAAGGTTATTTTATAGACAAATTAGAA
>ERZ869936.774-NODE-774-length-27115-cov-5.951072_pt1 | contig 27115 bp, 24 predicted proteins | sample MGYA00520876_ERZ869936 | MGnify/ENA primary metagenome ERZ869936 (study PRJEB32218, sample SAMN09650985) | biofilter metagenome | isolation source: enrty point of leading RO module | place: Saudi Arabia: Thuwal, RO plant located on Red Sea | collected 2016-02-17 ... | reverse complement strand
TTGATCTACTTTATCATAATTCGCAAATTTCATTCCTTTTGTTTTATTTGGATCGGGTTTACATCTAATTTCTTCATCTCCTTGAATTTTTTTATCTTCATCTTTTTCTGTATGATATACAGTTGCCTGGAATAATCCTCTATCTAGAGAACCTTTATTAAATAAGATACTATCTTCTTGATTATAACCAGTGTGAGAAGCAATTGCTACAATTACCATTTCCCCGGAAGGAATTTTATTTAAATTAATAATATTTTACTTTAAATAAACAATTTTTATTATTCATTTTAAAACCCAAATTAAAGATTAATGATGGCAATAAGGAAGCTGTTGCAGGTGGAGTTTTATCTGGCTTTTTGGCGGGTTTTTTAGGAACCGGTGGAGCGGTTAGAGGACTGACAATGGCTGCCTTTAATTTAGAAAAAAGCATATTTATTGCCTCTTCTGCATTTATAGATTTTGGAGTTGATTTAAGTAGAACAGTAGTGTATTTTTTTAATGGATACATACATACGCATGATTTAATATACATTCCCTTTCTATTTGTAATAGGCTTTGTTGGCACTTATTTAGGAAAAAGAATTTTAACCAAAATATCACAAGAAAGATTTAAGCTTTACTCTCTCATTCTAATTCTCATTATTGGAATAGTAACACTTGTAGGAGTATATAATTAAAAAGCCCCTAAAAATATAGAGGCCTTTTATTTATTTTTTTCTTCTGCTAAGGGTGACAATGGATAGTACGTTTTATCACTTGATTTTCATTATGGTCATGAGTTAAATATATTGTTAATGTAAACTCCATATCGGTGTGTGAAGCAACATTATTCACCCAAAAATCACTAACAGTATAATTTTTAGCATGACTAGCACTAGCTCCAGAGTGTACAAGCGATTGATCACTAACTTTTTTAAGGGTATAATCATAACCATGCATATCAGTGGCTCTAGTAACTGTAGCATTAATAAATACTGTATCAGCATTATTATACATTGCAGACACAGATGGACTTGTTAAGTTTATAGTTGCAGTATCTTTAGTTGGAGTATGGGTATGACCATCGTCATGAACATGATACTCACAGCAATTATCACAGGGCTTTTTTGCTTCAGCATCGTAATTTTCTGCTGCAGGGTCAGTACAGCCTTCTTTCTTCTTACAAGAAATCATAGTTAAACCAGCAATAGCCAGTAAAAAAGTAATTTTTAAAATAGATGTTTTCATTAAAATAAAATTAGTTTATAGTTAAAAGTTTTAAAGTACGTTTAAGCTATAAACTCGGGAGGCTGTGCTAAGCCAAAAGAAATATGAATCGTTTCTTTAGATAAAAAACCACTTTCTAATACATCAAAGCCGGAATAAAAGCTAATGTCGGCAACATCATTAAAAAAGAATAGCTGAAAAGAGATGGTATCGGCACTTTGCTCTTTAGTAGCATCTTCTTTAGCAGGCGATAACTTCTTTTTCAGGTAACACTTTCCATCACAATGAAGTTCGGGTTTATCTGTATTCTCACATAGTTCGGTAGCCACATAGGTTTTGTTTACCTCATACCATATTACATAAGAAAAACTAACCGCTAATTGCAACAGAAAAATAAAGACAAAAAATATGGCGGTAACTCTTTTCATTGTTAAAGCCAAAAGTAATTGTTTTATTTCTATTTTTTAGTAATTTTTTTGGTCACAAAGTATTTATTATCAAAAATTAAGGTCACAAATAATAGCTGAGCACCAATGTTTTCGCCTAACTCTAATTGCTGATTGTTTTCTCCTATTTGAGCTGTTTCAAACTTTCCTTTACTTATAAGCTGTCCCAATGTATTTGAAATTAAATAATGAACCTCTACATTTTTGTTTAAGTTATAAGTAAGATTTACTTCCTTATTGGTAGGGTTAGGGAAAATTTCAAATTTATAAGGATTGTTTCCATTAATCTTAAACTCTCCTACGGTAGTATTTTTAATCAGTTTTACAGCATAAATAGTAGTATCGGCTGAAGTTGTGCTGGTTTGATTAGCGCTAAACGGATTAAGACTTGGGCTTGAAATTCCACCAAAAATATGACCAATTAAAATAGTGTCTTGATTAATGGCACTTAGCTTAATTACCTCATTGCTGTAATGCGGTAAATTTTCATTTGGAATAAATTCGGCACTTGCTCCCTTTAAAGCAGGCATTTCCATTGGCATTTGAAACTCCAACAATGTACTATCAGCCAATCTAGTTAATCGGCTAATGGTTTTTACAAATGGCACCTGATTATCTTGAATTAATGTTCCGTTTTGATAATAATATTGGCTCACTCCACCAAAGAAAATAGAGTGCATATTATTAGCCACACTATCATACAAACAAGCTTTAGCACTATGATAATTACTTAAGTATTGATTAAAACCAGTATGAGGCACATAGCCGCTAACAGTAATATCTACCGGATAAAGAAAAGGCAAGTTTACGGTAGATTGAAAAACACCTGAAGAAATGGTATAGCCTTCTGAACCATCAGGGAATATTTGCGGTAATAAATTATAATCTCTTCTTCTTAAATGAACAGCATCCGTAATTGCTGAATAATTTGAATAGCTAAGCTGAGAACCGCTATTATTAATGGTAAATTTTCTGATTTGATTGGTGTAAGTTTGGGTATAGGTTGGATTTCCCATAGGATTGTACTGTCCGTCAAAACGATGACCGCCCACTAAATAAAATGTGTTTCCTATTTTTCCTAATTGACCGCCTGTAACCGCAAAATTATTATCGGTAATTTGTTTAAAATAAGGAGAGATAGAAGTATTATTTACAATTGCATTAATAACACCCGAAACATTTACAGATGTTAAATTAGCAAAGGTAATATGACCGGTTGCAGTGGCAGAATAAGCATAACCACCTATAATATATAGCGAATCTCCGTCCTGATAAAAGTTCATATTGGTAGATTGAAGCTGCTCCTGAATGCCTGTTGGTAAAGTGGATAAAGATGCTGACCAAACTTGCTTAGCATTTACATCTACTACATAAATAATGGTATTATTTTGACTTTGAGGAAATGCTGCAAAAGGCTGACGAGCATGTACTCCGTCTTTTCTGCCGCCAATTAAAAGCCATTTACCATTGTGTTGAGCAAATACATAAGAATGCAAACCTTGCAGATTAGGAACACTAATTGGCTCCAACAATACATTGTAATTAAAATTACCTTGTGAAAACCCAAGTTGTGCCAACAAAGACAAGCCAATTATAAATAATACTTTTTTCATTCTTACTAATTTTGTTGACCAAAGTAAACATGTTGCTTCACCTAAAAAGTAACTTATGTTACAATTGAAAAATGATGTTGGTCAGTTGTAAGGTTGCGATAACGGTCTCGTATATGAAAAGTAGGGCTTTTTCTTGAGTCTTGATGTTACCCTATCTTTTATAGGTAGTATTATACGCAGTTATTTATTGATGCAGATCAATATGGTAACTAGAAGTCCAAGAAGTATTGCTTTGACTATAATAGGAAGCCTCCCAATAAATTCAATTCTATCATTTCCGTCATCATCAGCTTCTATAGTAAAAGGAGTAATAAATCCAACTCCAATATTAATAGTATAGAGTATGAGCAATTTTTCCCACCATGATTTTTTTAGAATGCTATCATACCATTCTGATCCAAAAATATTGAAACTGAAAATGAAAGAGAATAGAACAAATAAAAAGATGCAAGCAGAAATTATCTGTGTAATAAGAAGTAATAATCTTTTTCGCTTAAACACCCTGTGCACTCTATCTTCTTCACGCTCACAGACATATGTGCTGTTCAAGTTTATAATTCTTTCACCCTTAATTGTGAGCAAGTTACCAGGAATATTTTTTCGTGATCTAGTTCCATCTTCATTAAGTTTCCAACGTTCTGTTTTGATGAGGTGCAACTTTTCTAACTTACTTATATCCAAATGATTTAACTCATAATCCGCTACAAATCCAGAATAGAGCTGAGTGGTTCCATCAGTGTCTGCAATTAGAACATCGACATATGAATAAATTACCTTTAGCTTGTTGGGGTTGCCAGAAGCAGATTTCATTTTTGAGAAGAATAATATTCTTCCTGAAAGAAGATAATGCCATTCATTTTTAAACCTGAACAACTTTGTGGTTGCATCTATTTTTGTGATATAAATGAGTTTGCTAAGGAAAAATCCAACAGTACCGGATATCATATATATCAATCCTAGATAAGGTAAATAAGCTTTAAACAGTTCGTCCGATATGCCGTCAAATTTTGAAATTTGATCAATGTTTTCAGTGTTGTTAGCAGGAGTACTTGAAATGAAATTTGAGTCAAACGCATTTAGAATTCCTTCTAAATCTATTGGTGTTGATGCGCATAAATTATAAACTAATACAACAGCTAGTTGAATTAAAACACCAATAAAAATTGACGAGAATAAATTGGTTGTCGAATTTGACGTAAATGATAATTGTTTAGAAAACTCTCCATTAAAATAAAACCTTCTAAAGATATACCCAGGTATTACAATGTAAAAAAGTATACATATTAATGCATATATACCGAGAGAAACTTCCATTGTCTTACTTGATGTAGACTATATTCTGATCCTGCTTAGGATCTTTTCTAGAAGATTCAATTTTTTCGATTACTTTATCATACTCATCAGCATCATCTACTAGATTCCATGCATTATTAGAAACTTCTTTTGTATCTGCTTCAGAATTGATTTGTAGGATATCAGCTAAGATAGGGAGAAACAACTCAATAAAGCTAAATCTTTTAGTGTTTTTTGCTATTTCTATTCTCTTTTTCATACTCTAATTAACGAAGAATTATTTAAATTGATACAATTACTGTACAAAAATAACATAATTCTTGTGCTAATCCTTTGCGCACGTCTCACACTGCGTACAACAAAAAAGCTAAGAGTTGTTTTAATTACTTTTATCAATAGTTATCTCAAGTTAGCGGGTTTTTAGAATTTGTGCAACTAATTTAAGGTAATTAACCTCCCATGGTAAATAACTTTAGTAATAGCCGTTTAGTATTTTTCCTAATTGCTCTATTTTTGTACTGTGAAAAAATACTGGCCGTATATCAAAAACAAATATATACTTACCTCTATAGCGGTATTTGTATGGCTTTTCTTTTTTGACCAAAACAACTTTATCCGCCATTACGAATTCAAGCAGGAAATCAATCAACTGGAAGAGGATAAAGATTTTTACGAGCAGGAAGTTATTTACACCAGAGATGAGCTAGAGGCTTTACTTCACGACCCTGTAAAGCTTGAAAAGTATGCCCGTGAAAAGTATTTAATGAAAAAGGAAAACGAAGAAATTTTTGTCTTTGTAAAAGAGTAATGCTTCGACTCCGCTCAGCATGACATTTTACTCATGGTCTCTTCCGTGAATTTTGCCTGCTTCGTATTTCTTATTAAGTTCTTCTATTTCTTCTTTAAATTTTTCGGAAACTTTTTGGTTGAGTAATGAGGTTAAGTCAGGCTGTCCGGCATCTACCCAGGCGGTGTACCAAAAACTCCCCACCGCAATAATGGATTTCCTTAGTTTGCGCTCTACCATACCGTTCAGTTTTTTATCATAGGCATCAGAAAACGGCTGTGAATATTGTTTCATGGTAACGGTTCCTCTGGTTTCAAACACATATTTTTGGTCAGGAGAAAATTCTTCACTCAGTTCTTTTTCAAATTTTAAAACAGAATCTTTTTGCCAATGGCTTTCTTCCACCGTTTCCCAAGCATAATCTAACGGATTTTTAATGTATTTGGCTCTTCCCACAAAGTAATCGTAATCATCGGCATTTAGTTCCGGCACTCTAGATTCCCAAAAAGCATGTATGCCTCTTTGGTTGGTTAAATGCCCGTTATAGTTTACGGTAGTATGCAACGGCACATGAGAATCGCCCACATAATGTCCCAAATCAGCACTTAAAAAAAGTATTCTGTCTAAGTCTTTGTCTTTAAACGCTTGGGTTAATCGTTTCACCATTACGTCAATATGCCAAGGAACTATACCGTAAGCTTGTAAAGTATCTTCTGTATATTTTGCAACGGCATCGTACCATTTTCTGGGCATAGAATCAAACGGATTAGCTCCTTCGGGTGCGTAAACATCAATATCGATATAATGTCTGGGCGCTTCACCTTCTACCGCATACCTTCTCTTATCAGGATTTACGGCATTTTCGGTAATGTATTCAATATGATATTTATAAAAGGTAATCATTTCGGGAGGGAGCGTAAAAACCGCCATTCGGTTGATGCGCTTGTGTCCGAAAAATCCCCAAGAATAGATATTCTGAAAATTAGAGAAAAAATAAACCAGCACTAAAAAGATGCTGGTTATGATAACTTTATTTCTCAAAGGAAATTATTTTATGATTGAGTTTATTCTTCTGTAGGTGTATTTGTTTCTTCAGCAGATTCTTCTGTGTTTTCCACTACAGGTGCTTCTACTTTTTTAGGAGCAGCTTTTACAAACGCAGGAATTCTTTTTTCTACAGGAATTCTGTATTTCTTGTAAAGATGATTAAAAACTTCCGCTTCTTTTCCCGCAAAAGTATCAGCAATTGAATCCGCTTTTCTTAATTGCTTTTTGTCGTATTTCCAAAAAACATCTTTTAATGCTTTTACAAATTCTTCTTTTGTCATTTTCTACTAAGTGTTACAATTTGAAGCATAAAGATATAAAATTTAGTGATTTGAAAACACTTGATAAGAATTACTTCATGAAAATTTAAAATTCAAGCGTGACTTTGTAAGCAGTGTGGCTCCTTATATTAATTACACTTCCGTCTTCAAAAATTAAATATTGCCCTTTTATGCCCACCAATCGCTTGTTAATAGTAGGCTCTTTGTCAAACTTTAACGAATTCACTTTTTCCGGATACATAATTACGGGATAGGCAATATTAACTACTTCTTTATCATTAATTAAATATTGACTTAACTCTGCCGGAACTTTAGGCAATAGCATTTCTCGTATTTGAGTTAAGTCAATAGCTCTATTGATTTCATTTTTTAGCATTTTCCGCCAATTGGTTTTATCGGCAATATGGTCTTTTAGCGCTACTTCTATTAAACCTGCTGCCTGACGATAAGGAGTTTCTGCAATAATTAAAGCTTTTACTGCTCCCTGGTCAATCCAACGAGAAGGCACCTGAGTTTTACGCGTCACACCCACTTTAATTCCGCCACCTTGTGCTAAATAAACATGGTGCGGTTGCAAATGGTTTTTCTCTTCCCACTCTTTATCTCGTAATGCAATTCCTAAATGTATTTGGCTTAATTCAGGTCGGATAATGCTCTCCACAGCCAATGGCGACTTTCTCCATACGTTGAAGTCCATTCCTTCACCATAAGCTTTTTTTATTTTTTTTCCGGAAACCACACAATGAATTTCATGTTCAAATCGCAAAGAAATGTCTTTCCCTACTAATTCATTCATAGGTACTTCGTACTTTGGCTCTAAAATATCGTACAGCAACATTTTATATTGTGCTACATTTTTCTCATCAAGAGAAACTGCCATTTTTCGTAAGTTTCCTGTATATTCCATGTTAAATCTGCTTAATCATATAAATGTGTGGAATTCCGTCTTCTAAATATTGCTCACCTTTTTCAATAAATCCCAAATCATTATAAAACTTTTTAAGATGATATTGCCCGGATAAAGAAAAGGATTTTACGTTAAAACTTTCAACCACTAACTCCATGGTTTTTTCCATTAATTCTTTACCCAAATCCTGCCCTCTGAAATTATTATCCACTACTACCCTTCCAATTTTCACATTCTCATTTTCATCAGATGGTGAAACTCTAGCATAAGAAATCAGTTGGTCATTCTCATTTTTTCCTAGCACATGAAAATAATTATAGTCAAGTCTATCTATGTCTTGATAAATACAAGTTTGTTCCACCACAAATATTTCGGAGCGCAAGCGCAGTAGTTCATATAACTCTTCTAGTGTTAAATCTGAAAAAGGTTTTAAGGTGTAGGTTAATTCCATATCAATAAACTTTTTCTCCGTTCACGTAGGTAGAAAGGGTTTTTGTTTCCAGAATTTTTGTGCCGGATAATTTTAAAATATCTTTATCCAGAATGACCATATCCGCCATTTTACCTACTTCTAAACTTCCCTTTTCATTTTCTTCAAAGCTTGCAATAGCCGCCCAAATGGTCATTCCTCTTAATGTTTGTTCAGGAGTTAATGCCTCATCTTTCATAAAACCGTCAGAAGGATTGCCTGTTTTATCTTTTCTTTCCACAGCCGCATAATAAGTTTCTAAAGGATATATATTCTCAACCGGGAAATCTGTTCCTAAGGCTATTAATCCGTTTTGTTTTAATAAGCTTTGGTAAGCATACGCCCCATGTATTCTTTCCTCTCCTAATCTCTCCTCTGCCCATCGCATATCTGAAGTGGCATGTGTTGGTTGTACAGATGGAATGATGGTATATTCAGAAAATAAATTAAAATCATTTTTATTTACTACCTGCGCATGCTCTATTCTCCAGCGTTTATCATTCGTTGATTTCAATACATTTGCATACACTTTTATCATCAATCGTACAGCTGAATCGCCAATGCAATGAGTATTCATTTGAAAACCTTTATCATAAAGTTGTTGCGCAAATTCCTGATAGTGAGTAATTGGATTTTGAAGTTTGCCGTAATGGTTTTCCATATCGGAATAGGGGTGCAACAAGCAAGCTCCTCTTGAGCCTAGCGCACCATCAGCATAAAACTTAAATGAGCAAACATTTAGTCTGTCTGTTTTATAAGGTCCGACATTCAGATAGTGAGTTAAATTTTCTTCATTATCTGTAAGCATGGCATATACTTTCATTTTAAGCTTACCTGATTTCTGAAGTTCATCAATAACCTCAATTTCTCGCTTTGTTAATCCGGCATCCGTAACCGTTGTTAAACCGGCTTTAAAGCAATTTTCCTGAGCTTTCAACAATGCTTTTTCTAGCCATTCTTTAGAAGGTAGGGGAATTATCTCTTCTACTTTATCCATTGGTTTATCTACCAAAATACCACTTAATTTTCCGTCAATTTTTACAATTTCTCCACCGTTAGATGTTGTATTCAAATCTATGTTGGCCAACTGCAAAGTCTTGGAATTGGCAAGTCCCACATGTCCGTCAACCCTCTTTATCCAAACAGGTTTATCAGGAAACAAACTATCTAAAACAGCATTCGTTGGAAAATTTTTGTTTTCCCATTTAGTATTGTCCCAACCTCTACCCATAATCCACTCGGAATCATTTTCATTGTTGTATTTTATTAATGCTTGAATAACTTCTTCAAAAGAACTGGTTTGCGTTAAATCTACATTAGATAGGTGAAGGGCATACCCCACAAAGTGGCTATGGGCATCAATAAATCCGGGATAAACCGTTTTGTCTTGTAAGTCGACAACCTCTTTGGCAGAGTATTTATTCATTATTTCTCTTTCTGCTCCTATGGCTATTATTTTCCCATCTTTAATGGCAATCGCTTCAGCTATTTCAAAGCTTTCGTTAACGGTATATATTTTTCCGTTATGCAAGATTAAATCTGCTTCTTTAGCAGGCTCACAAGAAAGTAAACATATCATTATGTTTGTGAATAAGAAAACTTTAAAAGTCATTGATGAAAAATCTATTTTCTGCATATCATTATAGTTTCGTTTGTTTTAAAGCCATGAAAATTATCTTCGCTCTCGTTGTAAGTTCTAGCTTCAACGGTAAACCCGGTATTTTCAAGTCTCAATTTTAGTGATTCAACGGAATATACTCTTACATGGTCTTCTTGCCCAAAATGCTTTAACCTACCTTTTTTAGATAAAATTGAATAATCTTCATAAATATCACCTTCTTTAAATGGTGTTTGAATAATGCTTACGCCACCATATTTTAGCACTCTATAAAGTTCACTCATTGCTTTTTTATCATCTAAAATGTGCTCTAAAATATGGTAGCAGATAATTAAATCAAACTTTTCTTTTGGTTGGTCTATATTGGTGATGTCAAATGAATATTGTGCGGTAAAACTTCCGTCAAAATCCGAACTTAAATAAGTAATATCAATTCTCTCCTCTAGTTTTGCAAAAAGACTTTTGCTTGGAGAAAAGTCTAAAATAGTTTTTCCTTGTTTTAAAAACTCACCCTCCAGCAATTGCCATAATCTTCTTGTTCTATTTAAGCTGCCACATCTTGCACAAATTTTATCACCGGTATAATGAATGATAAAATCAGATAATTTAGCATTGCAAATATTACATTGGTATTTATTTCCTTTATGAAGCTGATATAAAGCTTTTCTAAAATTATCTTCATACCTTTTTAAAATAGGCTTAGGAACTATTTTTTTTAACAATGCATTACTTTTATTCTTAACGTCATTTACATCAATCACCAAAATACCTATCATCATTAAAAAAGGTAACACAGGAACTCTGTATCTAACCAAAGCACCTGCCACAGGTGTAGTCCACCCCAAAAGAACAAACATTAGCAGAACAAAGAAGCTACAAAATAAGATGATGTTATTATTTACACTCCAACTTTTTCTTTTCATCAGAATGAATGAAAAAGCTAAAAATAAGCTATAAAACAATACTTCTAAAGAAGATAAGAGTGCCAAAATATTTGGAGTTTCCCAAACAAATGGACGAAAAAAAGCGTTAAAAAATGCTTCAGGAGAAGTTCTTAAAAACATCCATAAACTACCATCTAATCTAGTAATTTCATAACGGCTGCCCGATTGAATAAACTCCGCCAAATTGATAAACTCATCTTGCTTTTGAATTAATATAGAAACAACATCGTATTGAGGAAAAATGTGTTTCACATTTATTGCCAATACAGAAAAAATAGCCACAGAAGCAAGATACAAAGCAATAGGAAACTTCAGTTTTAACTTAGCTTGCAATAAAAATGGTATTAAGCATGGTATTAAAACCATAAAGACATAAAACTTCAATAATATCAAACTGTAAGATGTAATCAGCAATAAAATAAGGCTTATCACCCATTTTCTTGTAAACAGTTGAATACTAAAAAAGAAAAAGCCCAATACAAAAAACAATAACGCTTCTTTTAATGGGGCGGAACTCCATAAAACAACTGAAGGCATCAACATAAAGGCAAAAAATAGTAAGCGTTCTTTGCCTTTAAAAAAACTAACAAAAAACCTTACCAATAAAATAAGCCCGATAAAAGATAAAAAAGAAAAGAAAATAGAGTGGACATAAATGTTTTGAAAAGAAAATAGCCGAAAGAAGGCATTTACCCTAATGATAACATGAGAATCATTATACACACTACTTTCATACGGTCGGTACCACCACTCAAAATGGTCATAATATTTTTCTTTAAAATAAGGAGTGTCATCACCCACCCCACTCAGCATTTTTATATAATCTCCGGGAGATTCAAATAATACTTCATGCATTAATTTGCTATCATCAAAATATTTAAAAATGTCTGCTGTACTCCTATCGGTATAATATTTCTCATAAATTAATACTAAACCCACTCCCGCCAACACTTTTAAAATAAATACAAGTACAATTACTTTTTTAGACACAGCAGTAACAGATAGAAATTTCCATTTCCAAACCACCCAAGTAAAAAAGGCAAAAAAGCTAATGAATATTAATATTTCCAACTTATAAATTATTGATGTAAAGTTAAAAATTAGTTGAATGTTGAAATTTATTAATGAATAGTTAAAAAAACTTCAATGAACAAAAGGTTAGGCTTGAAGTAATACTTATCTTCGCAGCTTAGAAATTTGATTAATGGAAAGTGCAACGCATCAAGTAGAAACTACGGTTGAAACAGCTAAAGATTTAGGTCTTTTACCTGAAGAATTTGAAAAAATTAAAGAGATATTAGGCAGAACCCCTAATTTTAATGAATTAAGCATTTATTCAGTCATGTGGAGTGAACATTGCTCTTACAAAAACTCTATTAAGTGGCTAAAAACGCTACCAAAAGACGGTCCACACATGCTTGTAAAAGCAGGAGAAGAAAATGCAGGTTTAGTAGATATTGGAGACGGATTGGGCTGCGCTTTTAAAATTGAGTCGCACAATCACCCTTCAGCACTTGAGCCTTATCAAGGGGCGGCAACAGGAGTTGGAGGAATAAACAGAGACATTTTTACGATGGGTGCAAGACCTGTTGCTCAGTTAAATTCTCTAAGATTTGGACCAATTGAAAATGCCAGAACAAAATGGTTAATTAAAGGTGTTGTAAAAGGTATTGGTGACTATGGCAACGCTTTCGGAATTCCGGTATTGGGTGGAGAAGTATTTTTTGATGAATGTTATAACGGAAATCCATTAGTGAATGCTATGTCAGTAGGTATAATGGATTCGAAAAAAATCATTTCGGCTACTGCACATGGTAAAGGTAATCCGGTTTATATTGTTGGTTCAGCTACAGGAAAAGACGGAATTGCAGGAGCTGCTTTTGCATCTAAAGATTTAAGTGAAGCCTCTGCTGAAGATATTCCTGCTGTTCAAGTAGGTGACCCATTTCAAGAAAAATTATTACTAGAAGCCACATTAGAACTTGCCGAAACAGACGCTATTGTTGGGATGCAAGATATGGGAGCTGCAGGAATTACTTGTTCTACATCTGAAATGAGTGCTAAGACAGGTTGCGGAATGGACATTTACCTAGACAAAGTGCCAACCAGACAAGAGGGAATGCTGCCATGGGAAATTCTTTTATCTGAGTCTCAAGAAAGGATGCTAGTAGTGGCGCACAAAGGCAAAGAAAAAGTAGTGGAAGATATTTTTGAAAAATGGGATTTACATGCTGTTCAAATTGGAGAGGTAACTGATGGAGGTATATTAAATTATTACATGGATGGTGAGCTTGTGGCTCAAGTTCCCGGAGAATCTCTTGTACTTGGCGGTGGAGCTCCTGTTTACGAAAGAGAGTACAGAGAACCTGCTTATTTTGCCAAAGCAAATGAATTTAAAATTGAACAAATTCAAGAACCAACAAATTACAAAGAAATAGCTGACTTCCTCACCACACATCCAAATATTGCTTCCAAAAAATGGGTGACGGAACAATACGATAGCATGGTAGGAACAATTAACATGAGTACCAACAACCCTTCAGATGCAGGAATTGTAAATATTAAACATTCAGATAAAGCTATTGCCGTAACAGTTGATTGTAATGCAAGATATGTGCATGCCAATCCTGAAGAAGGTTGTGCAATTGCCGTTTCAGAAGCGGCAAGAAACATAGTCTGCTCCGGAGGAACGCCTTCAGCTATTACGAATTGCTTAAACTTTGGAAATCCATACAATCCGGAAGTTTACTGGCAATTTGTTGGTGCAATTAATGGTATGAGAAAAGCTTGTGAAAAATTTAAAACTCCGGTAACCGGAGGAAATGTAAGCTTCTATAACCAAACAAAAGTTGGAGATAAAGAAGAAGCGGTTTTCCCAACTCCTACTATTGGAATGATAGGTATAGTTGAAAACAAAGCGAATATTACCGGCTTAGGATTTAAAAAAGAAAATGACATTATTTACTTAATCGGAAAATCGGTTAACGAAATCAACTGTTCGGAGTATTTATATTCTTACCACAAAGTAAAGCTTTCTGGAACACCTTATTTTAATATTGAAGAGGAATATCAATTACAACAAACTGTATCAGAAGCAATAAAATCAAACCTTCTTCAATCTGCTCATGATTGTGCCGATGGAGGGTTATACATAACTTTACTTGAAAGTAGTATGGTAAATAATTTAGGCTTTTCAATTACTTCTGACACATCTATGAGAAAAGATGCTTTCCTTTTTGGTGAAGCACAAAGCAGAGTAGTTGTTTCTGTTTCACCTGAAAATGAGCAACAATTATTGGATGTGCTTTCTAAAAATAATATTCCAAATTCCAAACTTGGAATTGTTTCAGGAAATGATATTATTATTGATAACGAAAACTTTGGAAGTGTTTCTGGTAAAAAACAACTATTTGATACTTCTCTAGAAACATATATAAACAAAAACTAAGCAAACATGTCAAACGTAACACTTAAAGGAAAAACAGTTTTATTAAAAGGAGATATTCCACCTGCAGGAGATACTGCCCCAGATTTTACTTTTGTAAAAGCAGATTTATCAGAAGCCAGCCTGTATGACTATGAAGGTAAGGTAAAAGTTATTCTTGATTTACCTAGCATAGATAGAGGAACTTGTGCTATGGAAACAAAAACGTTTAACAAAAAACTTGAAGCATTTGGTGATAAATTAGAATGTTTTGTGATTTCAAAAGATTTACCTTTTGCCATGAAACGTTTTTGTGAAACAGAAGGAATTAAGAACGTACAATCTATCTCTGACTACAGATACGGAGACTTTGCAACGGAATATAATGTTGAGATACTTGATGGGCCTCTTAAAGGTTTACTAACTCGTTCGGTTTTTATTATTGATAGCGAAAATGAAATAAGATATTCTGAATTAGTTCCTGAAATTACCGATGAGCCTAATTATGATGCAGCTGTTAAGGTAATTGAAAAGTTAGTAAAGCAAATATAGATTTAATGAAATTTAAATCTTTTAAGGTAAATAAGTTATATTTATTTTCTCATGCGAAAAAAGTATTACTAGATAATCTTGACATTATTGGCTACACTTTAGAGTATGAAAAGTCTCTAAACTTAACCATGGGATGGATTGAAGAGTCCTTTAATTCTACTAAAGATGGTGGTTCTTCAGCTGGCTATATCTTTTCTAGTGGTTGGAAATCCTCATATCCTGAAACTACAGGGTATTTGATTCCCACTTTAATTAAATATTTCAACTTAACTAATGAAGCAAATTGGAAAGATTTAGCCATAAATGCAGCCGATTGGCTATTGAGTATTCAAGACAAAACTGGTGGTTGGCAAGGATTACAGGTTGACGAAAAGTGTGAAACAAGAGTTTTTAATACAGCCATGATTATTGAAGGGCTTAAAGAAATTTACAAACTAAATAATAATGAAGCTTATTTTAATTCAATTCAAACAGCTACTAATTGGATAATTGGAACTATAGAAAATAATCTTTTTATAAAAAATAACGTTGTCGGAGGAGGTGCATTCGATTCTCTAGTTTGTTATTGTTTGCTCCTGGACAAATCTAAGTATAATCTAACAAAAGAAAGTGAACTTAAAGTACTAAGTGTTTTAGACAGTATCTGTTCCCTCCAACAAGAAAACTTTTCGTTTAAAAGATGTTGCTTTGAAATGGATGAAAAAATGTTGTTACACCATCTAGGATACACTTTAGATGGATTACTACTAAGCAGTAAGATATCTGGCGAAAACAAATACTATGAAACTGCTTTTGATACCTGTAGTAAACTTTTATCTCTTTTTGAAGTAAATAAATATTTACCGGCACTATTAAACTCAGACTGGACTTATTATAAAGATTTGGGAAATAAAAGTAGTCAGTGCTTAACTGGAAATAGTCAGATAGCAATTTGTTTTATGAGAATATATCAATATCAAGGAGATTTAAGGTTTTTAAATGCTGCATTAAAATTAATTGACATTGTTACTTCAATCTCAAACTATAAATCAAATAACAGGGGCATCAGCTACGGAGTAGCTGGATCTTATCCAATTAATGGCATTTATCATCAATATCAGTTCGTAAATTGGGGGGCAAAATATCATGTTGATTCTATTTTACTAGCTAACTCTATATTAAAAAAGTTAGGAAAATGAAAAAAGTATTTCTTGTAGCATCCTCAATTATACAGGACGACACAAGTGGTTTTATCACAGAATATGAAAAAAAAGGCTGTAAAATTGATGGGATACTAATTCTCTCAAGACAATCCGGTTTTTTTTACAGATTAAGGTATTTTATTAGAATTATCTATCTATTGAAGCCCAATAAATTGATAAAATACATTACGAATTTTATCGCATTTATTATAAACAAAACCACTTATAGAAAAATTGTATCACAGTGGGGAAATAAGAGTTTATTCAAATTTTCTGAAAAGAAAGTAAATCTGGAAACTTATGCTAAACAAAATAAAATACCCTTATATCACTCAGCTGGATTTAATCCAATACAATTATCAGACATTTGTAAACATGAGACTCTATTTGTAATGTATGGTGGAGGAATTGTAGATGATAAAATTATCAACATAAGAAATGCTGAATTCATTAATACACATATGGGAAAAATGCCAACCTATAGAGGTATGAATGTAATTGAGTGGGCTGTATTAGAAGGAAATGAGCCTTACGCAACAACCATGCTAATGAATAGTAAAATAGATGATGGGGAAATTATTTTAGAAAAAAAAATAAATATAGCAAAAGCTAATTCAATCAGTTCTCTAAGAGAACAGGGATTTATAGCTTGCTACAAGCTTATGGCAGAGGCTATTTGCAAATACAAAAGCCGAGAAATTGGAAAAACAAAACAAATTGGAAGACCAAGATATTACTATAGAATGCACCCAAAAATATCTGTAATTTTAGAAAAAAAATTGCTTGTCAATAAATAGAGTATTAATCGCCTTCTTTATTTTCCACCCTTTAAGATAGGACTTAAACATTATTGACTTAACTTTAGATTGGTATTGCTGTTTTAGAGATTCTTGTATATCTAGCTCATCTATCAACTTTCCAATCTGTATATACCCGCTTTCAAGTTTCCCTAAATCATTCATTGCAGATAATTTGTGCTTTCTATACCATAAAACCGATTCACTTGTATATGAATAATTTTTATTAATGGAGTTTTCAATACAAAACCATAAATCTTCTCCATGAGTCAAAGACTCATTAAACTTATATTTTACATTTTTCAATCTCTTAAACATCCATGATGTACCAAAAAAGCATTTTCCGGAAAGACTTATTAATTCTTCTGTTGGGTTTCCTTTGAAATTCGGTGAGTAAGTTGAAATTAGTTGTGAGAAATCTTGATTAAAAACTTCTACTTTACCATCTACAAAGTGAATATTGTCTCCTTTCAAAAATATTTCAAGTCTATTTGATATACTTGCTTTTGTATAAACATCATCAGCATCTAAAAAGCAAAAATAATCTCCATTCATTCTTTCAAGCGCTGTATTTCTTGCTGAGCTTACACCTTTATTTTCCTGTGAAAAAAGTTTTATTCTACTATCCTTAAATTCATTTATAACTCGCAAGGAATCATCAATACTACCATCATTAACAACAAGCAATTCCCAGTTTTCATAATCTTGATTGAGAACAGACTGAATAGCCTCTGAAACATATTTTTCAGCGTTAAAAACCGGCATTATGACAGAAATTAAGGGTTTCATTTTTCTACTAAATCGTTATAAAGTTTTAATAATTTAGGTTCTTCGTTTTCCCAAGTATATTTTTGCATATTACTATTGGCAGCCAACTTCATATTTTCTAAATCATTTAATAAACTCTTCAGCTTTTTTTCAATATTACTTTTATTAAAAGTAGTCACGGAAGAATTTGGTTCCTCTTCACTTTTTAAAGCTGCTTCAATTTCTGAAGAAAAAATAGGTAATCCGGCTAACTTAAACTCAAACCATCTGTTAGACATTGAGTAGTAGTTAGAAGGTCTGTCAATAGGATGAAAGATTACACCAAAATCTGCAGAGGAAATTATATTTATTCGTTCAGCTTGAGTCAGGTAATCATGAAAAAAAATGTGTTTTGAAAGCTTAGGTAAACTAACCACTGTATCCTTCAATTCATCATGTCGTTTCTTATTGCCAAAAACAACCATACTAACGTCATTATTATACAACGCTTCCGCAAATTTTAAAAAACTGTTATTGCTAACGTAAATATTTCCAACAAAGACAGCTAGTTTTTGATTGCTTTTAATCCCTAATAAATCTTTCAAATCAATATCTGAAGTCACTACTTTCGATACATCCGGGACATTATATAAGTAAGTTCTATGTGCTATTTTCTTATTATTAAAATTTAGTATTGGCTCCGAAATGGAAATCAAAGCATCTATATGCTTTAAGGCAATCGTTTCATTCATTATTTCTTTTTGCCAAACCAAATAGGCTTTAACTTTATTAATAAAACCCTTTGCTTCTTTATATGGATGATAACCTTTTAACCATTCATGGGCATCATAAACCAATTTAATAGAAGGAGTCTGTTTCTTTACTGCCAATCCAATATTTAAAACATGATAGTCATGACAATGAATAACATCAGCCTTTTCTTGAGAAATTAAAAAAGATATGGCTTTAGTGTGTTTTTTAAATTCTTTTGAAAATGGTTTTCTTAAATACTCAACATTTAATATCCGTTTAACAGTAACTTTAAATTTAGTTTCCTCACCGGGCAAAGTATTACTTTGGGATGCATAAACCACCACCTCATAATTATTGCTTACTAAAGATTTTACCTCCTTTTCCACTCTATCGTCAGATAGGAATGGGTTATCTAAAAGCATTATGACTTTCCCTTTACTTGTCACTAGATATAGTTGTTTTCCACTTTAATTCCTAAAATCCTCTTCAGAGGTCTTGTAATAAACTTTAATTTTTTTGAAAGTAAAACCTCATACTTATAGTGCCTTGTTACGTAAGATTTGTAATGAGTATGCTTTTTTATTGGTAAGCTCATAATATCATTAAATTCTTGTTCAGTTAATTGCATTTTTTTAATAAAATAAGCTTTATCATTCCTCAATTCTGACTCATCATAGATGTTTTTGTCAAGTTCTTTTAATGCTTCATCTTTTGAAATTTGACCGGAACATATTAGCGAAGATAAGTGTGCTGTTCTTTTATCAATCTTAAACTTAGTTGGAAGGATGTAATTTTGGTAAAACTTAGTAAAAAAGGATTCGGTATGTTTCCCGCCATAGTCTTTCCAATCTAACTTTTCAATTATAATTTTCTTGGCTTTCTCCTTATCATATTCCACATAATTAAGTAATGGTAAAACTTTTATTTTTTTGAATTGCACATAATATGCCTTTTTAAAATATCCCATTTGTGGAAATGTTTTCATAGGGATTGAACCAAATTTTTTATGAATATCCCTAATATTTAATAAGTCACTTTTTGCATGAACCCATGAGCTTGGCATTATAGATTCAGTAGAGTAATTATGGCCAGTTATTATGTACTTAACATTATATTTATTAGAAATTATATACATTAAAGTATTAATTGCATAATCAGTCACCAACTCAATATCTACTACTGAAGCTTTCAAAAATGAAAGCTGAATATCTCGAAACTCATCCCAATCAACTACTTCGGTATATAAATCAAAGCCCAATTTATCTACAATGCTCTCTATATTTTTTACAGAAAACTGACTATTCCAGCTATTATCAAAATGTACAATTAAAGGGTTTAAATTATACTCTTTTAACAAATAAGCAGTATAAGAACTATCCACTCCTCCACTTACACCCAATATACAATCATATTTTTTCCCTACTCCGGCCTTTTTAATTTCCTTAATAACTTCATTAATAATACCTTCTTTGTCAGATTGAATTCTTTGTTTTGATAAAACATCAAACTCCTCACAATATCTACACACACCATTTTCGTTAAACCAAATTTCTTTGTTGGATTGATTATCCATAACACATCTAGTACACTGAATATAATTGACATTAGGATTTAAGACAGTTTCATATATCTGCGTTATTTGTTTACCAACTGAATTGTAACTAAACTCCTTTACTGCACTTTCTGATATTTTTTCGTTATTATAATTCGATATATTGTCAATTATTTCTTGAAAAGCTGCTGCAAACTTTTCAGGATTATTGGGTTCTACTAAAATACCATTTGACTCATTAATAAGTTCCGGGACTCCGCCAACTGTATTACTCAACACAGGGGTTCCACAACACAAACTCTCAATAATAACACACGGTAGATTTTCAGCATCTGTAGGGTGCACAAACAAATCAGCTCCTTTTAAATAATCTGTTAGCTTTTCTTTTTCATAAACCGGTCCAATAAAATTAATCTGAATGTCTTTAAGTTTAGAGTTTACAAACTCTTTTACTTCGGTTAATTGCTCTCCTCTACCAATCCAATTAATGCAAATTTTTGATCTAAGTATCTCATCTATTAATTCAAGAGAACGTACGAACATCATAGGGTTTTTCGGGTAAATCCAATTAGCTATTAAACAGATATTTATTTTATGCTCAATCTGTTTATTTTTAAAGTTATACAACCCTGATACAGTATTAGGTACTTTAACCAGCTTATGAGAAGAAATCTTAAAGTCTTTATTCAAGACATTTCCCAAAAAATCAGAAACTACAATGACTTTAGAAAAGTTTACATTTTTAAACCAATCTATAATTCTATGCTTTTCATTATGTAATTTCTCTCCACTAAAGCTCTTATATATTCCTGTATGATAAAAACTGCTATGGAGCGTAATGACTTTAGGTAGTTCCGAAATTGAATCATCTAAGGTAATTATTTCAGTTTCTGGAGTTCGAACATTCACATGCACAATATCAAAAGGTAAATTAATTCTTTTGAGTACTTTATGAAAAGCTAACTTAATTAGCTTTTCATAAACTCCAAACCTTCTTAAATAGCAATTTACTTCAACATTAAAAAAATGAATCTTGTCATGAGTTTCCTCCTTTATATCTATTTTATAAGGGAACCCCTTTAAGGTTTTATTAAAGCTGATATAAACGTAATAAACCTCATTAAAATTTGAAATAGCCTTACAGTGTTCCTTTATAAAATCCCCATAAGGAGTTTGCCAACCTGCTATAAATAATACCCGCATTTGACTAAAACATTGATTTTAGCTTAAATTTAACTTTTTGGAAAAAAGTAGGATTAAACTCTAGTTTATTAAACTTATTAGGACTTCTTTTTAATATTATAGATTGATAGTCACATTGCTCAATCCAAATAGAGTATGTTTCAAGAAAATGAATATACAAATCAGTATCCTTTATAGAATCACATAATATTGAAGTATAAATAGGCTGATCAATTATTTGAAGGTTTTCTTTATTATGTTCCGTTTCCCAAGCCAAATAGTCCGGATTTGGAATATGTATAAATATAACCCCATTATCAGAAAGCAAACTTGACAGTTTTTTAAATAATTTAGGGTGTTGCTCTATGGGGATATGCTCAATAACGTCAGGTAGAAGAATGAAATTATATTTTTCTTTAATATCTATTTGGTTTATATCAGCGGCTTTAAATGAAACATTAGTCAAATGTTTCAACCTACTCTGTGCAATTTCAATGCTTTTAGGGCTAATATCTATGGCGGTTATTTTGCCGGCAGTAAGCTTTTCAGCTACTAATTGAGTAACAGTTCCTATTCCACAACCTATTTCTAAAACAGTACTATTTGTTTTAAGTCCATGAACTAAAGCTTTTTGAGCGATAGACCTATGTCTGGCATTAATGTCAATAGACAATTGATGCTCACTAAACTTATCATAATATTTTTCTACATCAGACATTATAACCTCTTATTCTTTTTGATATCCTTAAATGTTAAGAAAAAATAGTTAGCATTAGGGTAACGAACTTTCTTAATCACACACAAATATACGGTAATCGCTATTACTAAATAGGAAAACAAAGAAGATATGGAAGCTCCTATAATACCATATACCGGAATTAATATAACATTAAGTAATATAGTAATTATCAAACCAAAAATAACGGCATATAGATTATAACGAATAAAACCTTTGTTTACCACCATAAAGGCAAACATTTTAGAAATTGAACCTATTAATATTGCAGGCAACAATATCTGAAGAGCCACAACTGTTCCAGAGAAGTCTTTCCCATAAACAAGAGGTATTATCCAGCCGGCCGTAAAGTATAATACAATACACCCTATCAAAATAACCGTAAAGTTCAAACGACTATAAAACACAAACTTACCTAGTACTTTATTTTCATTAGGGTCGTTTAAACTTGGCTGTAAAACAGTAGTTAAACTAGCCGTAAAAATCCAAAAGAATTGAGCAATATTTACAGCTAATGAGTAATAACTTAAATCCATTTCTGTTAAATAAAACTCAATGAAATATAGGTCTAAACGATAATTAAAGAAATTTAAAAGATCAGCTAAGTAGATAATAGATATAAAGCCAAAAATTCCTTTCAATAATGCTTTATCAATATTAAAAGAGATAGAAGCATTAACTTTCTTTAAATACACAACTACCCAAATAAGATTCAAAATAAACAGTAAAATTAACTTAACTAGTAATACATTTTGAAGTTTGCTAAAGCCATTAAAAAAATATTCACTAAAAAAAAGATAACTAAAGAAACTCAAAGAGATTAGGGTATTAATAAGCAATATTCTATTTACAATTTTAAACTCTTTTAATCCTCTGAATATGGCAGAAAAATAACTGTTTAATAAAGAAAAAACTACTGCTAAAAATAAGTAGAAATAGTAAAAACCAGAGTTATAAGAGGTAGGGAACAAAGCGTTGCTTGGATTTATTTTTAATAATATAAAAAGTAATAAAAACAAGAATATTATAGTAGTCACTAACACAAGAACTGCCGCTCCAAGCACTCTAGAAATATCATGTTGCTTTTTAGATAAATAGTAACTGATGGCGGTATCCATGCCAAAGCCGGTAAAAAGGGTAAGTAAAATAATATCGCTTTCAAAAAAAGAAAAAATACCTTTGTATTCAACACCTAGATAACGTGTTATAAAAACTCCTGTTACTACAGATAATATAACGACCGGAATTTGGGTTAAAAAAGTATAAAGGATATTTTTACCAAGACTCACTTACCTATGGATTTAGTTTTTGCCACACATAACACAAATAAACTAAAAGAAATTCAAACCTTATTAAAGAATACACAGTTTAATATAAAAGGTTTACAACAAATTGGTTGTACTGAAGATATTGCCGAAACCGGAAATACACTTGAGGAAAATGCATTAATTAAGGCCAGGTATGTTTATACAAAATATAATGTCAATTGTTTTTCGGATGATACCGGCTTAGAAATTGACGCCTTAAATGGAGAGCCTGGTGTTTATTCTGCAAGATATGCCGGAGATAGTTGTAATGCTAATGATAACATAAATAAGGTTTTACAAAACCTTACTGGTGTTAATAATAGAACAGCCAGATTTAAAACAGTAATAGCATTAATAATTAATGGAAAAGAATACTCTTTTGAAGGAAAAGTTGAAGGAGAAATAACCTTAGCCAGACAAGGTGAAAAAGGCTTTGGGTATGACCCAATTTTCAAACCAATTGGTTACCCAATTACATTTGCAGAAATGACTTTAGAAGAAAAAAATAAAATAAGCCACAGAGGAAGAGCTATTAAAAAATTAATCTCATTTCTAACATCTTTAGGGTAATGATTAAGAGTATTCACTATAACTATTTGGAGATAGAAACATGCAATATGTGTGGCTCAAAAACCAAAAATCATATTTATTTAGGAAAAAGACTAAATCAGTCGCAAGGAAAAAAACCCAGAAAGAAAAAAGGGATAACAGCAAATATTTATAAATGTAATAGTTGTAACCTTATCTACTCTAACCCTATGCCTTATCCCGATAACATTGAATCGCATTATGGTATTCCTCCAGAAAGTTATTGGAAAGAAAGTTATTTTAAAGTCAATCCAAACTATTTTAAGGGTGAACTACAAATACTTTCCAAATTGATTATTAAAAGTAATAAAATGAAGTCCCTAGATATTGGGGCAGGAATTGGTAAGTCAATGATATCTCTTTCTAATTTTGGTTTTGACGCCTATGGCTTTGAGCCATCAAAACCATTTTATAATAGGGCTATTTCTAAAATGGGAATAACTCCTAACAAATTAAAAAACACCTCTATTGAAAATGCTGAATATCCTGAAAATGAATTTGACTTTATCACTTTCGGTGCTGTTTTAGAACATTTATATAATCCTTCACTTGCTATTCAAAAAGCTTTAAAGTGGTGTAAACCAAACGGAGTAATCCATATAGAAGTTCCTTCATCTAAGTGGCTTATTAATAAAATAGCCAATATATATTACAAAATGATTGGGACAAATTATGTCGCAAATATTTCTCCAATGCATGAACCTTTTCATTTATACGAATTTGGACTAAATTCTTTTATAGAGCATTCAAAGAAAAACAACTATGAAATTGCCCATTATGATTACTACGTGTGTGACACTTATATGCCAAAATTTTTAGATTTTGTATTGAAGCCCTACATGAAGTGGACTAATAGTGGCATGCAATTGTGTGTATGGCTCAGAAAAAAGTCTAATTAACGCTTCTTCCGTAGAAGTTTACTTTAATCAGATCTTCCATTAACATTCTTTTTCCGTTATAAAAAGGAGTTATCCATGCGTCCCATTGACCGGCCTTAATAATTTCTTGCCGTTTCTTTTCTGCTTCGTTTAAAGTAATAAACTCAAACATGGTAAATCTGGTAATTCCGTCAGGATAGTCTGTAACTTTAGCTGTACCAAATTTAGCTAGGTAAGGATATTTAAAATTTTCAGGAAAACGATAAGCCCCAATTTGTACCTTAAATACTAAACCTTCGGCACAAAGATTACCCCCTTTACTTAAAAGCTTTGCATATACTGCTTTATCATTCAAATCTTTACCAACTAAATCAGAAAAGTCAACAAACGTTTGATTATCACAAGGCCCTTCTTTTGGTTTGATAATATCATTTTCAGCAAATTCTTCTAAAGATTGTCGCTGACCAAATACAAACACAGTAACAAAAGCATCTTCATTTTTCTTCTCTTTAGACACTAAGTTTTTTCTAAAATTTTCGGCTTCTTCAAGGGTGTTAAACGGGCCAAATGAGTATCTAGTAACTCCATCAGGATAAGTCTTTTTATTTATTTTACCATATTTTTCCAAGTGAGATAAATCAACATTAGTTGTATCTGTAAAAGCCCCTATCTCAACCTTAAATGAAACTCCATCTATTTTTTTAGAATACACATTTTGTAATCGCTCATCTTCTAATATTTTATTATTATTAAGTTCGGTTATCGGTTTATCATTTGTCTTAGTGGTATCGTTACCGGTAATTTCATTATGCAAGTTTTTCTTTTCATAAGCATATTGCTTTAAATCCTTTTCGAAATACTCCTGAACAGTTTGTTTTTGGTTCTCTTGCTTAACCATAATACGTAAGCCCTTATTTTTAGGGTCTTTCTCAATCATTGACTGTCTATAATCTTCAGCCTCTTGCAATGTGGAAAATGGACCTTTGCCATCTACTCCCGGAAAATCATATCCTAAATCAACAAAATACTCTCTTCCCTCTTCCGTTTGATTTCCATACTCTTTAAGTAATCTTGCATAGGCATAAGTTTCATAACCATAGTCTTTGCTACTTTCTTTATATTTTTCAATTTGTTTTTCAAGTTTTTGTTGTAGCGTTTGGTCTTTCTCGGCAACTTCAATTTTTCCTTTATCAAAATCTTTAGAAAACACTTTTAAATCATGCTCTAATTGAACATAGGTATCTAATGACTCTACATCCAAATATTCAATTAATGGGTCATAGCCTTCTATCTCCACCGCTATTTTGTACTTACTACCAGGGGTAAGCGCCAACATGTATTTACCGGTATTCGAGTTAGACTTGTGATTAGTCTCTTCTCCGGTATTCAGGTTTGTAACAGTTATATCTGCCTGAGCTGGTTCTTCATTTGCTGAAGTAATTCCAACAACAAGTGCAAGCACAGGTTTTTTACCAAAATTACCGGGTGTTACTGTGTATATATCATGTCCACCATCTTCATTTTTTCCACCTGTAGAATAGTAGCCGGTATTTCCGTCAGCAGATAAAACGTAAAATCTATCGTCCCCAATTGTATTAACCGGATAACCTACGTTTACAGGTTCAGTCCAACCATCGTTTTCTAGATAAGTATAGAAAATATCGTAACCTCCCATGCTAGAAAGTCCTTCAGAACTAAAGTATAGTGTTTTTTGGTCAGGGTGAATAAATACAGCATCTTCATTAAACTTAGTGTTAATAGTACTACCTAAATTTTGAACATTTTTCCATGTACCATCTTCTTGTAATTCTGCAGAGTATAAATCCCTGCCTCCAAATCCATCAGGCCTTTCACTAGAAAAATAAAGTGTTTTTCCATCGGCCGATAAACTAGCACTTCCCTCCCAATATTCAGTATTAATATCGCCTTCTAATTTTTGAGGCTTGCTCCAAGTGGCGCCTTCAAGCCTACTTATATATATATCACCTTTATCCTTTGGAGTGCTTTTATAAATGAATAATTCCTGCCCGCTAACTGACAAGGCTATACTTGCATCATGCCTATTTGTATTAATATTTTCACCTATACTCACAGGCTCTGACCAAATTTTATCCTTTTTATATGATATTAAAATATCCTCATAGTAATCTCCGTTTTCATCCGGCTTTCCATTTCTATCCATTTTGCCACCCAAACTTTTAATTCCTCTATAGGTATATATTAAAATACTCTCGTCCGGTGTAATTAACGGCACATATTCCTCATACTTTGTATTAACTGGGTTTCCTATGTTTTTAATTTCAACTGTTAAACTATCTTTTATTAATTTTTTAGCATTTTCACAGTAATCAATCATTCTCCTGGCTTCAGACTTTTCTTCCTGCTCCAAGTTTTCATCTCTTAAATATATTTCATACTGATTTATAGCATCGTCAAACATATGATTTACGGCATACGCTCTACCTAAATGTCTATTTACTTCATTAAAGTCAGGGTTTTGTTTTTTTACATCTTTTAATAATTCCAAAGAAGATGTATGCTTTGCAGGAATATGAGTATAACAAATGCCAAGCATTAATTTATAGTAAGGGTCGTTAGGTTTATTTTTATTTAAATCACCGAAAAAATCACCGGCTGTTTTATAATATTTTTCTGAGTAGTAGTATTCGGCTTTATCCAGCAATTCACGCTCCTCTTTTTTACTCAATGTTTGAGAAGAAAGGCTCCCTAAAAATGTAAAGAAAAATGTAATAAATAGAAATTTTGAAAAATGGCCTTTTTTCATTTTTTTAAGCATTGCTAGGTAA
>ERZ869936.773-NODE-773-length-27152-cov-5.296121_pt1 | contig 27152 bp, 26 predicted proteins | sample MGYA00520876_ERZ869936 | MGnify/ENA primary metagenome ERZ869936 (study PRJEB32218, sample SAMN09650985) | biofilter metagenome | isolation source: enrty point of leading RO module | place: Saudi Arabia: Thuwal, RO plant located on Red Sea | collected 2016-02-17 ... | reverse complement strand
CTTCAGATCGTCGAGATCCTCGATGGCGATCTGCGGGGCCACGGCGAAGCTCTCGGTCAGGTGACGGGGTTCGGTCATCATATCCTCACGCGGGAATTCGTTGCTCCATGCGCGCCCTGAGGGGCGGCGCTGCGAGCATACCAAGGCCCATTGCGGCCAGAAAGACAAGTCCGCCGATCCCGTTCCAAGTGATCGAGGCCACCGCCGGGCCGGGGCAGAGACCGGCCAGCCCCCATCCCATGCCGAAAAGAACCGAACCCAAAACAAGGTTTCGTCCGAGGCGCGGTTCGGGCGCGGCGGGAAAGGTCCCGCCCAGGGCAGGCTGCGTGCGGTGCGCCGCGATCCGCCAGGCGACGAACATCACGGTGACGGCGCCGCCCATGACGAAGGCCAGCGTCGGGTCCCAGTTGCCGAAGATGTCCAGCCAGCCGATCACCTTGCGGGTGTCGGTCATGCCGGAGATGAGAAGGCCGGTGCCGAAGATGCTGCCGGCGATGAAAGCCCAGACTTGTCGCATCAGATCAATCCCAACAGGTGGCGCGCGAAGACGACGGTCAGGCCGCCCGCACCGATGTAAAAGACGGTCGCGACGATGCCGCGCAGGCTGAACCGGCTGATGCCGCAGACGCCGTGGCCCGAGGTGCAGCCGTTGGCAAAGCGTGTGCCGACACCGACAAGGATGCCCGCGATCGCGACGATGGCGAGGTTGTCGTTCAGGTGGGTGTCGGCGCCGCCCATGAGCCAGGCGACGATGCCGGGCACGATGGCCAGACCCGCGAGAAAGGCGGCGCGTTCGGACCACGTGTCCTTGCCGCTGCCGTCGACAAGGCCGCCGATGACGCCGGACGCGCCCATGATGCGGCCGTTGACCAGCAGGTAGATGGCGGCGGCGACGCCGATGATGACCCCTCCGACGAGGCCGTATGTCCATTCGATGGGCATGACTTATTTTCCCAGCTTGTTGACGGGTACCTTGAGGAAAACGTCGCCCTTGTCATCCGGCTCGGGCATGTTGCCTGCGCGCATGTTGACCTGAAGCGACGGGATGATGAGCTTTGGCATGCCCAGCGTCGCATCGCGCGCGTCGCGCATCTGCACGAAGTCCTCCTTGGTCTTGCCCGCGCCCACGTGGACGTTCGCCCTTTTCTGCTCGCCCACCGTGGTTTCCCAGGCATAGACCTCGCGCCCCGGCGCCTTGTAGTCGTGGCCGACGAAGATGCGGGTTTCGTCCGGCAGGGAGAGAATCTTCTGGACGCTGTCGTACATCGTCTCGGACGAGCCGCCCGGGAAGTCGCAGCGGGCCGTGCCGAAATCCGGCATGAACAGCGTGTCGCCGACGAAGGCGGCGTCGCCGATGACGTAGGTCAGGCAGGCCGGCGTGTGACCGGGGGTGTGCAGGACATCGCCGCGCAACTGGCCGATGTGAAAGCTGTCGCCTTCCTCGAACAGGCTGTCGAACTGGCTGCCGTCGCGCTGGAACTCTGTGCCTTCGTTGAACACCTTGCCGAACGTGTCCTGAACCACCGTGATGTTCCGGCCGATCCCGATCTTGCCGCCAAGCCGTTCTTGCAGATAGGGCGCGGCGCTGAGGTGGTCGGCGTGAACGTGGGTTTCCAGAATCCACTCGACCTTCAGGCCTTCCTTCTCGACGAAGGCGATGATCTCGTCTGCGGACTCGGTGTCGGTACGGCCAGAGGAATAATCGAAATCCAGAACGCTATCGACGATCGCGCAGGACGACCCGGACGGGTCCTTCACGACGTACGAAATTGTGTTTGTGGGTTCGTCGAAGAATGCTGTAACTTGCGGTTTCATGACGGTCTCCTGAGCCTTTTCACTCATATGCATATTTTTGAATGAATTGCAAGGGCCGTGCAGCGGTGCGTTTGGTCGGGGTACTCGTTATGGATGTTATGGACACGTTCGACAAGGAAGCGATGTCGCAGGCGGCAGAGGAGGCGGCCGCGTGTCTGCGTGCGTTGTCGAACCCCTCGCGGCTTCTACTGCTGTGTCATCTGATCGACCATGAGCAGAATGTCGGCGAATTGGAAGACGCCCTGGGTCTGAGCCAGGCCTATGTGTCCCAGCAATTGGCGCGGTTGCGGGGCGAGGGCCTTGTCACGGCGCGCCGCGACGGACGAATCGTCTATTATTCGCTTGCCGACACGCGCATCAAACCGATCATCAGGGTGCTGTACGAACAGTTTTGCAGACCGCAGATCGGTACATAATTCAGCGAGATGCCTAATCGCTGGACTTCTGTTCCTTTCTTGGACGGGTGCGGCTGGCTTTAACCCAATTGTCGCACGAGATGTGTTAAGGTCCGGTTACGAGGGGCGATAACAAGCTTCCAAAAGGGAGGAGCTGCCATGGGATCAGCATTCAAAGCTGCCGCGCGGCAAGATGATGTGGACCGGATTGTCGATACGCTGCTGGCCGAGCCGGCACGCGCCGACGACATCAAGACGCTGCTTCGTCACCGCCTGGGCATGGATCGCGTCGTGCATCTGAAATCCGCGGTCAACGCGAGCGACGATCTTGACGACATGTGGGACAACGTGCCCGTCTGACTGGCAAGGCTTCGCCCGCACAGGGCGCGCCCGGCCTTGTATTCCTTGGCCATTGGCGTATGAAAAGCCATGGGCAAAGAGGAGCAGGCGATAACGGCGAGCAAGGTTCGCCGTGACCTTCGCGGAGATGTCGTCGTGCTTACGATCGACAATCCGCCGCTTGCCACCCTTTCGTCGGATGTCCGAACCAATCTGTTGAGCGCCGTCGAGGCCGCCGAGAGCGATCCGGCGGTCAAGGGCATCGTCATCGCCGGATCGGGACATGTCTTTGCGGCCGGGGCTTCTGCGACCGAGGCCCAGGACGATGGCGCGCCCGACCTGGCGCGGCTTTGCGACCGGATCGAGGCCTGTACCAAGCCGGTGGTCGCGGCGATCCAGGGCTCGGCCCTGGGCGGCGGGCTGGAACTCGCGCTGGCCGCGCATTACCGGGTCGTTCACGGCGCAAGCCGCCTGGGCTGTCCCGAGATTACCGTGGGCCTTGTGCCGCGTGCCGGCGGAACCCAGAGGCTGCCCAAGGTGGCCGGCGGATTGGCCGCCCTGAAGATGCTGTTGAGCGGACGCGCCGTATCGGGCGACACGGCGGTCAAGCTGGGCCTGGCGGACGCCTTGGCCAAGGGCGAGGTGGTCGAGGCCGCCGTCGCCTATGCCGAACGCGTTCTGGCGGCGGGCGAAGTCTTGCCGCGGTCGTCCGAGAGACGCGACCGGATCGGCGAGGGCACGGCCTTTCTGGAGGCGGTGGCGGAGAACCGGAAGATCGCCGCGAAATCTCCCCTGGAGGCGCCGGGACGGCTGATCGAATGCGTCGAGGCGGCGCTTTTGTTGCCCTACGAGATCGGTCGCGGGCTGGAGCAGGCGGCCTATGACGACCTGGTCATGTCCGAGCATTCGCGGTCGCTGCGGCATGTGTTTCAGGCCGAGCGGCGGTTGCAGGCGGCGACACGTTGGGAGGGGCGCGTCGAATCGCGACCGTTGAAGAGCGTGGCCGTCATCGGGGCGCGCGGCGAGGGCGCGGAACTGGCGGTGGCGAGCCTGGATGCCGGGTTCGACGTGACCGTGGCCGAAGACAGCGACGAGGCGCTGGAACAGGGCGTTGCGCGGATCATCGAGCACTTCGATGCGCGCGTCGCAGCGGGCCGGATGACCGAGGACGCGGTCGAGCAGGTACTGGACCGGATGCACGCGGTCAGCGGGTTCCGCAGGTTGATCGAGGTCGATATCGTGATCGACCCGTCGCCGGGCGCCGGTGCGGAACGGATCGGCGAGCTGGACCGATCGATGCGCGCAGGCTCGGTACTGGCGATCGCGGCGGAAGGTCGTGATATCAATGCGGTAGCTGCGGATACGGGACGCGCGGCGGACGTGGTCGGCCTGCGCTTCGCCATCGGATTGCGGCGCAACCGGCTGGTCGAATTCGCCGTGCCGGAAGGCGCGGGACCCAAGGCCGCCGCGACTGCGCGGGCGCTGATGCGAAAGCTGGATCGGCTGATCCTCGACGTCACGCCCTCGGAGTTCGGCGTGGCCACGCGGCTGACCGAGGCGCTGCACGCGGCTGCCGATCTGTGCCTGGAGGACGGGGCGCGAGTGACGCAGATCGACACGGCGTTGCGCGACTGGGGATTGCCCTACGGCTCGTTCGCACTGCGCGATATCGTCGGTGTGGGATCGGGACGCCAAGTGCCCGAGGCCGGGACGCGGGGCGCGGGTCTGGACGCGTCGCTGGTTGCCGCGGGGCGGACCGGCCTTGCGGTCGGGCGCGGATATTACCTTTACAAACAGAAGGGTAAGATCGGCGGCGAGGATCCGGAGGTGGCCGTTCTGGCAGATGCGGACCGAACCGCCAAGGGGATCAGGGCGCGCGCCCTGAGCGACGGCGACATCCGCAAGCGCTGCCTGGCCGCGATGGCGGGCGCGGGTGCCCAGATTCTGGCCGACGGGCAGGTGAGGCGTCCGGCGGATATCGACATGGTCGCGGTTCATTCGATGGGCTTCGCGCGGCGGACGGGCGGAGTCATGTATGCCGCTGATCTGCTTGGGCTTTCCGAAGTTCAGCGGACGCTTCAGCAGATGGCGCAGGAAACGCCCCGGATCGCGGCGCCTGCGCAGATGTTCCAGGATCTCATCCGGTCGGAGAAGACCTTCGACGACCTGAATTCCTAGCCGAGAAGTATGCCTACGACCACCATCATCAGCCCGATGGCGGACAGGAACAGCGCGGCCATATTGATGGCGACGACACGCTGAAGCCTTGATTTCATTGCGTTTTCGTCAAGTCCTTCGCGCTTCGCGCGTAGCGCGATCAGCACGCACCAGACAAGGCCCGCAAGGCCGAGAAGCGTGACCAGCGCACCGATCCAGATCAGGGTCTCCATGGGCGTTCTCCGGCGTTCAGGGACCGGGGCGTGGTAATTGCTGGGGCAGGGTTCCGCAAGCCCTTGAAGCGGGGCGCGGGGGCCGGTATCGAACGGGCTCCACCCACCCGAGCGAGGCCCCAGATGGACGACAGCACCCCCGATCAGAGCTACCGCGTGACCGCCGACGAGCTGCGGCAATTCATCGAGCGTTTCGAACGGCTTGAGGCCGAGAAGAAGGACATCGCGGACCAGCAGAAGGAAGTCATGGCCGAGGCCAAGGGGCGGGGGTACGACACCAAGGTGATGCGCAAGGTCATCGCTTTGCGCAAGCGCGACAAGGACGATATCGCCGAGGAAGAGGCGGTTCTGGACATGTACAAGCAGGCGCTGGGGATGTGAGATAACGCAACGTTCGGTGCCTGTATGGCGGAGGTTGCGGCCGGCACCGTGCGATTCCGTCAGGATATGCAGAAAACAAGCGCAAATCGCGGTATGCCGCCTGTCTGCACTTTGTCGGCAAAGTGTATGGCACCCATCGGTCGGTGCCTCGGGTTAACGGGGCGTGCGGTCGAAAGCGTAAAGAAACGATGAATGCCCGCGGGATTCCGGTGGCCTTACATCAGAATCGTACTGCAAGCTGTTGTAAAGTCACGGTTCCAAGAAGGTCACGCCGGGCATCCGGTTGATCTCTTCCAGATCGCGCTCGTAGATCTCGGTCAACGCTTCGACGGTCTCGTCGGTCCAGCCTGGCAGGTCGATCTCGGCCTCGATCTGGTCGCGGATCGCGTGGGTTTCGAGAAAGGCGGCGATGGCGCGGCGGCGCCGGGCCTCGGTGCCGACGTCGCGGGCCGCGAGAAAGTCGAAGAGACGCGTGTAGCCCGTGGGCGTCATGATCGTCTCGGCCATGTCGAGCGCGCCGTCGAGCGGATGGCAGGGGTCGGTGCCGGTCAGCTCGTGCACGATCTGTGACCAGATGAAGGGCGTGTCCTCGTGGCACCAGACGGTAATGGGGGCGCCCGGGTTCGCCTCGGCGATGCGGCGGATCATGTCGGACCATTTGAGTTCCTCGAGCCAGATGCCCTCGGCCAGCAGGTCCTCGGGCGGCGGCGGGCCGCCCAGGCCGGCGATCAGGTCGGGGAGAAGCGTGGCCGGATTGCGTACAGCGACGGCGAATTCGGCGCTGTGTGACGGCAGGCACGCGCGGAGCCAACCGGATTTCATCGCCTTCGGGTACAGGCAGTCCATGTCCAGCGCCTTGTCCGAGCGGCAGAGGAAGTTGTCGCTGGAGAGGATCACGCGGTCGGTGCCCGGATCAGGGGCGATGACGGCCAGGATCTCGGCCTCGGTCTCGGGCGTCGCCGGGTCGCCGCGCAGTTCGGTCGAGGTTTCGCCCAGCAGTTCGCGGTAACGCAGCGGGCCGGGGACGCAGACGCCTTCGCTGGCGAGGCGCGCGCGGTTCTGAAGGATCGAGCGGATCAACAGCCCGTCGTCGGTGCAATGAAGCCCGAGATGGAAGACGATGTTCATGCGTCCGGTCTGCCGATGGTCTGCCCCAATGCGTCGAGGATAGCGGCGCGGCGGACGGTTTTGAATCGGCTTCCGCGCAGAGGCGCGGCTTTGGCCCGGGTGTTGCGGGAAGGCTGCGGACCGGGGCCGATCGGGGCACGGGCGGGCGTCACTGGACAGCGTGGCGTCTTGGCTCTAGACCGGCAGGGCGATGACCGACCAAAACACTCAACTACCCCGGAGCGTCCTGCCGGGCCTGCCGAGCGGCTGGTCGGTGGGCGCGGTCGCGATCGCCGCGCTGGTGCTGATGCCGATCGTCGCGGTCATCTGGATCGCGTTCCATCCGAGCGAGAACATCTGGGGCCACCTGCTGGCCACGAGCCTGCCGCGTTATGCGACGAACACCGGTGTCGTGATGGTCGCGGTCGGGACCCTGGCGGCGATGGTGGGGACGGGCGCGGCCTGGCTGGTGGTGATGTACGCCTTTCCGGGCAAGCGGGTGCTGGAATGGGCGTTGCTGATGCCCCTGGCGGTGCCGGGATACCTGGGGGCCTATGCGCTGGTCGATTTCCTGGAATACGCGGGACCGGTGCAGACGGGCCTGCGCGCCGCGTTCGGCTGGAGCGATGCGCGGGATTACTTTTTCCCCGACATCAGATCGCTTTACGGGGCGATCTTCGTGCTGTCCTTTTCGCTGTATCCGTACGTTTACCTTCTGGCGCGGGCGGCGTTCCTGGAGCAATCGGGCAGCGCGCACGAGGTGGCACGGGCCTTGGGCGCGGGGGCCTTCCGGCGCTTCTGGTCCATCGGGATGCCACTGGCGCGGCCCGCCATCGCGGCGGGCACGGCCATTGTCATGATGGAGACGGTGAACGACTTCGGCACGGTCGATTTCTTTGGCGTGCAGACGCTGACGACGGGGATTTTCACGGTCTGGCTGGAGACCTCGAACGCAGGGGGCGCGGCGCAGATCGCCTGCGTGATCCTGGCGGTGATCCTGGCGCTGGTGGCGCTGGAGAAGGTCAGCCGCAGACGAAGCCGGTTCTACGGCATGGCGCGCAGCGACCGGGTGCCGCCCGTGGTGCGCCTGCACGGGCGGATGGCCTGGGCGGTGACGGCGGCCTGCACGTTTCCCGTGCTGGCGGGGTTCGTCCTTCCGGTGGCGGTTCTGGCGCATCACGGGCTGACGCGGCCCGAGCGCTGGCTGGCGCCGGGGCTGGGTCAGGCGCTGGCAAACACGGTATTCGTCGGGGGTGCCGCGGCAGTGCTGACCGTGCTGGCCTCGCTTTTCGTGGTCTATGGGGCGCGGCTGACGAACCGCGAGTTGCCGCGGCTTCTGTTGCCGGTGACCACCATCGGCTATGCCGCGCCGGGCGCGGTCCTGGCGGTGGGATTGCTGATCCCCCTGGCGGCCTTCGACAACGCCGTGGCCGACGCGGTGCTGGCGGTGACCGGGTCCGATCCGGGGCTGATGCTGACCGGCGGCGCGGCGGTTCTGATCTATGCCTATGCGGTACGCTTCTTTGCCATCGCCGAAGGGGCAGCGGACGCGGCGATGGGACGGGTGTCGCCGAACCTGCCCCTGGCCGCGCGAACGCTGGGACAGACGCCCGGCGGCGTGCTGCGGCGGATCTACGCGCCACTGATCCGGGGGTCGGTGGCCACCGCGCTTTTGCTGGTGTTCGTCGACTGCGTGAAGGAATTGCCCGCGACGCTGCTGCTGCGTCCCTTCAACTTCAACACGCTGGCGACGCGGGCCCATGAACAGGCCACGCTGGAGAAGATCGCGGATGCCGCGCCCTCGGCGATCCTGATCATCGGCGTCAGCCTGTCGGCAGTGGCGCTGGTGGCGCGGCAGATGCTGCGCGCGCGCTGAGACTTCTTGCGACAGCGCGGCATCGTTGCTAGATACCCGGCGGCGCGCCCCTATAGCTCAGCTGGTAGAGCATCTGATTTGTAATCAGGGGGTCGGGAGTTCGAGTCTCTCTGGGGGCACCAAAAAATCAAACAGTTACCAGATTCTTTCCCACTTCCTGCCCATGAGTTATCGCTCTAGGGTAACATCTGGGGTAACGAATTCTAGTTGCGCGCCGTAACTGATGGCGCGAGGGTAGCACAAGCATGACCGCGAGAAACGGCGGAGGGCGAGTCTTGGAGGCTGAAGCATGACGCCCGAGGCAATCGAAGCTGCCAAAACGCGAAATATCGGCGGCATCCCTGTGTCGAACCGGAATGGCTATAAATACTTGAACGGGGGACCAGAGAGCGTCCGTTTGGAACTCGCTAGCGAAAGCGCCATAGCACCGAGAACCAAGGCATAGGTCGGCGGCAAAGGATTCGTGATTATCGGTTCGCTTCTGATCGCACCATCGCCACAGGCCGAGGCATTACTTGTACAACATGTGACCGCCAGCTCGGCGGCTGATTTCCTTGGCATTTGGTTTAGCCCTTAAACTTTTTCAGTCTGGGGTTAGCAAAAAGTGGCCCCCCGCGCGGTCCTGCCCCCAAAGCCCCCAGAGATTGACCCACCCCCCTATTGGAGAGTGCGCGTTTGGTCTTGTCCGCCGGTCCAGACTCTACCCACGATCTGGCTTTGCTGGGCCAGTACTGCTCCGCTTTTCGTCACTATGTACTCTCGACAGATGCGGTACTTCATGCCCAAAACCGCATCCAGACGTAGTGCAGTGGTCAAAATAAACTGCTCGCATATTGTCCCTTGGAAACCTGTGTCGAGCGAACAGGTGCATTCAATACCATTGGCTATCCGAGAGACACCGAGCTAAATCCAACTGACAAATGCTGGCTCTCAGCACGCAATGAACGAGTTCGGAGATCAAGGTGCCATCAAAATTGCTTAAGCTAGATCAAAAACTGGATCGTATCCGCAGTGGAAGCTACACGCCCGAGGACTTTGTGATTGCGGACGCCAAAGACGGCGACATGGGGGGCGGCGCTGGCGCAACGGGGATCGATAGCGAGACCGGACTTGCCAAACCGATGTCGGTTTACAGATCCGCCATGAAAGAGATGGTTGCCTCTGACCTGATCGATATCATGTTGATGTCGCTTTCTTCCGCCGAGGCGCTTGCTGCGGAGATTGATTATCGTTCGTATGACGTGACACCCGCCGTTCGGCTGAACGAGGGTACGGACATCTGGGGATTTCGAGGCGCGAACTACCGAGCCCACGCAGCGCAGGCATTTCGAACCGCGCGGATAGATCGAGCGCGCGCGCTTTGCGACCTGGGTCTTTATGCGGTGACATTCTACAACGATGTCGAACGTGACGTGGCTACTTTGGAAGCTTATTTCCGGTTTCGCGATGAGGCCGGCGCGGCCGGCATGCGGCACTTTCTGGAAGTATTCAATCCAGCGTTTCCCATTGATACCGGCGACGAAGACGTCGGGATCTACATCAACGACGCAATCGTGCGTTGTCTTGCAGGGGTCGCGCGTGCCGATCGGCCGCTTTTTCTGAAGATGCAATACAACGGCGCGCGTGCGATGGCTGAACTTGCCGCATTCGATCCTGAAAACCTTATCGTCGGCATACTAGGTGGAAGCGCCGGGACGGCTCGGGACACTTTTGAGCTGATAAGCCAGGCCGAGCGGTTTGGAGCCCGAGTCGCGCTCTTCGGCCGCAAGATCTATTTTGCCGAGGATCCGGTGGAAATCGTCCGCTCGATGCGGCGGGTGGTCGAGGGAGACATTTCGCCTGAGGAAGCGGTTGTCGCCTATCACGATCACCTTGAAAAATCGGGGATATCTTCCATCCGGACTCTTGAGGCCGATCGGCAGGTGACCGACCCGATTTTGATCGCGGAGGCCAAATGAGCCTGGGAATGGCCTCGCGGCGAGGCATCCTGACTGGCGGAACATGGTGCGCCGATCACAACAAACTGGTATTGGACTGGCCCTCCGAAGAAATGGTCGTGGAAATCCTGACCAATGACGTACGGGGTGGCGGGTCGGCCTGCAATCTTGCGGTCGACATGAAACGCCTGGATCAGGATATGCCCGTCTCGACGATTGGCCTTGTCGGAGACGACGAGGACGGAAAAATTCTGCTAGCCGAGGCGGATGCAGCGGGAATTGAACGGTCCGGCCTGAGGATTGCCCATAACGGACGAACTTCGCACACGGATGCTTTTACATCTCAAACTTCTGGACGGCGCACCCACCTGTATCTTCCGGGTACAGCAGCCGAGCTGACGCCTGGTCATTTCGATCTTGCTGCCTCAAGCGCCCGCTTTCTTCATCTTGGCCTTCCGGGCGTTCACGCCAAAATGGACGCCGCATGGGGCGAGGACCCGAATGGCTGGGTCACGGTGTTGAAGGAAGCAAAAAAAGCCGGCTTTGCCACCAATCTTGAATTGTGCTCGGTCTCGGCGGAACGGATTGCCGAACTGGTTCGTCCGTGCTTGGCGCATTTGGACCTTTTGGTTGTCAATGACTTCGAAATTGCGGCCATCGCCGGTTTGGTCGGCGAATCCGATTCAGGGGTAGATGTTCAGAACTGCGTTGACGCGGCCCGGGTGGTGCTCGAGGCGGGAGCGATGCAGCTAGTTGTCGTGCATTTCCCCCACGGAGCCGTCGCGCTCAGCCAAGATGGCGGAGAATTCTCAATCCCTTCGGTTTCGGTGCCGTTGGACTCAATTCAAGGCACCAACGGTGCCGGAGACGCCTTTGCGGCCGGTCTGCTTTATGGCCTTCATGAGGATTGGAGCATGATTGACGCCATCCATCTTGGTCATGCATCGGCGGCGGCTTCGATGCGCGGCCTAGGAACCACCGATAAGGTCGTCGCGTGGCGCGAGTGTCTGGACCTGGCTAACAGGTGGGGGTGGCGCGAAACGCTTTGAAGCGTTGCGCGCTCGTTCGTCGTCGGCTGGTGTCGGCGTAGGCATCCGTCGTGACGATGCGGTGGTCTCGTGCGGTCTCATGGACATGGCGCGAGATCTTCCTCGTGGGCTGGTTCGGGGTGCACTGTTCCTTGAGCGAACAGGCCGAACAGTCCTTCTTTCGGGCGAAGTACTTCCGGAAGCCGTCCTTGCCGACCCAGTCGCGGGGCGTCTTCATCTGACGCCAGTACTTCTTCAGGGCCTTGCCGCCCGGGCACGTGTACTCGTCTCTCTCCGGGTCATAGCGGAACTCGGCGTTGGAGAAGGTGCCATCCCGGCGCTCTGACTTGTCGATTACGGGGATGTGCGGCTCGATCCCTTCACCAACGAGCCAGCCGAGCATCTCACCAGAGCCGTAAGCCGTGTCTGCCGCAAGCCGTTCTGGCGTCAGGCCGAAGCGATCCCTCGTTCGCGCGAACATCGTCCGGGCGGCGCAAACCTCTGCCGTGCGGATCGACCTGGTGGCCTCTACATCGAGGATCACGCCGTTGTCCGTGTCGATCAGGTAGTTGTCGGAGTAGGCAAAGAAGGCTGGTCCCTTCCGGGCACCTGTCCACTGGCTGGCAGGATCGGCAAAAGAGGTGAACTTCGGCTCAACCTCGCTCGCAGCCCCGAAGGCGGCATCGTCGAGCACCTCAAGATACTCGCGCAAGGCACGCGGCGCGGACGTCACATCGATCCGTCCAGGTTTCCAATCTGCCTTGGGCGCGGCGTACTGCGGTTCGTCGATCCCGGCGACATGCGCCGCCATCTCGCGCCATTCTACAGTTCGACGGTCCGGAACTGATGATCCGGATGCTGGTGGGATATTGCTTCGGCATCCGGTCGGAGCGGCGTCTCTGCGAGGAGGTGCATCTGAACCTCGCGTATCGCTGGTTCTGACGCTTGGATCTGACCGATCCGGTGCCTGACCATTCGACCTTCTCGAAGAACCGCCACGGCGCTGCATCTACGAGGGCCTGGTTGGCGGCCAGACCTTCGCGTCCGACGTCAGCCTGATACGGGCAGGCCAAAGCATCGCTCAAGGGGTGTTTTTCAACACAATCAGCCCAAGGCAGACGTCAGCTGCCGAAAATGAAAGGGGCCGCATAGGCAAGGTATTTGTACCGGCCCGTCGTTTCTGGATGCAGCGCAGCAATTTGTTTGTTTGGCCTGGTAAGCATGTCCGCTATTCATCGGCGTGGTTGTCGAGAGCTGGGAATAAGACGACCATGCAGATCGAGAGGGCGATAGCCCAAAAACAAAGGAGAATCGAGAGGAGTTCAAGCACTGGGAACCTCGTACTGGTCAAAGAACACACACTCACGTTGATAGCAGTTGATGCTGGAAAATTCTGGACTGCAGAAGGGAAATATTGGGGCGGCGTATCGTCGAGCTGAATTGACATATAGAGAAACTCCCAACCTGATGATGCAATTAACCAACGCTGGTATGGAAAACACTTTTGTTCTACTCACTTGTGCAGCAGTGCCACCAGACGCTAAGGTCACTGCCTAGGTAACATTCACGGCCCGTCATTTCCTTAGAAGACTTGAGCAGAATGGACCAGCGCCTTGGTCCGCGCGTGCACGTGAGGTTTTCCCCAGTTGTTTGCAAGAGAAGCAAATCCGAACCCAAGGTAACTACACGTACAAAGATGTACGCCAATTCGTTCATTGACCGTGGCTCTCCACCGACTGACAATTCTTCTGCGACCAGGCTAATAGGGTCAGCTGATCACTCTGCGTACTCATGACAAACTCACGTGGCGTCTATTGGAACATACCATGCGTAATTCACGTCAATACTATCAATGCAGAAGATCTTGCTAGTCGCGGTGTCAGCAGTTTCAGCCGAGCAGTCACGTAATAGGAATGCGGCAGAAAGCATTTGCGAACCCGATGGGGCCAGGTATCTTTTTTTGCTGGCCTGTTTAAATCTAGTGGTACCAGGTTTGAATTTCGGTAGTTCCCGTCTTCGTCGACATTTAAGAAGAATTTGGACTTCAGCTCATGACTTTCCGTCCGGTTATCAACCGCTCTAACGAGGCCGATATCAACTTATCCTGGTTTACGCTTTTCGCCCCACAAGCCTTTCTTTTTGTTTTTCTGGCAGTTCATCCGCTATTGTCTCAATCTCCCCTTCTGTAGTTCGGATATCTTCGACTCCCTTTGTTCTTCTTTTTTCCGGCCAAAGGAGGACCATCACGATTAAGATGATCGGACCGACGGCCAGAGCATATCCGAGCATTTCCAATTTTGGCACCACAACATTTTTTTGGATCGTCAGTGAACGTGCGAACTAGCCACTTGCCTGTGGCAGGCCGCGCAGGGTCAGCCGTGCTTGACGATGTGCCCGAATCGCCCGGAATTGCCTGCCAAGAATCGTCTCGGCATCTTCCAATTGTTGCATCCTATCAGATTCCGACCGGCAAGAAGATGAAGGCAGACGGTTTTTGGACCGACGCCAGGAGTTCCGATTTCTTGAAGGGGTAACAGGGCCCACTTGCTCAGCCTGTGGGCGAAAGCTTGCTCATATTGGGCGATCCTACGGATTGCCCCTGGATATCGTGTGTATCAAAGCACTTGGCAGGCGCGGACATTCACATGCTACGCCCTACCATGGTACACACCGTGAATGGTGGGGGGCGTGCCCAAAGAAATTGAAAGGAAGACCAATAACGGTGGCCTGCCCCCTGAAAAGTGGTCCTCCCTGAAGTAAGGCTTTCGAGCCAGATGGAGGATCAAGGAATGCCCCAGAAGAAGAACAAGCCCGAGGAGATTGTCGCGAAGCTGCGGCAGGTCGATGTTTTGGTATCGCAAGGCCAGTCGGTGGCCGAGGCGGTGCGGTCGATCGGCGTGACGCAGTTCACCTACTATCGGTGGCGCAAGGAGTATGGCGGCCTGAAGACAAACCAGGTGAAGCGGCTGAAGGAGCTGGAGAAGGAGAACGAGCGGCTGCGGAAGGCGGTGTCGGACCTGACGCTCGAAAAGCTGATCCTGCTAGAGGCTGCCTCGGGAAACTTCTAAGCCCCGCCCGTCGCCGTGCTTGCGTGGACCATGTCAGGCAGAAGTTCCGCGTGTCGGAACGGTTTGCCTGCCGCGTTCTCGGTCAGCATCGTTCGACCCAGCGGAAAGTGCCGCGCGGGCGTCCCGACGAAGACGCGCTCACCGCGGACATCATCGCGCTTGCCGCGCAGTATGGGCGTTACGGCTACCGGCGGACCACGGCGCTGCTGCGCGAAGCCGGCTGGGTCGTGAACGTGAAGCGCGTCGAACGGATATGGCGGCGGGAGGGGCTGAAGGTCCCACAGAAGCAACCGAAGAGAAGTCGCCTCTGGCTCAACGACGGATCCTGCATTCGTCTCCGACCGGAGCGGCCCAACCATGTCTGGTCCTACGACTTCGTCGAGAGCCGGACCCACGACGGAAGGAGGTTCCGGATGCTCAACCTGATCGACGAGTTCACCCGGGAATGCCTGGCGATCCGGATAGATCGAAGGCTACGGTCCATTGATGTGATCGACGTTCTGTCGGACCAGTTCATCCTGCGAGGCGTGCCAGACCATATCAGGTCGGACAATGGGCCGGAGTTCGTCGCCAAGGCGGTGAGAGAATGGGTTGCCGCCGTCGGCGCCAGGACGGCTTACATCGAGCCAGGGTCACCTTGGGAGAACGGCTACTGCGAGAGCTTCAACGCGAAACTGAGAGACGAGCTGCTCAATGGCGAGATCTTCTACAGCCTGGCCGAAGCGAAGATCGTGATCGAGAGCTGGCGCAAGCACTACAACACCAAGCGCCCGCACTCATCTCTGGGCTATCGGCCACCGGCTCCGGAGGTCGTCCCGTGGCCGGCTCCGCCATCCGGAGCCGCTTCGCCGGCCACGCCGGCCGTAGCGCCAAGACCCGTCATGCACTAAGACTGAACTCGGACCACTCGATTGGGGCACGTCAAAATCCCAAGCCGCGCAGCGTGCGGCTGACAAAATGCGCGCTCAGACCGGCCCTTCGGCAACCCATGATCGCGCTCGATGTCACCGAGACCTTGCTGCGGGCCGGCGCAGTTTGCATGATCCGCTGCCCTCCATCGAACGGCTTCGAAGGCACTTCGATGAGGATGGGACCGCATCGAAGCTCGACGCGGTCGTACTCGACTATCGGCTGTCGGACGGAACGTCGGAAGGCCTTGCTCGCACCCTGGCAGACCGTGACATGCCTTTCGTCCTTCACACCGCAAACTCGGAACTCGTCCAGCCTCTTGCCGCAGAACTCGGAGTCCCGGTCGTCGCGAAACCCACAGTTGAGCCGGAGTTGGTCGCGGCCATCGGAAAGGTCGTTGGATAGATATAAGAAGGTCCGAGTACGGGACCACGGCCTGGGGGCGGTGACCTCACGGAACAAACTGAACCGCGGAGCCATATCAAAGGGAATACAGTAAATTCAACACCGTGGCGCAATGCACTGGCTGCATGGCGGGGTCCGGTTTGCGTCTGTTGCTGCGGCCTTATGAATGCCCATCTTGAGGGAGAACGCAGAACGAGCGTCAACCGGTAGCACATACGAAAGCCGTCCGGCGATGTCTCGAAACCAAGGAAAACTTTGAGATGACAGCAGTCACTCACTTCTTCTTCAGCGGACCGACCCTAAAGGACCGTTTCGTAGCCAAGCGTGACGAGATGCGCGAGAACCGCCGCATCCGCGCGAAATACATCCGAACCTTCAGCGAACTCGACCACATGTCGGATCGGGACCTCGCCGACATTGGGATATCGCGCGGCGATATCCCGCAAATCTCGCACGAAGCGGCGCACGGGCCGTGCACCTGACAATCGAAAACCGATATAAGGGCTGGCTAAGGCGCCTCTTGGGCCGATGCCTATCCTCGGCCGGCCCGCGCACGGCTGGCACAGACAATTCCAAGGACTGAGAGTTATGAACGACCGAACCCGACAACCGCTCGACTATGCTGAGCTCAGGCGTGCCGCGAGCGCCGCGCGCAGCGAGTATTTAGCCGGTGCATTCGCGAGGGCATTTTCGAGGAAAGGCAGGCGCTGAGGACTTGCCGTCCCAAAACTCGCGGGCCGACCGCGCAAGAGAAGGGGCTCCTGTCCACCAGGCGGGGGCCTTTTCCTTTGGGTGCCGTCATTCGTAGGAAGCCTTCAGGACCGCTATTGTGCGCTAAGATATATCATCTATATACCATCCACATGGATGGGAAATAGTATGTCAAAGGTTCATCAGCTCAAACCGGCCGATAACGAAAAGATCACGATCAACCTCGGCCATGTCGACCTCGGTCGCATCGATCTTCTGGTGCGCAACGGGTTCTACTCGAACCGCACGGATTTCATCCGGACCGCCATCCGCAACCAGCTTACGGCAGAGCAGGAGCAGGTCGCGCAGGCCGTCAAACGGCAACGTATGGAAGTCGGATTTCTCGATCTGACGCGTGCCGATCTCGAAGCTGTGCGTGATCGCAACGAGATGCTCGACGTTCGCGTCGTCGGTCTGGCGCGGATCGCGTCGGATGTGTCCGTCGATCTCGCACTTGCGACGATCGGTTCGATCCACGTGCTGGGCGCCCTTCAGGCATCGCGCGACATAAAGGCGGCCCTCGCGGACCGTATCACCTGAGGCCTGAGCCTCACCCATAAGGAATTTAAGATGAACGATCAATTCGCGACGGCCATGGGCCGGGCGCTCGATCTCACGCGCGCCGGTTCTGCGATGGAGGCTACCCGCCTCATCCAGCAGACACTGAACGGCCAGACGATCGGACCAGCGGCATTACCAGCGCCCTCGACAGCAAGACCGAGGATCAATCGCCGGCTGGGCGCGGTTGTCGACCTTCTATCCAAGGCGCGACGTGTCCGGACCCCGCAGGCTCGCGGACCCGCGAGGCGTCCAGCTGTGCCCGAAGGCGCGCGCTACGACACGCGGTCCCACAACTCGCCATTCGGTGAGCGCGGCTACCGCCTTTTCGTGCCGTCGTCCCGAGACACGCGCCCTGAGGATCTTATTTTGATGCTGCACGGATGCACGCAGGACGCCGACGACTTCGCGGTCGGTACGCAGATGAACCTTGTCGCCGAACAGGACAATCTACTGGTGATCTACGCCGACCAGACGCGGGCAGCGAACCATATGGGCTGCTGGAACTGGTTTCGCCCCGAGGATCAGGGTCGCGGTGCGGGCGAGCCGGCGATTTTGGCACATCTCGCCCAAGAGGTCGCTCGGGAATTCAACGTGGAGAAGAGCCGCATCTACGTCGCCGGACTGTCTGCAGGCGGCGCCATGGCGGCCATCCTGGGGCAGACGCATCCCGACGTTTTCTCGGCGGTCGGAGTCCATTCCGGTCTTCCGGCAGGGTCCGCCAAGGACGTGGCAAGTGCCTTCGCCGCAATGCGCAACCCCGTGGTCGCTCCAGCCGGAAGGGTGGAATCACCAGTGCGCACGATCGTGTTCCACGGCAGCGCCGACAAGACCGTGGCGCCTGCCAATGCCGACGTCGTGATCGCGGCCGCCATCGGTAGCTTGGGCTACAGCGAAATCGTCGATGGGTCGGAAACCGGCGCGACCGTCACGCTCTACACCAACGATGTCGGGCAAGCCCTGGCTGAGAAATGGTCCTTGGATGCTGTCGGCCATGCCTGGTCCGGGGGCTCTTCAGACGGAAGCCATACTGAACCGACGGGACCTGACGCCTCGGTTGAAATGGTGCGCTTCTTCCTCGCGCACGGGACGGAGGCGCAGTCATGAGCAACACTCTGACGTTCGAAGCCATTGCCGAAGATCGCCCCGGTACGAAATGGAGGCGTCGCTGGGACTGGTCCTGGCCCGCCTACGAGGAATGGTTCGTTGAGCGAGGTGGCGAAAACAGGCCGTCGCGCGCCGAGTGCGAGGCCGCAATGCGCCGCCATATGCCGGAGCTTGCTGAAACCTACGCGGAATTGTCCCAGCTCGCAGGCAACGGCGACCGTGCCGCGCGCTTTCTGTCGGGCTGGTGCCCGCCCGCCTATCTCGGTGGCTGTTCGCTTGCAGCCCATGCATGCGATGGTGATATCCGGCTCGTCCGCAATTACGATCTTTCGCCGGCTCTGAACGAAGGGTTCTTGCTGCGAAGTGAATGGCGACGCCCCGTGATGGGCATGGTGGAGTTCCTCTGGGGCCTGTCCGACGGCATCAATGAAGCCGGTCTTTCAATCGCGCTCTCCTTCGGCGGTCGCGGAACCGTCGGTCGCGGGTTCGGGATCACGCATATCGTCCGCTACCTTCTCGAGACCTGCGACACGGTCGCGGAGGCCGAGGCGAAGCTCGCGCGCCTGCCATCGCACATGGCCTACAATCTCGTCCTTGCAGATGCTTCAGGTAACGCCTCTTCCGTCGAGCTTTTACCTGGCGGCGGACTGCGCCGGATGGAGCAGGCCATCGCGACCAACCACCAGCACGGGGTTGAGGCGGCGGAGCGTCCAGACTTCACGCGCACCGAAGAACGCCGCGCCCACATCGCGCGCCTTATAGACGCCGACACGCGACCGTCCGAACTGGCGGGCTGCTTTCTCGACGCACCGCTTTACCAACGCCGCCACGACGAAGGGTTCGGCACGCTATTCACCGCGAGCTACGATCCCAGGCTGCGAACGCTTAAGTTGCTCTGGCCGGGAGAGACTTGGAGGCAGTCGCTCGACCAATTCGAAGAAGGATCGAGAACGATTCACTATGACAATGGCGAGCACGAACTGCATGCCGAACCAAATGGCATTGTCTCGACGCCAATAAGTGAAGGTAGCGCCTATGACTGGATCGAATTTGGGTTGTCGTTTGCCCTACAGTTTGGGCGCCGTTGGACTGCGCCCGCATCTCGAAATTGCGACATCGCTGACACAACGACAACGAGCATAGAAGTAGCTGCGCCGCAGAACCGAACACATCACTGAAAGTCCGTTAAGGACCGTCCCGGCGTACGCCAGTGTCAGCAAATCGCGTTTCGCTGTCATTCCAGAAGTGTACAGCATCAGGAACTAAGGGCTCGAAGCTGTCATCGAGCGGTTTTCGCCCAGCGTCTTCTAGGCAGATGGGGTGAATGGCTCTTGCTCCATCGGCGTCACGATGCGCCATAGTACAGGTGCTGTTATCTGCGAGAAAGGAGCCACCCCATGCAAGTTGCTACCATCGGCCTCGATCTGGCCAAGAATGTCTTCCAAGTCCACGGCGTCGCGGACGCCGGCTCGGTTGCCTTCAACCGAAGATTGCCCGAGGTCAGGTCCCGACTTTCTTCGAGAGTGTGCCACTGTGCCTGGTGGGGATCGAGGTGTGCCGGACAGCCCACTACTGGGTGCAGCGAAGTTCGGACACAAGGTCCGTCTGATCCTGCCAGCCTACGTGAAGCCCTATGTGAAGCGCGGCGAGTCGGATGCAATCGATGCCGCGGCGATCTGCGGTGACGCGTCCATCTATGCGGTTTGTTGCGATCAAGTCTCCGGGGCAACAAGCAGTCCCTGCGCTGCACCGCGTGCGGGACCGGATGGTCTGCCAGCGCACGCAGATCGTGAACATGCTCCGAGGAGTATTGGCCGAGTTCAGGATCGTTGTCCGGCAAGGCGCCGGCCATACCACTGCGTTTGCCAGGCAGTCTCTTGCGGGCGTCGAACAGGATCCGCCCGACCTGGCCAAGAACGTTGTGACCAACCTCTGTCACCAGCTCGTGGCCTTGCATCGCAGGGTGCTCTGGTACGGCCGCCAGTTGAACCGCACAGCATCACGGGATGCACGGGTTGCCAGACTGAGGACGATCCCCGGTGTCGGACCGATAACCGCTTCTGCCATCGTTGCCTCGATCGGGGACGGGCATCAGTTCTCCAACGGCCGCAGCTTCGCGGCCTGGCTGGGCCTCACACCGCTCAACCGATCGAGTGGCGGCAAGGAACGGCTGGGGCGCATCTCGAAGATGGGGGACCGATACATCGGGGTGCTCGTGCTCGGCATGACCTCGCGGATAAAGCAGATCAAACAGCGACCCGATCAGGTTGATCCCTGGTTTGCCTACATCCGCGAGCGCAAGCCCGCGAAGCTGGCGGCCGTCGCCATGGCCGACAAGACAGCCCGCATCATCTGGGAACTGCTCACGCGAGAGCAGGACTACAGGATCAGGGCAATCTGACGGTCGAGAGAACCACCCAGACAGCAAGACGCAGGAAGGCCGGCACAAGACCGCTTCTGACCAAAACCACTCACGAAAAACGTCTTGCTTTGCAGGAGCCATCCACACAGGACGAAGCGGCACTTCTAAGTTGGGCGATCAGCTCAAGTTATTTTATAGAGACATATATAGATATTGGTATTTGCCATATTGAGTGACTGGGGAGGTGCCCAATGTCCTTCACAAGAAGAACCGTGCTGCAATGTGCGACAAGTCTGATGCTCTTGACCGGAGCCAGGAAAATACATCCCCACAGCTCATTTCGCCGACAGGGCCCTGAAAACAGCTGACTAAGCTCGCTATCGCCTGGCCCACAAACGTCGAACGTCTTTCTATGCCCGCGCTTTGCTGCTGCTCGCCGCAACTATCACGCCGATGATGATCAGCCCTGTCAGAACCAGCCGAACACCAGCACCGGCACCAAAGGTGTTCAGCATCGTGACCAATAGGAACAAGAAGAGGGAAGCCCCCCAAAGGCCCGGCACGTTGGCGAAGCCGCCCGCGACCGATGTGCCTCCGATCACAACGACCGCGATGGAACTCAAGAGATATTCTTCGCCCATGTTCAGGGCTGCGCCTCCGGAAAACGCCGACAACAGATAGCCGCAAAGACCCGCCAGCGTGGCGCACATGATGTAGGTCGCAGCGCGAATCCGCTCGACATGGACCCCGGCCAGGTGGGCTGCACGCATGTTTTGGCCGATCGCCACGACACCCCGCCCAAAAATGGTGCGCGTCATAAGGAAATGGCCCGCAACCGCCAGTGCGACGACGAACAGAGCGATGACTGGAATGCCCGCAATCTTCGCGGTTGTGAAATCGGCCAGCGCCTCCGGCGGTTTCACCCGAAGTCCACGGTTCCACCAGATCGCGGCGGACTGAAATATGAAACTCGAGGAAAGCGTGGCGATTATGGGGGGAATCCGAAGCAGGCGGATGAGCGAATAGTTCACCGCTCCGACCCCCGCTCCGATGACAAGTGCCAGGGCCAAACCGACCGGGATCATTGCCGAGGCGCCATCCATGGCCTTCATTGAAACGGTCCCGGCAAGCGTCATGCAGGCGGGAATGGACAGGTCCACGTTGCCGGGACCAAGCGTGATGACGAACATCTGGCCCAGGGCGACAATCACGAAGAACGCGCCGAAGGTCATCGCGGCGGACAAGACCTCACCCGAGCCCTTTCCGCCGGTGAACGCCGCTGTTGCCAGCCAAACAGCCAATGCCCCTAGCCAGGCCCAGAGCCAAGGCTGCCTAATCACAGAAAGCAAGCCGGTCATTTCGCGACCTCCGCTCTGCTGATCAGGACCCGCAGGGCCAGAACGATGATCAGAATCGCGCCCTGCGCCCCGATCTGCCAGTCGGGGTTGAGCCGGAGAAACGACAGGAACGAGCCTGCCAGCGCAAGCGTGACCGCGCCGATCACCGCGCCGATGGGTGATACCCGGCCGCCGACGAATTCTCCGCCTCCGAGGATCACGCCGGCGATGGACAAAAGCGTGTAGCGCAGCGCAATGTTGGCATCAGCAGAGGTGGTCAACCCCACCAGCGCCATGCCGGAGAGGACACCGAAGAAGCCCGCCATCGCGAACATCGTCATCTTGATCTTCAGCATCGACCAGCCCGCGCGCTCCAATGACCTGGGGTTTCCGCCGGCGCCGCGCAGGACGGTTCCATAGGCCGAACGCATCAGGCCGACGTGAACCACCAGCGCGATCACGACGGACGCGATGATCGGGAACGGAACATAAGCCGGCTTCAGCGTCATCAGCGTCCGGATGAATTCCGGCGCCTTGCCGCCGGGCGTCGGTAGGACAAGGACCGCAAAGCCAAGCCAAACGAAGGACATGCCAAGCGTGACCACGATCGACGGCAGATTCCGGCTATGTATCAGCGCGCCTAGCGCCGCATAGGCCGCGATCAGCCCGGCCAGGGCGAGAATGCCCAGAAGCGGCGTGTCATGCAGCCAGGTGGCGGTTATGCATGCCACAAGGCTGACGAAACCGCCGATGGAAAGGTCCAGTTCGTTCACGCAGAGAATGAACATCTGCGCGATCGTCGCCAGGGCGATCGGAACGGCCAGGTTCAGAAGTAGGTTCAGCCCGAAGTAACTCATCGTGCGGGGCTGAAGCCAGAAGATCGCAATCAGAAGTGCCGCCAGCGAGAGCGGCGGCAGCATGCTTCTGAGCAACCGAGGGGAAATCTGAGCCTTCATGCGTCCGACCTGAATGATGCGTGCAGCACGCGTTCCTCAGTCATGTCGCGCCGCCGCAGGTCCGCGACGATGGCGCCCTCCCTGAAGACGTAGACGTGGTCGCAGTTGCGCAATTCGTCCATTTCGGTCGTGTACCAGAGGAAGGTTCGGCCCTTGGCGGCCTCCTCCCGTATCATCCCGTACACCTCCTGCTTGGTCCCGATGTCGACGCCGCGCATCGGATCGTCCATCACGATGATCTCCGCGGTCGAGCCAAGCGCGCGCGCAAAAAGCGCTTTCTGCTGGTTTCCGCCTGACAGCGACAGGATCGGGTTGTCGACGTCCGGTGTCCGGATCCCCATCTTCTCCCGCCATTGGTCGGCGAAGGCCCGCGCCTTGTCGTGATCCAGGAAAATGCCGTTGAGGAACTGGCGAAGCGATCCGATCGAGACGTTTTCGGCAATCGTCCAAAGCGGGAATATCCCGTCATTCTGTCGGTCGCCGGCGACGAGTGCCACCTCGCCCCCAACGGTCGCACCCGCGGCGTGATCGAAAACCTGGACGAGAAGTTCGGTCTGCCCCTGGCCACTGAGGCCCGCCAGTCCAACAACCTCTCCCTTGTGCGCCGCAAGCGTCATCGTCTCCGCCTTTCTGGGCATCGCCTGAACGACGACTGGAGCGGTGTCCCGGATCGCGGCGGCGTCCTCCGCCAGGGTCCGCGCGGCCTCGGCCACGCTGCCCATCGCTTTGACCAGCGAGTTCCGGTCGAATGCCGCCGCCCGGTCAAGCGCCACGACACCCCCATCGCGCATGACCGCGATACGATCCGACGTGTCCAGGATCTCGCCAAGAAGGTGGGAGATCAGAACACAGGTCCCGCCGTCTGCGACATAGCGCCGGACATGGGCCAGCAATTTCTTTGCCGCGACCGAATCCAGCGACGATGTGGGTTCGTCCAGGATCACAACTCTCGCATCGGCGGTCGTCACGGCGAATGCGCGCGCGATCTCGACCATCTGGCGCTTCGCGATCGACAGGTCGGCGACGATATCGTCGGTGGATATCCCATGTCCCGGGAAAATCTCGTCAAGTTTCGCGCCGATCAGCTGTCGCGCCGCGCGGCGCCATCCGATGCCGGCGATGGAGGGATGCAGGATCCTCGCGTTTTCGGCCACCGTCAGGTTCGGACACAACGACAATTCCTGATAGACGCAGCGCACGCCATGCGCCGCCGCGTTCTGAGGTGTCAAACGCCCCGTGATGTCTGTGCCTGCAACCTCGATCCGGCCCTTGTCCGGGGCAAGGTTGCCCGACAGAATGCTCATCAGCGTCGACTTTCCCGCCCCGTTATGACCAACAAGCCCAAGGCATTCCCCGTGCCGAAGCTCCAGGGTCACGCCCTTCAGGGCACGGACGGCGCCGAAAGCCTTTTCGACGCCGTCCAGCAGGACGATCGTTGCCGACTCGCTCATGGGAATAACCCCGGGTTGGCCTATATCGCGCCCTTGATCACTTCCTGAGCATCTTCAAGCGAATACTCGACGTTCGCCACGCCACCTGCCTCGGTGTTCGCCAAGTTCTCCTCCAAATTGTCCTGGTCGATCCGCAGGAATGGCACCGTCAGGTCTTTCGGCACCTCGGCTCCGTCAAGAACCTGCTGAGCGACCCAGAAAGCAAGCGTCGAGACTCCGGGCGCGATCGAGACGGACATCGTCTCGTATCCGTTGGCGTCCTTCTGCTCTTTCCACCAGGTCAGCTCGTCGTGGCGGTTGCCCATGACGATGATTGGCATGTCGCGGCCAGACGCCTTGATCGCCTGTGCAGCGCCATATCCGTCGCCACCTTGGGTCACGATACCAACGATGTCATCAGGCAGTGACGGAAGTATGCCGGCAACAGCTTTTTGCGCGACATCTTGCGCCCAGTTGCCGTGCACCGATCCGACGATCTCGAACTTGCCAGTTTCAGCTACGCCCGCGTGAATGCCCGCGCTGATTTCGTCATCGACGAAAACGCCTGCCAGCCCGCGGATTTCAAGGAGTTTACCGCCATCAGGAAGCTTCTCGGCGAGGTAGAGCACCTCATCCTTGCCCATCTGCTCAAAGTCGACGGCAATTCGCCAGGCGCAAGGTTCGGTCACGATTCCGTCAAAGCTTACGACAGTAACGCCTGCGTCACAGGCCTCCTTGACCGCACCGTTCAGACCCTCCGGAGAGGCGGCATTGATTACGATCGCGTCATAGCCTTGAAGGATCAAGTTCTGGATTTGTGCCGCCTGCTCCGTCACTTGGTTTTCCGCCGTCGTGAACGCGTCAGCCGCAGCGACCACACCACCCGAAACGGCCTCGCTAGTTACCTTTTCCCAGCTTCTCAGCATGGCCTGACGCCAAGAGTTGCCCGCATAATTATTGGATAGGGCAATGCGTTTGCCCGAAGTGTCCGCCAAGGCGGACTGTCCGCACATCACTGCCGCCGTTGCTGCATACAGCGGTAATTTCAATAGAGATTTCATGGTTTTCCTCCCAAAACCGATTCTGCGCAAACGGACATTCGTTCCGCAGCACCAGCTTCCTCTTACAATTATCGAACCGGTTTGAGGTTGATCTTCGTCAACACACCTTTATTCATTTATTGCATAGGGCCGGTCGAAAACCACATGACTAGGCTGTGGCTTTTTGTTCGAGTCGCCAGTGGGAAGAGTTTCGATTTTTCAGGTCCCAACGGTCAAGGGTTTCGTAAACGTCCGCTTCGTGAGCTCCGAGCAGACATCCGGCCGAAAACGTCAGATGACCGCTGTGCGGACGAAGCTGCCTGACGCTGATGCAGCGAAGTTTGGCTGCGCGCTTCGATCAATTAGGTGCTCGGCGCGCGGCAGTGCAGCGCTGATTCCCCAGAGCAGACATTCAGTGCCGTGCAATCGGTCAAGATCCAATCCGGTTGTTCGCTGCATGGGCTATGGACGTCTCACATGCGGACGAAGTGTGAATTCGCTGCGACTGCGCCAAGGACCGCTTTCGGTGCCTGTCAAAAACGGTCGTTTTCGGCAAGTCTACGCTAAACAACCTGAGGCAGAAGTTTGACTGGCTCTGACAGAGCTTGATAAGAGCGCTTTCGGGTCGGCTCCCCATCAGGGCTGATTTGCAGTACCATCGATTTAGGACGTGTTCTTTTGGGAGGCACAGCCATGTCTAGGCGCAAAGAATTTCTTGACGGCTACAATGAAGGCACGCGCGCAATGGACCCTGAGCTCGCGATGCGGTTCGTAACGCCCGACTTCAAATTCTTGGACGGTGCGCTCGACTACGTCGTGACCCGAGAGAACTTTGCAGAATACCTATTGGGCTGGGAACAGCGCATGCAGAGCATCGGGGGCACCGGACGTTACGAGGCTTCTGAAGAACTCTCGCAGGACCTTGGCGATGTACTTCTGAGTTGGGGTTGGTGGAAGTTCGACGGCACGGATATCGAAGGTTCGGCGTTGATCAAAGTCACGGATGAGGGTGTGCTCTTCGAAAAGATTGCATATTATCGAATGCCGTCGACACCATCCTAAACCGTACTCGACTCGCCTCATGCTTGAATTCGATTACGCTATCAGCGTCAAAAACGGTCGTTTCCAGCCTGGACAGGCGATGCAACGCAAAGGTGAGTGCCGATCCGGAATTGGAAACAGGATCACAGACAGACACTCAGACCTAGCCGTTCATCCCGATCACGGGTTGCCTCAAGGTCAGCCCAAACGCCGATACAGTGGGCTTCTTCTTTGGCGCGGGTGATTTGGTGAATACCCCAGGATTCTGCTAAAAGGCTGTGAATACAGTCGATAGTCTGGGAGGGTCCGCATGGCTCAGGAACAGTTGGTCACGGGAGGTTGTTTATGCGGTTCCATCCGGTTTGAGGCCACTGTCGAGCCGTTTCATGTTTGCTACTGTCACTGTGGTATGTGCCGCAGAAATGTTGGTAGCGTGGTAAGCGCGTGGGCCTTCTTTCCTGAGGCAAAGCTGAAGTTCACAAAAGGACATCCGACCTGGTACCAATCGAGCGCGACGGTATCCCGAGGTTTCTGCAACGCCTGCGGGTCGCCAATCGGTTTCAGCAACATGGATTATGAGCACATTTGCATTGCGCACAGTGCTTTGGATAACCAAACAACCTACCCGCCTCAGAAACACTGGTACCTGGAAGACAAGCTACCTTTCTTAGACCTACAGACAGACCTTGGAGAAATCTCCAGCTTGCCAGAAGCTCGGCGACGACAAACGGATTCTTGAGAGTGAACGCTCTGTGTTGGTAACCGGAACTCGTGTTGGCCTATGCATTGAACTGAATGCTCCCGACCGTAGTGACAAGCATCCACAGCCTATACTTGTATTCTGTTGAGAAGTTTGCGCCAAAAACGGTCGTTTTTGCCACCAACCGCTCAAGGATCGAAACTAGTCAAGAATCATCTGCC
>ERZ869936.772-NODE-772-length-27159-cov-47.621901_pt1 | contig 27159 bp, 41 predicted proteins | sample MGYA00520876_ERZ869936 | MGnify/ENA primary metagenome ERZ869936 (study PRJEB32218, sample SAMN09650985) | biofilter metagenome | isolation source: enrty point of leading RO module | place: Saudi Arabia: Thuwal, RO plant located on Red Sea | collected 2016-02-17 ... | reverse complement strand
TTTGAACTGCTTCAATAAGTTTTTCTGTGTTGTCTGCACTATTAACATTAAATTGATTTGTTCTGGTAAGTAACTGACCTGAACCATTGTCATGAATAATTGACTTACTACCATCATGATAAATCTGAAGGTCATCGCTTGTGCCTAGCAAAATCTTGTCATTGTCTGACATATCCAGATTGCCGCCCAGCGTCAGGTTGCCAGAGATGTCACCAGCACCATCAATGTCTAGGCTATCAGCCTGTAACTCGCCTGTGATGTCCACGCCATCGGATTTGGTGGCGATTTTGGCTGCGCTGTCGTAATAAAGGGTTGCCGCACCGTTGGCGACAAAAGTAGCCATATTTTCAGCACTGTTATTGTAGGAAATGTTTATACCAGTGCCATTGGTGTCTATGTATAGATTTCCTGTGCCGTTATCTTCAACCCAACTGTCAGACCCACTATGGTAAATCTGCAAGTCACTGCTAGCACCAAACACAGCCTTGTCGTTGTCGCCGAAGTTTAGGTTCGCAGATGTTGTGCCACCGTCAAAGGTGATTGTGCCTGTGACATCAACACCTGTGGATGTGGTGGCGAGTTTTTCAGAGGGCGTTGAGCCGTGGTACAGCTTCACATCAGCGTTATCAACAACCTTCAGCAACGTGTTGCCAAACTGGTCGCCCAGATTAATCGTGCCAGCACCAGCGACTTGCAGATTCAAATCGCCGTTTGTCGTGACAACATGACTGTCAGTCCCGTCATGAAACACCTGCAAGTCATTGCCAGTACCAAACTGCGCTTTAACATTGTCGCTGAAGGACACGTTGCCAGTAAAAGTTCCACCCGGGAAGGGGTCACCAGATGGGCCGGTTGGACCAGTAGGGCCAGTCGGACCGGGCGGACCCGCTACCGTAGAATCAGCTCCCGCGGGACCCGTAGGGCCGGTCGGACCAGTAGGTCCGGTAGGCCCAGTCGGGCCGGTAGGCCCAACGGTATCTACATCCACTCCAATGTAGCTTGCCATTAGGTTATCTCCAGAATACTCAACACCGTGTCAATACTGTTTGCAGTATCTGACTGAACAACAATGGCATCGGATGCCTCAAGAACAACCTTCTGGTCACCACCCACAACAACAAGACTTGAACCAGTCGGAACGGGTGCATCCTTAACAACAAAAACATTGTCGCCGTCATTGTTTGTCAGCTTTACATCGACAGTTACTTGACTGCCAGTAAGGTTGGCAAGCGTCATTCCAATTACAGTGGTTTCTGTTGAAGAAGGACAGGTATAAATTGTCATATCAGTGTTGGCTAATGTAGAAGAGCCGTCAAATGTTTTAACCTTGAAAGCGTTTGCCATCGTATTATCCTAAAGCAATAGCCAGTGCTACCGCCTCTCCTAGTGGGTCGAAGTAATTATTGCCTTCAGATTGAAGATTGTCTTTGTTGACAATTTTCTCAGCAGGAAGTGTACAGAAAATTGTACGGGTTCCGGCTGTCCAGCTTACAGCGTTGTCACTGTTAGAGCTTTGCAGAATCGTAGTACGAGCGAGTGTCGTGCCAGATGCAGTGTAAGTTCCGATACCAATCTCAAAATCCGTGCCGTCAGTGCAACAGTAGTAAGTGGTGTTGCCGTCACCAATTACGCTGAAAGCCTCAAACGCACCACTCGCGGCACCAGCAAGTGTATATGTGCCAGTGCCAGTGGTGGTCGTTGTTTCTTTGACGCGGTCTTTGAGAACCAGAGCCATTACTTCAACTCAATGCTAAGATTTGTAGCGTTGATACGGAAGATGTCACCAGAAGCAATCGCCTTTGATGCGTCCAACGCACCCACAAACAAAATGTTGCCGCCAGTAGAAGCGTCCGCAATAAACACATGCGTTACTGTGTAGGTTGCAACACCACTAGACGCTGAAAATTCAATGTTGTTTGTGTTGTTGACTGTTTGCTGATCAGTGGAAGATGATGCCAATGTCCAGTTGGCCGCGGTTACCTGCTGACGTGCATAGTTGGCATCCTGCGTGCTTGTGTTTACCTCAGTCAGCGTACCAGCTTCTGCATCCGACACGGCGGTTGCAAGACCAACGTAAATCGAATCACCTGGGCTTGAAAAAGTTCCGGCGTTGTTTTTGAAGATGAAGCTGAGTAGCTTGTTCTCCAAGTAGGTTGTTGCTGCATTACTCGTTGCCATGCCTTACTCCTATGTCCGTGGCCTGTCAGGGAGACCCCTGCGGTATGCGTCACTGTTCTCCCTAGCCTCGGCCAGGTCTTTGATGCGGCTGATCGCCTCGGTAAACTGCTTTTCATACAGTCCGAGAACATCGGCCTCACCCTTCATGTAAATATACGCTTCTACAAGCGATCCGTAAAGCAGGGCATTCGGGGCGTTTTCGCTCAACCACGTTGTACCACTGTCTGCGCCAGCCGTGATTGAAGCTGGACGATAATAGTAATGCAACTCCACGGTGTAGTTGCTGTCCGGTGTCGGAGCAACGATGAAGTTACTGACATCAAAGTATGCGTAGTACTTCGGTGTGCCCGTGGTCGCCGAGTTGGGATTGTACTCTTGAATGAAGTTCACGTCTTTCTGCAACAGAAACTCTTTTGAGCTGCTGTTGGTCAGAGACAAAGAAAAGGAAGCAAGATAGTCGGAGGGAACAGACAAATATGGGTCTGATGCCGTTAAAGCTGATGTAGCGTTTTTCCGGAAAAGTTCAAGATCTACGAGCTTAAAAATACGATCTTCAGCCGCCCTGATAAATACTGGCAGATTTGTAACAAACGAGGTTTCGGTGTTTTCCGAAAAATCTTGGATTGCTGTTTTCAACTGTGCGTAGGTAAAACTCATTTACTTCTCCAAGGTGACTGGCCCGACAGTCGCATTTTCACCACCCCCGCGTCGATTACCCGACGTTGCTGTTCCACTTGACGCCGTAAACGTGTACGAGTCAGAGTCGACCACAGTGATTGAATATCCGCTCGAATTTTCCAGTACAGACTCATCAAATCCATCGAAACTCTCCACCTTCCTAAAACGCACAGTGTCACCAGTTGTGCGACCATGAGACTTTTCTATCACAGTTATGACAGCACTGCCACTAGAGCCAGAAGTAAAAGAGTTGGGAATCAACATCCTTGCAACTGCAACCTCGGTGCGTTGGTCTGGACGCGGGTTATGCAAAGCTTGAGGGTCGGGACCAACCTTGGGAGCTTTGAGCTGCGGATGCTTTTCTTCAAACTCATCAGGACCAACACGAAAACCAGTCCATTCTTCCCGAAGCTCGGATAACCTGTACCGGAACCCCGATCGATCAGAGAAGCCCCAAGATTTTTTTCCTGAAGCATACCTAGCCATGTTAGTTCACCCTTAGGTACTGCATGCTCGGTTGAAGTTTCAGAGCAACACGATCTTCATCTTCATCCGCCGCACGCTGGAACTCTTCCTCGTAAACCGTTTTCAAAAGCTGAACCCGCTCCGGAGCTTTTTTCAAAGCGATATAATACGCTAGGCCAGCAACAATGCACGGGAGGAAACGGAAGGGAGCATCTGTCGTGTTGACCAGCGCATCAGCGTCCTCGATACGCTGCACAAAATAATACACAAGAGTGTCGGTGGAGTTTTCAGGGACAGGCCAAAGTGTGACTTCTGGAGTCGTTTGACGATTGTAAAAGTACTGGCTGGGACGACCCTGTGTAGTTTTGTTGGGGATGTTCAGGTACTCACTGCGTGACATCCGATCAAGCTCAAAGTCTGTGCCACTGCGCCGTACCACAACTTCCAACAGATCTGTGTAGGATGCATCAAAGGCGTATGTGGCTGTGCCTTGAGTCAACGACTGAGTGGCCTGCTTGACAGTCCACAGGTTTAGGCCGCGGTTAGCCCACTCCGCAAACATCAGATTCAAAGACCGACGAGCAGTACGAGCATCGTATCCGGTGCGAACCTCTAGTCCGCACCGTTCGTATGCTTCTTCGATGATCTCCGCTACATCGAGATCAAAATCGCGAGAACCTGAAGTAGCCATGTTACTTCATCTTCTTGTGTGTGCCACCGTAACCTTTTTTGACAACACCGCGACCCATCAAAATATCTTTTTGAGTGATCTTGCCATCGCCACTAAGATCAGGAAAGTTACCACCACCCATTTTGAAACGAGTGCGGCTGGGCTTCTTGCCTCTAGTCGGCATAACCATCGCGCCTGCGGCGGCTTTTCTCGGAGAACAATGCATTACTTTTTCTTCCTTCTCAAAGGTTTGACTCGTCTTGGCTTACCAGCAGGTTGGCCAAGCTTTGCCTTCTGCCGTATTCTACTACGCTTCTCGGTTTTTGTCATCTCTGACGAAGTTTTGGGAGTCTTGCTGCTTACCCGCTTACTCGGGCGGCAATACGGCGTGCCGCGCTTTTCTCCCTTTTTTCGACCGCACGGCTTACCAGTGCGAACATCAACCCATTCTTCTTTGAACCAACGCTTCAGAGCCGCGCCTTTTTTGGTTTTACGAACGGCCATCAGGACTGCTCCACTGCACCCTTTGTGCGTTTGCGGCGACCATTCATTACACAGCCACACCCGCGTGCCACTGCGGTGTTCTTGACGGCTTTGCCTCTAAAAGCACGAACAGGTTTTTGCTCGTGAACGCCACCCTTTGCTTTGCTGGTGCTGTTGCCCCAGTTTGCGGCTCCAACTTTACGGCACTTGGCGATAGCGCCACTTGCATACGCCGACGGGAAGACCTTGTACCGTGCCTTCACTTTTCTATAACATGCGTCCTTTGGCATTTTTCTTCCGCTTTCCGGCGCAGTGCGCCTTTTCACTAAAACCTCGAGGCTTCTTGCAGTTTACAGAAGCCTTTCGAGCCTTACTCCACTTTTTCTTCCGCGGCGGCTTTGATACCTGTTGCCGCATAGAAGCTCGCGAGATTGTCATTAGTTTTGTCCTTCAAAAAATCCTGCCACAAAACAGTCAGCATTTTGTGGTTCTCATCAACCTTTACCTTGACTACAGCAGTGTCCGTTTTCAACTCAACGATAGACATGCCAACCCAGCCTATAAAGGCAAGGATAAGACCTGAAACAATCGTGTTAAGGTTCAACATTTCCATCTCCGCCGTGCTGCGCAAATACGCTTCTTTGGTGTTTTTGCACAACTGATGTTGTGTTTTTTCATCTGGCCTGCTGACCGTGCACAGTACGACTTCTTACGTTTGCCGCCCTGTGGTTGCGGAGCTTTTAAGTTGGATCCGGTCGCTCTATTATACTTTGCGCGACCTTTGGCAGTCAATCCGGCACCGCGAGACGCTGGCAACTTCTCGCCGCGTTTCACTGACAAACTAACAGATTTTTTCTTTTTAGCCGCCATTACAACCTCGAATCATTTTTAATATACACAATATCCATGGCTGCGGATATGTTTACATTTGCATTAGCAGTGGAAATGCAACGAAACTCAATATCGGTTTTTTCTTCAAACTCGAGAGGGATAGAATATTCTTGATGGTGAGTGCCACTAGACATCACAAACTTGTCCTTGACCTGAAAAACCTCACCAAACGGACGGGCAAGAAAACGTACATTGGCAACTTTGTTGTTTTGAATAGTTGCAACAGTAATATCTGCCTGAAGCACATACGCTGTGTATCCAGCAGGGACAGTCCACAAAGCCATCAGCGTTTGACCATCCTCCGGTTTGATGGACAAGTATTTGGCAGCAGGAACACCGTTTGTTACTGTGCCAGTGCCAACATAAATTGTACCTGTTGCCACTTCATTGTCCCCTGCCGAACGAACAATACCGCGATTTATACGAAGATAAGAATTAGTTGTGGTTACAGTGCTTGTTCCATCAAGAAGAACGATTTCTGAAATCTCGTCATAGTTAGCATCAAGACCAAATAACTCAACAGTTCTTGCACCATTGCCTTCATTGGCTGTGTCCTCATCCGAGGAGCTGGAGACAGTCATTTGAGTGGCACCAACAGGATAAAAGTATAAACCGCCCTCTGCCCACACGGTTTCTACAGCGTCATTAACATCACCGTTGAAACCAAACTTAAAGATTGAATTATGACCGGGGATCTGCCCACGAGCAACCTGTAGCTCGAATGGCTCTGAGGTTCCAACCTGAGTTATAGATCGTATCTCGTGGACAGACATTGTCTTAGCCAAAGAAAGCTGTGATTGAAGTAACAGCCGTCAAAGTAACATGACAGCCATCATCAAACAGGATGCCTTGGTCTGGAATCGTGATCTGTGTGTCGTCGCTTGTTGACAACGCCACATCAAGAAGAGTGGTTCCAGAAGCACCGCCACTTTTGAAAACAAGCTGTGGGTTACCAGAACCCGCCGTCTTCACAATGAAGCCTTTCAGCCGAGTCCTTCCACCGATGAGAGAACCCGTGGCAGTGGCTTTTTTTGAAGTGATAGGTCCCGTAGACATTACAGCCTCCTATTACTGATCAGCGAAAGTCGGTGCGGTAATCGCAGTGATGGTTCCGAAGATCTGATAGTTGGTCGAATCAAGCCCCATGATTGTGATGTCAAAAGCATCTGGAACATTGATTTGAAGCTTGCTGTTTGAGTTTCCGTCTGGGAAAACCGCAGCTACTTCAGCACCAGTGCCATCTTCGTCAAGGAAAGTAATGTTGCCTTTGAAGAAGTTGGAGTTGCCCGGAGTCTGAATAATCGCGTCAGTTGCATCACTCGCACCGCCTGAGTAAACGAAACGATATGAAACACCTGCTTCCGGTGCCGGAAGTGTGTATGTGCGGTCAGCACTATTGTCACCGATGAAATTAATCCGACCGGCATTTGCTGCTTTGGTCAGTGTGGTATCTGCATCACCGAGAGTGACGGCAGAGACCTGAAAACCGGCGTTTGAAATCACCGGACCTGAAAAGGTTGTGTTAGCCATTTTTATCTCCTGTCGTGGCTAGTGTCAGCCGCACCATGCGGCTGTCAGGGATATGCTACTATACAATAAAAAAGGGCGGGTGAATACCCGCCCTTCTCATGAGGTGATTTATATTAGGCCGCGCCTGGCGAACCGAACACACAGCGAGGATCGCTGAAGCCGAAGCTGTAACGCTCACGAGCCTTGAACCGCATGTTGCCGGTGTCGAAATCCGGATCCATGTTTGTGGCCAGAGGCATACGCTCGAAGTGCTTGAAGCCATTAGGTGCGTCAGTCTTGATGAAGAACGCATCGGTGTCGGTCAGGTAGTCGTTGACTACATAACCTTCAGGCAGCATGCCCGAGCTTTTGATGGCGTTGACATCGTTGTCAGCAGTACCAACGCGAAGGTTGGATACCAGCAGACGCTCTGCAACGAACTGGAGCTGACGAGGAACGATCAGCTTCATGCCGCGAAGAGCAATAACGAGGCCACGCTCGTCAACGAAACCAGCGATGTTGATCAGAGCGTCTTCCAGAGAAGTTTCGTTCAGATCAGCGGCTGTTGAAGGTTCGTTGGCAAACGTACCACCAGAGGTCAGCGGGTGCGAAGCGTCACACAGAGCAACACCGTCACCACCAGCATTTGCGCCAGCGGAGAATGCGTTGTTCAGGATAGCTGCGGCCTTAACCTGCTTGGTGTGAGCCATAGAACGAGCGAGGGCGCGGGTATAGCGGGAAGCGAGGCGGTCGTAGAGGTTGTCCTCGACAGCTTCTTCCGTGATGCTAAAGCCCATGGCAACGGTCTCGTGGTTATACCGTGAGGTATATGCCTCTTGAGCGTCGTCATAGGAGATACCCTGACCTTCATTTTTTACAGGAGCGGCACCGAAACCGGACAGCATCACCTCTTCTTCAAAGGCACGATCAGATGCCTCTGTGTCGAAGATTTCAGCGTGCTGACCTTCGTAGCGGTTGTACTCCATGCCGAAAAGAGCGTTGAGACCAGGCTCAAGCTCTTTCGCGAGTTGTGCGCGAGAAATAGCCATTACTCAGTCTCCTTTACGCTACAGTCGCTTCAGCAGAACCTGCCAGAAGCGCATGGTTGTTGAACATAACGATCAGAGGAATACCGGCAGCTGTGAAGTCTGCGTTCTCCGGATCATCCATAATGCCCACAATCTTGAGAGGGTGGGACAGATCGGAAGCATCCACAGTGGAGACATCGAGCTGTGCGGCAGAAACACCTGTCGTTGTGCTACCGTCCTGTGCACCTTTACCAGACTCAGCAGAGAACTCTGCGCCTTCGAAGATGGTGGCGATAGCACCGGCTTTGTTGGTCAGAGAGCCATCCGAACAAATTACAAAGCGCTGCATCGGGTTGTCGTACACATGACCAATGATGTCAAAGTTTGTGTCCGCACCTGAACCAGGCCAGTAGTTTGAGAATACTTTCTTACCAGTTGTGGAAGAGACATATTCACAGCCAGCAAATACGCCTACGAATTTCAGAGTGTCGCCGGAAGCAGAGCTAGAACGAGCGATTTCACCGCCGTTAGTTGCAATTACCGGAGAACCTTGAAAGATCGCAGATGCAGAGCTGTCAATGAAGTATGCGTTGGTACCTTGAGTAGCGGGAGTGCTACCTGCGGTGTTGATCGGCTTCATACCGAAGCCAACATTGGCATTTGCCATTGCTTACTCCTTACAAGCTACGGGGACTATTTTTCGCCCCCAAATGATACACGACTTTGCCTATCGTTAAACATAGGCATCGAGGGATGCTGTTCCCTCAAAAGGTTGTCATCCACGGCACGCATTTGATTGCGGGTCTGCTCCCGATAATATTCAGTTCTCTCGTCGACCGTTTCTTCAGGGATACGGCAAAGCATCAAACCGCCTACACCAATAACCCCTGCATGTTTACCATCTTCAATAATCGGAAACCTGTCAGCAAGTTCTGGATACTCATCAGCTCGGACGGGTTCGTAACCTTCTCGAAGACGAGCGGCGACATTTGTTTTGTCGTCCTCACCTCGAATCGATGTTCGAATCCACCGATGCTTGTAACCAGCAGGTGCTTCGGGTGCCTCCAGCTTTGAAGGTGGTGCCCAAGGCTTGCGCCGTTGGGTGTTTGCGCGACTTTTAGTTTCGCGAGGTGTTCTATCAGCCATATCTCTACTCCTTGACATACTTGGCGTATTCTTCGAGCGGAACATTCAACCGCTTGGCAATCGCAATCTGCGAAGGAGTCAGTTTGACTGTTCTGCGCCCCTTTGGTGACGACGACTTGGAAGCCGTGGACTCAGCAGAAGCGACTCTGGGTCCTGGGTCTCGGGCTTGTTCCTTTGCAAACTTGTGCGGGAACTCAGTCCGAATCCTATTGTCGATCTCAGTATAATATTCATCGGAGGTCGGGTCAAACCCTTCTTCCTCCACCAACTGACGATGAATCCCAAACGCGGCATACGTCATGGTCTGATCTTGACCAAACCAATCGTTTTGCCGTGCCCAGCTCTCCGCCTTTGGATCAGGTTGCGCTGGCTGTTGCGCTACTGGAGCCGACTGTTGAACAGGAGCTTCAGCAGGAACCTCACGCTCAGTGCGGCTCTTAGCCTCTTCGTATCGGCTTTTTTCAAGAGCCAGACGACTTATCTTTTCTTGAGCTTCAAACATCTTGTCCGCATCGCCCTCGTCGTAAGCCTTGCGGTACTCTTCCTTCGCCGCAACTGCCTGCGACTCAAGACGGCTACCAAACTCACCGACATAGGACTGATCCAAGCGTTCGAGACGTTGCTTCAGCTCATCATTTTGTTTTTTGACGGCTTCCGCAAACTCTAGGGCAGCGTGCCGCTGACGTTCTTCCTCACGGAAACGATTTGTAAGTTTGCTGATCCGCCGCTGTACAGACTCAGAATAGTTTTCAAGTTCTTCGTCTTTGGTCGCTTCGGCATTTTCTTCAGGAGCTTCCGCCTGCTGTTCAGGCTCTTGCTCGTCCACAGGACCGGGCAGTTCTACCTCGATCTCTTCCTTCAAAGCTTCTTGCTGCATACCCATCTCCTATTGGTATGTTTTAATATCGTCGGGATCGACGATAGTGGCGATGACCTCGTCATCGTTAATGATACGGACTTCTCCGCCTTCAATTTGGAAACGAGATCCAGCGTATCTGCCGATACAAACCCAATCCCCCTCCTTGCACCACGGCTCACCACCACCGAACTTGTCTGGATCTTGGTACGCCAACGGCCCAACCTTGAGAACATACGCTACAACTGTTGCACGCACTTCACGTTCTCGAGCTTGATCTGGTATGTAAACACCGCTGTCAGTTTTATCCTTGCCCATGTAAGGCATGACAAGAACCCGCCAACCTGTTGGCTGGGGGACTCGGTCTTTCAAAGATTTTTCTGCTGCGGCTTTTTCAGCGGCTTCTTTTGCTTGCCGCTGTTCGAGGATGTATTCAGGTACGATCAAAGTCGTCATCACTGTCCTTTTTTAGCAGGGAGTCCATCTCATCCAATGCGTAGGAAAGCCCCTGAATCTCTCCCACCATGGCACGGTATCGCTCCATGTCAGCAGCTTCTCCGCTACTGAGTGAGATGCTAATATCTTCTATGCGGGTTTTCAAGGATTTTCTGTACCTTGAAACAAAAGTAACTGCGTCCATTACTCTGGCATATCGGCCATCGGACCGCCCTCGACATGCAAGGCACAAGAGTTTTCAGCAGAGCACATAAACTTCAACGACTGACAGTAGCCAACCTCGCCGCTGTCGTCTTTCATGCACTGTTGCATTTCAGGCGAAATATTAAACGCGGCACAAGTACCACAGGATTGGTCGGGATTGATCGCCGGACCATATTGATGATCCTTGATAGCGTAGCGCTTGTTTTCCTCGTTGGTCTCAACGTCTTGCGTGGCAACGGGGCACATAAACCCTCCATCCATGTCTGAGACCTTGTCAACCGGAGTTCCGTCTTGGATTGCTTTGGAAAGATCCATGCCGTCGGGGACGAGTTTAATTTCAATTTTCATCGTGGAGCCTGCCCTGAGAGAAGTTCGCTCGGAAGAAGACCATAGTTGAGGTACTTGGGATCAATCCCGAACATCTGTGTAAAGTAATTTCCGCCGCGCTGCAATCTGAAACTAGGATCTTCGACAACAGGAGCTTGAGCCTGCTCTAGTGCTTGTGTCTGTGGCAGGATAGGCGTGGATAGCGGTGTGCCGTCGCCTCTCTGTGCAAGTCGGTCATCCACAGCCAGTTGTGCTTTTTTACCCAGCGCAGTCATGACACCAGAGCCAACAGCGTCAGCCATCTCTTGTAGCGAGTTGTAGCCCATACCGGAGAAGGTAAAGTTACCAATCTCGTTCATGTCAATCGTACCCTTGCCCAAGTCGACAGAAAGACCGCCTGTTTCTGTGTCAACTGTTGTTTGAGGTAAAGACCCCAAAGCCAACACTTGTGCTCTGGCGGCATCTGGGTTGAAAAGAGTTCTGCCTATTGAACCGATCCCTTGAGAAAGCATAGACAACGGCGCCGCATCAGCAAGACGCTGAGTAAAACGGAACGGTGCTTGAGCGGCCTCAATCGAAGGCTGCATTGTTGAAACATACTCTTGGAACATTGCAGGAGCAGGATCCATGTAAGGTGCTTGTTCCGCCACAACACCAGCCTGAGAGTCACCCGGGGCACGCGACTGACCACCTGTGAAACCACGTTCACCAAAGCCTGGGTCTAACCCACGCTCTTGTCTAGCTCTTTCTGCCGCGTCTCTGCCAAACATCAGAAGGTTCCGCTAAACTTAGTACCTTTGATGGCCTTACCACCACCACGACAAGCCATACCAGTCCGGTACATACCGGTTGCGGCTTTTACAATCTTGCGAGGGTTTCTACCCTTGGACTCTTTTTCATCGTCCCGATATCGGCCAGTGCCCATCATACGCTCATCTCGCTCGATCTGCCGGAGTTCTTCTTCCGTAAAAGCACGACCACCCCGTCCCTCTGTATTCATTGGATGGGTAGGATCAAGCTCTGGAATACGAGGTTTGCGCGGTGGAGCTTCTGGCATCCCGCCTTTTTCGTAACCCTTCATTTTGTTCATGTTTCTCTCCAATGCCATAGAGCCGCCGTCTCTTCGACTACGACCTTTTGCAACCAAACGCTTGGCCTCATTATATGAGATGCCCATGTCATCGGCAAACTGTTTTATACGAGGACGTGCCATACTACTTCCTTATCTTGCTAATACCGCGAATCCCAAACGATGCGCCGATAGATGCATACATCGCCCACTGGAACCACTCTGGTGTTTGATCGAGCGCCGCAAACCCGTCATTAACATACGGCTGTAGTGGTGGAATAAAGCACATTGCAATGATGACAATGAACAAAATAGTCCATGCTTCATCCTTCCAACTATCCTTACTAGACTCGGCCATGATCTTTTCCCACCCAGCTTCGTGAGTGGCGGCAACCTTCATCACTTCGGCCTCGGCCTCGGCCTTTGCAACCTTAACTCTACTCTTTGCACGCTTTTCTTCTGCACGAGACTCCATCCAAGAGCCTGCTAAATTACTTATCGCTGGTATCAGTGCTTGAAGCATCTTGTTTCTCCTTTGATCGTTTGAGAAAAAGACAGTGCGGCAAAACAGATGTTGTGCATTTTTTACAATCTGGATTAGCGGCTTTCATGCCCTCGTAATTTGGAAACTTGCCATCCTTCTTTTCCCATATCTTCTGCCAAGTAAGATCGCAATCCTTACAATGATAATGTCCTAACAACTTCATTACATACCTTCCGCACCTACAGCAAAGTAGAGTATCATGAGAAAGACCGCCAAACCAAGCACGCAAAACGCACCAACCGCTAACACCTCAAGCAACCTCTGCATGTTTTCTTCGCGTTGCTCTTCAGCGGCGGCTCTGTCTTTTCTGGCTTGTACCTGAAACCTTACCCAGTCATCGTAAAGCCCAGGACGACCATATAAGCGCATTGCGCTCTCCAACTCGGCTTTCTTGCGCTTGATCTCCTCAAGAGCCATAAACTCCTCAAGATCACTGCCGTCACCACCACCGCCAACCTTAAACCAGAAACTGTTTTTCTTCTTGAAGCCTTTATTGCGTAGCTTGTCTTCTGCCTCGACAAGAGAGCCAATAGCTTTGCCAGCAGACATGAGGTCTTTACCGTTCTGCACAGTCTGCTTCAGAATTTGAAACGCTGCGTTTGCTGCTGCTAATTCCGCAAGCATTAGAACACCTCTACAATATTGGGGTCTACAGACACGGGAACACAGTACAGCGTGGCTCTGTCGCGCCTGTCCATCAAATCAGAGTATCTATAGTTTCCAAACCTCTTCGCCAACTCCTTGGCAAAAAAGTTACACTCTGTCACAGAGTAAAAGCGAAGATTTGTTTCCACGGGACGCCTATCCTCTCCGCCACCAAGATACATGACAAGCAAAAACACAGTAACCATGAGCACCTAGCCCTGCTTGTTTTCATTCCCCATCCATATTGCAAAGGATCCTGTCATGGCTCCCATTACAACAGACACAAAACCGCTTTGCTCAATCGTTGGATTGGGCAAGCTCATGTACCACTCTACGCAACGCCAGCTCATGACTGTCATTGCCACCATCATAACTCGAGGCAGTATCTTCCACTTGAAAAACTGCTCTGCACTCATCTACCTTGACCCTTTTGTGCTGCGGCCATGTTAATACGATAGATGTTTACGTCCGCTCGATCCTCTGCAATTTCCTTCTGAAGCTGTTGACGCTGTTGCGCCAGCTCATACGCCTGCTGAAGTCGAGCCTGATCGATTTGGAAGTCCATCTGATCGTTCATCATCTTCCGCTGAATCTCTGCCGTGTCGTTGTTCAGTTCCTGCTGACGGATCTGAACGAGCGGGTCAGGCTGTTGTGCTGGTGTCAGCATCGGCATAACCTGCTTCATAATCTCACCAGTTTGCTGAGCTACAGCAGACTCTACAAAATCAGGAGAGATCTGCGGCACTGGCTCACCTGCCGCCTGCGCCTGTTGCATCGCATTCTCGAAGAAGGCCGCAACCTGATCTCTTGCCAGCATAGAAATGTGCTCCTGAACGTGTGACTGGAGCAACAACATCGCCTGTGGATTGCTCATGATCGCAGGTGACTGCAAGAACATGGCGTGCACCATGATGTGTGACTCGTGATCCTGCTGTGCAAATGCCTGAACAGGTGCGCCTTTCATAACTGTGGCGTTCTCTGTAGCCGGATCAACAGGTGCCGGAGGCTGTGGAGGCGGCAAAATCTGATCAATATCCTTGACATCCAGCGCATCATACATGCGGCGGTACGCTTCATACTGATTATGCAGAGTTGGAGCGGCCTGTGCCAACTGCAACTGCGTCTGCGCCAAAGACAAACGCTGCGACATCGAGAAGATCGACGGGTCACTGACAGGCAAAATGTCGATGCGACCGTCAAAGTCCTGCGCCATAATCTCAGCAGGCACGTTTGCTCCCACATAATATGGATACGGCATAGGATTATCTGCAAAGATCTCGGCAAGCAGGCGGAACTCTTGCTTCTGAGCGTAATGAAGCCGCTTGTGAATGCTTGAAATGATCTTCGAGCCTTGCTCAAGCAGTGCAACCGTAGTTCCAACAGGTGCTTGTGAGTTGACATCTGCAATTTTTGCGTCAGCAACCTGTGCAAAACGACGACCGGAGTCGACAATCACGCCCAAAAGTTGTGCCAAAGTGCCCGACGGCTCTTTGTATGGGAGCGGCATCAGAGCATTGCGGAGATCCCCACCAGGTGCGTCAATATCACGGAACTCGCCTGGGGCAAGCGGCTCATCGTCGTTACGAATCCGAACACCTCTGGCTTTGAAACCTGCCGGAAGGTTCGAAAGAGTACCTGCGTCAATCAGTTGCCGTAGCAGAGATGTAGCTGCTCGTGACAGACCGCCAATCGTATGGAGAAGACCAAAACCGTAAAAACCCAGACCAGGTAAAAACTTGTAATGAACAAAATACTGGCGCTTACGACGAATAGGATCTGACTCACGGTAGTTCCTAACAATCGACAGAACTTTGCCTGAAGCCTCGTCCAGAGTAACAATATACGGAAGCTTAATGCCCGTCGGCTCCCCGTTAGCCCCCATGTCCTCAAATCCTTCCAGATCGAGGTCAACGTGAACTTCAAGCAACGTATATACATCGTCACCATAAGAGGGCGACAGCCCAGCAAGCTCATCAGCCTTTTCACGAATCGGCCCATCAGTATCATCCTCATGACGTGGCTGAAGATCGATATCACGGTATATACCAGCAATCTGCATCTTCCGCAGATCGTTTTCTGACATCCGAACAACGTGCGTCACGCGATCAGCCGTTGCCATGTCGGAGGCAGTGTACGGAACTACCAAATCATCAGCAGGCACAAACTTACTAACAGCCCTCTGCTTGGCTCCGTCAAGATAAACCTTTTTGAAAGTCGAGCCAGACAGCGGCAGATAGAACAGCATCTGATCCATGTCCGGATCATACTCTTCCATGATCTCCGTCAACTGGTAGTTCATGAAGTCCTTGACCCGCTGAGCCTGATCCTCAAGCTGACGGTTGGACGCACCAATGATCGAAGTCTTTACAGGACCACCAGCAGGCAACAACTCCTTGTACGCCTGTGCCTGAAACTGCGTTACCGCTTCACTCAACAGTGGATGATGAACACCACTCGCACCAGCAAACGGCTCATGCCGCTCTTCATAGTTGATGCCCAAAAGTGTCAGACCCTTGGCAATCGCCTCCGCCCACTCAGAGCGAGAATCCAAATCATCCTCGTAGAAGCCACGAAGCTCCGAGGACAAAGAACCAAGGATCGAGTCATCCAATACTTCTGCCAAGTTGGCATTGTGATCGTACATCGGAGCTTCGACCTCGATCATTTGTTCTTCGGTCATAAGCTCAATGCCTTCAGGTAACTCATCCATCATAGGGAGTTCAACCTGCATAGCCTCTGGCATCAGTTCATCAGAGCCGCCTGCTCCCATACCAGAATCAACTAAACGAGGGGGAAGTGCCATGTATATCTCCTAACCTCAAGAATATAGCCTAAACAGCTCACCAATGCCAGCACGCACATGTCCGCCCTTGGCGTAGCCTCTTGGGACAACATTTCGTGAGGATGCTTCTCCGCGGGACGAAGGCGAAGGAAGATCTACAACAGTAACCGGATACCTGCCCCTAAAATCCTGACCGCCGAAGTCATCGAATTCAGCCGAATCAATCTTTCGTGTGCCCACAGCATCTCCATACTGCGTCTGCAACTCCTTGATCACCTTGTCCCGAACATCCTTGTACGACAGCTTATATGCGTCTGCTTGATCCGCTCCAACACGAAGACTCGCAACATCTCGGTAGTCAGGGAAGACAACCGAGCTATACCCTTCTCGCATCGCTCGAGCAACGATGTCTCGATAGAGATACGCGGACATTGATGCTTGATCCGCGAACGGGGGAACAGAAAGTAATCCTCCAGGGGATCTTGCCGAAGCTAGTATACGCCTTATTGCTGGATCTATGCTCGTCATTACAGTCGCATCAGCTCCTCTTGGATCTATGCCCGCATTTTTGAAAGCGGCATCCACGTCGAGTTTGATCGCTTCATCAAGAGAACGTTTCTCTTCGCCAGCGCGGACTTGATTTTTAGTGGCTTTAGCATACAACACCAGTTCATTGAGAATCGCCCGTAGATCACGCTTTGCACCTGAATCCCGACGTAAAGCTTCCAGAGTCAAGGCTGCTAGTTCGCCTGCCTGCTCAAAGGAAGTAGCAGTAGCGCTGGGGGGCGTAGTAGTTTCCATCCTCTGTGTAAAATTATACTGAAGGTCATTGATTAGTTTCTCTGCCGGATGCGGAACTTGAACACCCTCATCACCAAGGATCAGAACGTCATCAGGGTTATTTGGGTCTGCGTAGACAGTCATCTCGGGCAGTCTGCTTGCGTTTGGATCGATTAAAGAGTCAATAGCTCTTTCAATGTTTTGATCCGAAAACACCTCTTCTATTTTTGCGGGGTTCAAATCATCAATCAAAAGATTTGTGTCTCCCAGTTCGCGGTTCGGAGATGCCAACAGGCCCGTAAGAGCAGGGTTGGTCGTCATATCCCTGAAAAAAGATCTGTTCTCATAGAACAAAGTGTTCGTTAGTTTTTTATCAAGGGCACGTTCGCGCTCACCAAGTGCAATCTGCCGCTTGCCAATCTCAAACTTTTCCGCAGCCGCTTCCGCAGGTGTGAACCTTTCGGGGAACCTATTGATGTCCTCAAGCATCCCGTCCAATGCATCCCTGTCGTACTCAATCGATCGGGTATCCGCGAGAGCCGGACCTCCAGCGCCAAACCTATTCGGATTTGTGGTCAAGTCTGCCCAACTTCTCTCAGCCTGCCGCCTATCCCTTTGTGCGGCAAAAAAGCGATCTTCTACGGCCTTTCGCTCGTCGGCCTTAATCTCAGCTTTCTTGAACGCAGGCTGTGTATAAACAGTCTGAAGTTTTTTAACTGCTTGATTATAGGCGTTTGGATCAACAAACCGAGCGAGATCTGGCGATCTTATATTCAATTCCTCTAACTCAGCTTTTTCATCATCCGAAAGCCTGCCCTTTTTACTGAGCACATCTTTTCTTTTTGCATCTCGGTACGCCTTCTCAATGTCAGACTGAACCTCTTCCACAAAAAGACCCAAACTCGATCGACCATCCACATCAGCATCAGGAATAGATACATCCACTACTCGAGCATGGGCAAAGTTACCGTCCACCTCTCCATAGTGGGTATACGGACCCACATCAGCATAGTTAGGTATATTGGCATCGGCGTAAATGATTTCCCTGTACTCGTTTTCAATTCTAGGAAAATCAATCAGTCTTTGATCACCCTTGTGCAATACCACGTCATAACCATAATCCGCTGCGCGGTAGTCATCCGCATCAATGGTCTCAAGAAAGTTTCCGTCATTGTCGTAAATTTCAAACGTGTCCTGATCACTCCGAACCTGAGTGACAATCTGCGGAGCCTTCTGATTGTACTCCTCCAAAACCTCTGTCGGAGAAATCTTCGTGTTCTTGTTGTCAGCCAAGAACGAAGCTAAACCAGACCGCTCCAACTCCGCGTCAGTGACAGAAGGCAAACGCTTCAAACGCTTCAAATACTGCGTGCCCGTCAAACCCTTCCGACCCGCACCCAACTGATCCGACGCATTCACCAAAGCATTCACAATCGGGGAATACGCATCAGACCTAGTCGCCAACTGCAACATCCCTGCGCCGCCACCCTGAACCCGATCCGACATCGCCTTGAACGGAGGATTCACACCAAAAGTACCAAGGCCCCCGGGCCGAGTACCCTTGGGCGTCAACCCAGTAGTGCGATTCTTACCTGTCTCAGGCAAGGGCATAGGACCGCGGTCCGAGAACGGAATGTCCGGAAGCAACCCTTCAGGAACCTCAGGAGATTCCATAACCTCACCAGCACCTCGGGTCTCGATCCCCGAACCTCGGAGTTTCATCGCACGACCAACAATCGGAGCAATCCCCTGATACGCCTTTTCAAGAACCGCACCACCCGCGGCACCCAAACCTGCGCCAATGACAGCCTCTTTCGCACGACCCTCAACACCCTCGCCTATACCCAGACCATACAGCGCACCTTCAGCCGCACCTATCTTCGCCGCACCTCGGACACCGGAACGAAGAGCAAGACCTGCAAGACCAGCCGCCGACGGAATGGCTCCCGCAAACTCAGCGCCAAAAGCAGAAATTGGGTTGGTTTCTCGGAACTGCTCCAGATCAGCTCGGATCTCGGCAACCGCTTCTTCATAGGTTTCATCACCGAGAGCACGAATCGCGGCTTCAGCCTCATCAGCAAAACCAAAAGTCAAACCCTGTGCCGCACTGCGACCAAGGCCACGAAGATAATCAGAGTAGGTTTCAGCCATCAGTCAAAAAATCCCAGCAAGCGTTCCATGATTGTCGCATCTCGTTGCTCAACCCTAGAAGGAACTCCTCGATCCATCAGAGCCTCAGAAGCAAGCCTGTCTGATTCTTCAAGCAGATTCTCTGCGTAACTTGAAGGTCTACGATATGCTCTTTTTTGATCCTGTGTGGCGGCTCCACCAGTCTCGGCTGCTCTGCCTTGCATTATATCCATAAGATATTCCTCCGATGAAAGAGAAACATCCTTCAGGGCACCCCGTCGTTGAATCTCCCTCATGCCAACATGAGCAAGCTCTTCCATCAAGGTATTTAAGTCCATACCCCTCCCCCGCTCATCATCACCTGTGTCATAGTAAACAGTAGTGCCTTTCTCTGGGGGCAACAGACCCATAATTCCCTGCTTTCTTAACACATGCTCTGTATAAGGATCCCTTGAAGGGGAGAAGAAAGTATCCGTGTCAGCAAACCTAAAACCAGTGTCAGTGTCTTTGGGAGTGTTGTAGTTTTTAGATGGCAGCATTACGCCATAATAACTTTTTGTAATACCGTATTTATCAAAGCCCTTTGGGCCACCCACAATACCGGCAACCATCTCACCGCCCGGACCCTCACCAACCTTCTCACCACGGGTGATAATGTCGTAGCCCAAACGAGCAAGTGGATTTTTTGCAAGGTATGGCTCAAGTTCGGCACGGAGTTCAAGGTTGCCGAGCATTGCTCCCATCTTGCGATTTTGTAGTCTGGGTGGAAGGGGAGGTGCTTTTATATTCTCAGCCATTACGCCAGCCTCGTGGGTTTGCGCTTTTCAGGCAACATCAACTTTGAAAACCGATTAGGAACAAGCCGAATCTTGGGCTTAGTAGTAGTTCCTTTTACGCGATGGGAGCCAGTCTTCAAGTTCTTCACCCTGCAAGCTTATAAAACCGCCCTGACGAAACCGCATCAAGGCCATGGTCATACTATCACAAAAGTCATCGTGGTCGCCATTTGGAAATGAAGCTACCTCTTCAATTACATCCTCGGCAAACCGTTGCCCAGCAGGATACCAAACTTTTCCCGATTCGAAAATGGGGGACACCATATGCATACGGGTGGTCTTATCCAAGTTACCCCCTTTACGCCGCCCCGGGGAGAACGTAATCACAGGGAGGTTCAGTAACCTCATCTCGTCAGCCAACGGCTGACCCGAAGCCTTGGCTTCGATGAGCATCATGTCAGGTTCCCAATACTCGTTTTCTTCAATGGCCTTCTGCTTCAACTCAGGAAAGTTCCACCGCCCCTTCTTCGCATCCAACATAATCAAGTGCTGCTCACCGTTCTTCTTGGGTTCAAACACACCCCAAGTGGTGATAGCAGAGAAGTCAGCAGTCTCTTTCTTGCTATACGCGGTATCGTAGCTCTGAATCACATACTGCAAGTTTGGAACATCTTCGTGCTCCCATTCCTGCCACCAGTCGCGTTTGATCATCGCCACTTCGTCAGAAACAGGATTTTGTTGCCACTGGGCATTCCACTTCCCTGGTGACAGCGACGCTTTTACTTTCAGTAATTCTTCTTTTTGCCAAAATTCAGGCCAGAGTGGTTCCCCCGAAGGCATGATGGCAGGGAACTCTACCACCTCCCACTGGTCAGCCATAAGGTCAGTGGCTTGGTTTTGCAGTAACCTGCCCGTCAGATCTTTCTTCGACCATCTTGTCTGAACGATAATGATCGATCCCCCTGGCTGAAGACGCTGACGAGGACCAGACGTGTACCACTCGTAAGTGTTGTCATACGCAGTGCTTGATAACGCATCTTGTTCTGAGTGCGGGTCATCGATGATGAGAAGATCGGCACCGCGACCAGTCATTGCCGCGCCCACCCCAGCGGCAAAGTATTCGCCCCCCGCGCTGGTCTCCCACCGACCTGCCGCTTGGGAATCCGGTTTCAGATCTGTGTCTGGAAAAACCTCGTGATACTGAGGGTCAGCAATCAGATCTCGCACCTTACGACCAAATCTTACAGCAAGTTCAGTGTTCATGGTAGCCTGAATGATTTTCAACTTCGGGTTTCTGCCAAGGAACCACGAAGGCATCAAATAGGAGGCAAACTCTGACTTGGAATGTCGGGGAGGCATGTTGACAATCAAACGCTTCAAGTCACCCGATGCAATACGCTCCAGCTTTTCAGCGATAATCTTATGGTGCCGCCCCACAACAAAACCATCATAGACATGCTGAACGTAGTCCATAAAGTTGCTTTGTGCGGATTCTCTGGTTTGCAAACGCTTGAGCTGCTCCTCAAGCAGTAACATCTCGCGCAGGGCGTCTTCTGGGATCGTCTCTAAGCTCATAACTCAAATGATAATATCGCCCAATGAAATTATCAATGCAGCACGGCACGGCACATGCGTCAACCCCTACCCTCGAAAAAAGGGGGTGGGGGGTTAATTTATAATGATTCCAATTCGCAATCTGCGCCAGTAACCCCGAGGCTGCGCCAGCTCGAGGCACGGTCGCGCCAGCTCGATCGAAAAAAAAGCACTGATATGGGATTATCTCTCATTTTATTGTTGATTTATGAGATCAGATCATTAAGATAATTTTTAAGGCAATAACGCCGAAACTGTCATTATGGAAGGAAAACAAAATGACGAAAGCAAAACAGATCAGCGCCGAATATTTCGACGCTATTGGCAAGCAGAAGCTGGTCGATCGCTTCATTGAATTGAAGCGGCATAAGCGGATGATCGAGGCCGAACTCGACGCAATCACTGAAGCAGTGATTAGCAAGCCGGAAGCTTATGAGGAATTCACGGTAGTAAGGCAAAATACTTCCTATGTTCCCAAGGACGTGATTAAAGCATACGTCGGTGAGGAATGGATTGCCGACAACACTGTGACAACGCCGAAAAAACCTTGGCTTAAACTAAAGGCATAGGGAGGGATTACCATGGCCTATAAATCTTTTGTACACTTTGACACCATCGACAAGCTCGAGATCGAGACCGACGTTAATGGTAAATGGATACTATGGATCCATCACGGCGGCAATCATGAGCTGTATCCGATCACGCTCGGCGACGCAATGCCGCTGATCGAGATCGAGGGTTGCGAGATCCATGCGGCGGCTGAAGAGGCTGAAGACCTCGAGGCTGATCAGCCCGAGATTACAAGCTGGACAATGCCAGACGCGACCCGTGATCGGCTGACCATGTTGCTGAAGAACGGCGAATACACTGTCCGGCAGGTGGGGGCGTTCATGGGATGGACAGATTACACTGTCCACACAATGATCAGCCAGCTTCGGAAAGAGATCGGCGAAGACAAGGTGATCTCGCGGCGACTGTCATCCGACAAGCGCAAAGCTGTCTATACACTGGCCAGCTAACCTGATACAATGGGATGATCTGGGATAACCGGATCATCCCTCTAACCTAAGGAAGGAAAACCACAATGAAGAATCCATTCGCAAAAACTGCTGAGCTTGACACTCCATACGCTATCTATTCTGGCGGCGGGTTTACTTGGCTGATCCTGAAGACCTACCAGCGTCCCGACAAAGAGCTGGAAAATGAAAACGCCCGCTGGTTCACTTTCGCCAGTCATCCGGATTACTGCCCCGACGGGGAATACGGCGACGCCTATGCAGAAGAGATCAAGGGCATAGGCCGACTGGTCGGCGGTACGCCAGAGTGGCGTGAACACTACGGCTCTTAAACCCACTGACGAGGCTGGGTGGTACCAGCCGAAACGCCCCGACTGGGGCGTCTGGGAAACTAAACAGAAAGGAACGTCCCATGACAAAGACTGAAAAGGAAAACCTGAAGGTTATCGGCAATCTCTTGCAGATAATGTTCGACGAGGGACTGCCATTCAAGTGGGCAGTCGAGTTCGAGGCAGCCATCGCGGCCTATATTGCCATGAATGGTCCGACGCCGGACGTGAAGAAAAGGAACCCGAGCTGATCACCTGCCCCGCAGCCGAAAGGTTGCGGGGCTTTTCTTTCTTCTTTTCCCTATTGATATAAGGCGCAGGTCGCAGGTCGCAGGTCGCAGAACCGAGGCTTGCTATATTTCCCTGGATATGGGATAATCTAGGATAAACTTTTAACGAAAGGAGAACCCAATGCTTACAGGCACGCGATACAAGAAGAGCAGGCGCAAGCTTGCCGACTATCAACACCGGATCTTGAAACCCGTTACCAATAAAAAGCTGAACAAAAAGGTAACGAAAGGCAAGCTCGCAGGTTACAAGGTCTATACGCTAACACTAGAAGAGCGGGCAACATGCCCGCCGTCATGTCATCACTGGTCGACGTGCTATGGTAACAATATGCCATTCGCCCACAGGCTCGAGCATGGCCAAGAGCTGATCCGCAGGATCGGCGACGAGCTGGCCGACAATGGCGACAAGCCCCTACTTGTACGCTTGCATGTTCTCGGGGATTTCTGGTCGGTCGAATACGTCGAAGCATGGGCGGGCTGGCTGGCCAAGCACCCGAACCTTGCGATATGGGGCTACACTCATAACTGGCCAGATAGTCCCGTACCGAAAGAGCGGGCAATCGCGGAAGCAATCACCCGCACCCGTGAAGCTTTCCCTGATCGGTTTAATATCCGCTGGTCGGACAGACCAGATCTGCCATTCTCGGCCAACAGTGAAGACCTACAACAGCCCGAAAAAGGCAAGGCGCTGATCTGTCCCGAGCAATTAGGCGGTGACGGCTGCGGCAAGTGCACCTTGTGCTGGGATCAGCCCAATCGTCAAATTATCTTCAAGACCCATTGACCATAGCCCCCAACCTAATATAGGTTGGGGGTACCAAGTCATTTGGTTTTCCTCCCAACTCGGGGCGCAGGTCGCAGGATCGCGCCCCGTCTTTTTATATACTAGGTCGCAGGACGCAGGACGCAGGACCACCTGGCCGCGGCCAGGTCTCGAAGGGACGCAGGTGCGCCGGACATATCACCACTATACAAGGCCGCAGGTCGCAGGTTCGAGATCCGCGAACCTTGAAGCTCGATCACCGATCCTCCGTCAAACAAAAATACCTCGCCCGTCGAGGGTGCGTGAAGCAAGAAAAAACTTACGCCATTACATCTGTTATGTGAGAGATGCCAAGCAATCTGGGATTTTGATATAGAAACGCGGTCATTTTTGATGATTTTTAATTCCACCCAGCAAGGCACACCATTGATGCATAGGTAAACGTCCGGCATCCCTTCGCCAGCGCGGTTTTCAATCCGTTGGTGGTGGGTTTTCTTCGGCAGTTTTGACTTCAATGAATTCCACAGCGCCTTCTCTGTTTTTGGCATCGTCAACCACCTTATATTCTGCGTCCACATATGCTTGTGGAAATTGTTTCCTCAGGTCAGAGATACGGGCAACGATCTCCTCACGCGACAAGCTGTCAAGCTGATGGGTCATCGTGGTCTCTCTTCGATCGATCGTCAGTCCACCCAAGGATGATCTGATCTTCTCGGCATTGATGGCGGCAGAGAATTGCCCCGAATCTTCCGCCGCTCGAGACAGCTCATCAAGCCGCTTGAGCTGACCGATCAAAGTCACGCCATATTTTCGCTCCCGTTCTTGCCGAAGTTCTTTTATCAGTTCGACAACCGCCGGATACGATTTCCCGTCCAGTAGTTTGTATGCATGTTGCGCGGCAGAGTCAGACGCATACCCCGCCAGTCTAGCGCACTCTGCGTTGCTGTATGTTCCATCGACATAGTATCGAGCAAACTCTCTCTGTCTTTGCGTCAGCCCTGCGGGGCGTCCAACCTTGGTCAAGTCAAACCTCCAGTAGTGTTTTCTCCAGAAAAAAAGTTTTTGAAAAACAAAATCCGTGCGCGGTCAGCATTAAAGTGTAGCAACGTAGCAAAAGTGTGCCATGGTTTTATGTTGTAAAAACATATACTTGCTACGCTTGCTACGCTTGCTACGCTTATTTTGAAAAAAACTTTTTGAAAAAAATTTCTTGGGGAAAACACTATATGCCCTGTTTGTTGTTGCATCATCTGGGATAATCCCATACACTCTATCCCATGCCCTGATCATACTGTATGTGATGGGTCACATTCAACTGCTAATCCAAGGAGGTTCACATGGATGGCAAAACAGCAATAGACAAGATTCGCGAACAGGAGCATCAGTGGCTCTATGAATATTACGGTCAGCTTGTCGGTTTCAGCATTGTAGATTTCAGAGTCGAGGAAGACGAAGAGGGCAACGAGTGGCCGATCTTCACAATGCGTCATCCTCGGGGCAAGCGGGCGGACAACACCACCGCTTGGGAGACGATCGATGTTGTCGTTTCCCGTGACCCTGAGGGCAACGGCGAAGGCTTTCTGTTCTTGGAAGACACCAAGCACCCACGTTATGCGGAGGACAAGTGATGTCGACGAGAGCGATCTATCGGTTCTGGGATGACCGTAACAGAGACGAAGAGTACTTCGTTTACAAGCATTATGACAACTACCCGCAGGGTGCTGTCGTTCACATTCGAAAGGCCATCGCGTATGCTTGGCCTTTCCCACGATACGAGGCGGATGAGTTTGCGTCTGCCTTTGTTGCCGCCAATAAAAACCCGCGGGGTGGTGAGGTTCGGCTCATTTCAAATCATCACAAGGACAAAGATGAGGTGCTGAACACCCATCGTTTCTGTGATTACTTCTACGACATCCATTACGCAGAGTCAGTTGATCACCAAGGTCTTTGGATCGAGGTTCACGGTTCGAGGTACGAGGATGCAGGTTTTGAGGTCAAGTGGGATTTCATTTGGTCTGGTTTTCTTGAGGACATGAGGAGGGATTTTACCGATGTCGCATGAAATTGATTATTTGTTCGAGGATCACGGTTCGATCTTCATGGTTACGCCACAGACACCTGAGGCTCGTGAGCATTTGGAGATGAACATTGACAATAAGGCCATGTGGTTTGGTTTGTCGTTGGTTGTTGAACCGAGGTATGTGCGCGATCTAGCCGAGGGGTTGGACGCAGAGGGTTATTCTTGGACGTTGGAGACTGTTGTATCATGACTGGTTTTCGGTTCGAGGATTATGTTTGGGAGTTCTACGGCTATCATGGGGTGTATCCGATGGGTGCATCCCGTGAGGTAGTGAACAAGGCTTGTCGCAACGTCATGAAGTTGGGCAATTACGAGGGCGACAGTTTGGATCGTGAGAAGGTTCGATCCCAGCTTGAGATGTGGGGTTACTCTGCCCCGCTCAGTTCCTTCGAGATGGCTCAGCGCAGTTTTTCTTCTTCGCTCAGTCCATCTGAGGTGGCGGCGTGGCTGAAAGATATTGTCGTGGATCAGTATGCCAAAGACCCAGAGGATCGAGATTGGTATGCCAAGATCGGTGAGGTGATTGATCGTTTGGAGGGACACAATGGATCATGATGGTGTGAGGGATGCGCTCGAGAGTTCTCAGGATCGAGGTTCGAGGATCAAGGCTTTAGTTACGGTGTGGGATGCCCTTCATTCGTTTCGGGAGGATTTGATACCTGAGGGCGATGAGATGTTTGACGAGCAATGGTCGGACATTTGTGAGGCGATGGATTTGATCCACGATGTTTTGGATATTCGTCAGGAGGAAGTGTGATGAACGTGCTGTCTTTGTTTGATGGTATGTCATGCGGGAGACTCGCCCTTGATAGGGCGGGGATTCCTGTTGACAATTACTATGCGTCAGAGATCGATCGTCATGCGATTGATGTCGGTCGCAGGAATTGGCCGGAGAATATTTACCTTGGTGATGTGACCAAGGTGTCACGGAAGATGTGGCGTGAGGATTGGCTGGAGGAGAACCCGATTGATCTGCTGATGGGTGGGTCGCCGTGTCAGGGTTTTTCGATGGCTGGCAAGCGTTTGAATTTCGATGATCCGAGGTCGAAGTTATTCTTCGAGTATGTTCGGCTGTTGAAGGAATTCAAGCCGAGGTATTTTCTGCTGGAAAATGTTCGGATGAAACAGGAGGCACAGGATGTCATCACAGAGTATCTGGGTGTTGAACCTGTGGCGATCAATTCGAGTCTGTTGTCGGCTCAGAATAGGTATCGTTTGTATTGGACGAACATCCCGTTTGAAATGCCCGAGGATCGAGGACTGAAGTTAAAGGACGTTCTTGAAGATGGGTGGGTTACGGATCGTGACAAGGCGCATTGTTTGGATGCGAATTATTTCAAGGGCGGCAATCTCAAACAATATTTCGAGAAACATCGGCGGCAGTTGGTGTTCAGTGCTGATGGGTTGTGTCACGTTGGTGACGCTGATCTGAAGGGTCATGGTTACAACCGCAGGGTTTACCATCCCGAGG